>ERZ791864.1067-NODE-1067-length-21476-cov-13.947295_pt1 | contig 21476 bp, 15 predicted proteins | sample MGYA00510282_ERZ791864 | MGnify/ENA primary metagenome ERZ791864 (study PRJEB30046, sample SAMN00792087) | human gut metagenome | study: EMG produced TPA metagenomics assembly of the A metagenome-wide association study of gut microbiota in type 2... | reverse complement strand
GGACTGAACGGATATCACCGGAAATGCTGAACGGGTATCCGCCGGAATATGCATAAGGATAAGAAAGAGTTTACGGAAGATATGAAGAATATTTACAATGCACCCAACAAGGAAGTTGTGTCCGCATAACTTGACAACCTGGAAAAGAAATGGGGAGGAAAGTATCCATACGCCATACTTTCATGGAGCAACAACTGGGATGATCTGATCGTTTTCTTCCAGTTTCCGCTGGAGATTAGAAAAATAATCTATACTACAAATCTCATTGAAAACCTAAATGGAAAAATCAGAAAGTACACGAAATCAAAGCTTTCATTCCCTTCGGATGATGCAGTTAAAAAGATCGTTTATCTTTCACTTATGGAGATTGAGAAGAAATGGACACAACCTATTCATAACTGGTGGTTGATTATGAATCAATTTATGCTTATTTTTGAAAATAGAATCCAAATATAAGAACAAACTTACAGCTGAATCCTGTTTCCATTTGCACAAAATTTTGGACTGTATCCACAAAATATTTTATAGTGTCCTAATAAAGGTCATGCAATTTGTATATTTCTCCGTCGTATGAGTAATAACGTTTGAAATTTGTTTCATGGCAAAAGTTTTCAAAATTAGTTTGATCAATATTTAGGCCATTTCTAATAAAATTACTTTTAAACCTACATAAATCCTTAAAAGAGCTAATATTTCCCATATCATTTATCAAAGAAAATATTGCTGGATTTGTGTAAAAGTTGTTTTTACTTTTAAAACCAATTATGAAGTGAGGAAGTAGACCACATCTTAATAGAATTTCTTTTTGCTCTGGATATACAGGAGTATCACAGTATGGGATTTTTAATTTTTGTATAAATGATTTATTACTTGCGATTATATAATCAATTGATTTTATTCTATTCCATCCGTAAGTTGGTATCCATCCATAAATACAAATATCATCTGTAAATGTTGTTGCTACTTGTAAATTAGTTGTTGTAGATATAAAGTTAGAAACTTTTTGATATTTGTAGCTATTTATGGTATGAGCGATAGATAAATAATAAAGATTAACTCTTATTCTGTCTTCTGTTTTTAGTTGACCATATCTTTTAACTATATCATTGATATTCTTAATATCTTTACAGAACTCTTTGTTTCGTAAAACAAAGTTTTGCATTTTTTGCATTCTTTCTATATTCCCTTTACTGCATCCTTCATTAATAAATCTGTTTAGCAACTCACATATTGATTGAAAGTTAGATAAAGAAGTGTCATCTGGATCATAATATTTTTTTTTACTCCAACATATTCTGCCTTTCTCACCAACCATGAATATATATTGTGCTAACAGTTTTGGTGAATTTGTATCACAATAATATTGTTTCATAAGATTTTCATTAGAATCACCTCGCATAATAAAAGTACATGATCTAGAGCCTATTAGCATATTTAAAAAATTCCAAAACTGTAGCAATTCGTTTTGTGAAAGAATATCTCCATTATCCTTTATTATTTTAGAATTTGTTAGAGCAAAATATATTGGTATAGCTTTATTCATAAGTTATTAGAATTAGTGTTATGTTGCTATTCTTATTTTGTAAGAATTCTCTAAATTTTATTTTTAGATATATAATTGTAGTTTTTGTTCTATGACTTATATAGTTATATTTCCTGTATGCCTATATCTTTTAGATATTCATATATAGAATCGTACCATTCTGGACGACGGGTTTCATCAGGTGGAACACCGTTATCTCCTTTAGGTACTACAATGACCATACCTTGCCGCGCACGAGTCAGAAGAACACGATAGGCATTGATTTGATACTCCTGATTTATTTCCTTATTGATGTTTTGCCATTTGGTACCACTACGTAACTGATAGTGTTGCCACTTAGTATGTTGCTTGTTCAATCTTAAATCAGCATCCCAGGCCACACATGCCCAGTCAATTTCTAATCCCTGTACCTTAAATTCTGTTAGAGTGTCTTCCAAAGCATTAGAGGAGCGGATGTCTGTTTCATCCTCAAGAAACCAATGTACAAAGTCAGGTTGATAGCGCACATTGATATTTATTGCTTTAAGCCTTTCTCCTTTACTGCTAGCCAAGATACCATAACGTTCACTTCCGCGGGCATGCTCTTTCAACCATTTCTTGGCTGTTTCTAGCGAGCGTGTCATTACTATTGGATAGTTCGAAAGTTCTTTCAAAGTAGCTTTCGCATTTTCTTTTTCAAGATTCAACAACTGGTTGACGAATATGCTTACTTTTTCCGAGCGGAACGAGCGCATTGACATTCTCAGGTGAAGATCGTTACAAGAAATAAGTGAAGGTCGAATGAGGTTCATGTCATCATCGGATATTTCTCCTGAAGACATGAGGTGTTCAGACATATATACGTCCCATGACGAATATCTGCGGTGGATTGATTCTATCCATTCTTTCAGACCAGCCTCGCCCTTGTTTATGGATTGTCCATTGCCGACAAGGCATACAACGACTCCCCAGTCCTTTCTGCGGTCCATACACGAAATCAGATACTCTGGTTCTGAATATGGAAAGTCACTGATGCCTTTTTTCTCTTTCATAAATCTCTGAAGTTCATCTTTTGTCCATGCTCGTTGCGCTTCGTCAAAAATAGCCACATGCTCGGTGGGGACATAAGCCTTGTCCGTATGGCTTCTGAAATATCCCTCAATCGGAATAATCTCTCCGTTCTTCACTTCTGTTCCTTCGATGTAGAGGTCGCGGTAATGGTGAATCATCTGTATGAATGCTTTGACCTTGCTACGAGCCTCTTTTTTTGAACATGCCTTACCGCCCTCAATTTCAACTCGTTTTTTTTCTCTACGGACATAATCTCTGCTCAGTGCTTCCTGTAGCACTTCCACCAGAGGAAAGTTTCCGGTTAGATATACCGCTTTTTCGCCCGAGTTATATTGGTCAATGGCAGTATTCAGCCCTATAAGAGTTTTGCCTGCCCCAGGCACTCCTGTGATGAAACATACAGCTTTTCTATTTTTCTTCCGACACTTGTTGATTATCTTTTGCAATTGCTCCGAAGCCTTGTCGATGTCCCCACCATGTTTAGTGATGTCTGCCACAGTGTGATGCTCATACAAAGCTACAGCGGCCTCAATAATTGTAGGGGTCGGTTCATAACCACTATTTGCCCACTGAATATCATTAAAATTGTCATTTGCACAATGCACAGTATTGATGATGTTGTTAATACATTCATTAAGTTTTGTGTCATTGCAGACAAGAGGTCGGTAAACGTTATCTTCGTATGACTCCAAGGTCAGTTGCAGATTTTTGTTCTTTTCATTGGAGGCAACAAGAATTGGTATTATGGGACGATTTAAACTGCCTTCATGAAAGTTCTTCAGGTCAAGAGCATAATCCCACACCTGAATAATAGCCTCATAGCTACTTTTCTGTTCGAAAGTCTTAAATTCTAGCACCAACACCACATTGTCTATCGTCAGAATCACGTCGACACGTTTACCCATACGTGGAATGTTATATTCAAAGAAAACGCTTCCCCGTCCGGCATAACCTGCTACAGCATTTTTCACCACCTCGATTTCTTCATTCCATGAGTTGGTCGTTTTGCGGTTTATGTCATGGGCTGCTTTCCCGGCCAACTCTCCAAGAATGGTGGCAGGTTCCTTTGTGCAAAATGCTTCTATCTTATCTGAATAGTAAAATCTTTCAATAGCCATAGTCTTTTGCTTTTATTAATTTTCAGGCATAATATATCCTTGATCTTCAGCTTTGCTTATTATCTTTATTAGTCGTTTGCATTGAGCTGAGGTAGGAAGACTTCCGCGGCTTATAAATTTCGCAATTCCTTTAATAAAGTCGAGTTCACCAAAGCCTAATATATCTTCCATTGAAAGTTGATTATATACAGTCATCCAATATTCTGAACCAAGTTTAAAGACATCAACAGCTATGTCTATTTGTGAATTAAACTTATGAGCTCTTTTTGCCTGCACTTCATCAGATTTGCGTTCCTCAATAGAGACCAATGATCTAATAAAAGCATCAGAAAGCTCATACTTTTCTTGTTGAAATTTCTTCCAGGTACCTTCTAGACGAGACATTGTTCTAACCAAGCCGCCGTTAGCTTCTCTTTCTAAGAATTTGTGTGTAAAATAAGCTAACCTATTTAATTCTTCTGCCATTTCTGCTGTTAGGCGTTGCTTTTGCCAGATTGTTCTCCAGTCAATATCTTTATCTTTAGGTAATAAGGTGAATAGCTTAGAAATTGTATATGGTACAATTTGAGCTTTATTTCCTCCTTTAGGATACCAATCAGCTTTGTTAATAATCCTATCTAATTGATCAAATATGATTACAGAACAAACACCTTTCTTAAAAAACTCTTCATTAATAGAATCCCTTGATTCATTATAAAGAGTCTCAATTTTGGTTGCGAATTTACTAAAGTTAATAGCAGAACTTTGGCATACTTGGTGTGGGTTCATATAAACAGAATTGAGACATTTTGCTAATTTCTCTTTCTTAATGACTTGTGTTTTGGGGTGCATTTCACAGTATTTTTTTCTTTGTGCAGTAGTCATCTTCATCTGTTCTTGTTCCCATTTTCCGCGAGAACGCTCATAAAACCAAATAGTCTGATATGGATTTCCGTCTACTGGCGGCGCCATGACTTTTGAAGATAGTTGCTCCATTAAGACATGGAAAGGATGGTTTGAGAAGAAATCAGCATCAGAAACGGCATTCTGACTATTGGCACATTGAGAGATTGTTTTAGTAATCATATTATATCTTTCAATTTGTTCTTCAGACATTTCATCTTCTACATTTAGTACAGTTAATTTCATCGGAACAAAGATTGTGTCCATGCCATTTTTATCTTCTTTTTTTATTATGGCATTTGCTAATGAGGCTGTAGTTTGTCCACCATTAATAATTTGGGGATCTGAAAGATGAATTAAACGTCCATCTTTTGCAAATTTCGCAGATCTGGCAACTATAGCAATTCCATTATTATATGTAAAAAAATTACTGGGTTTATTCATGATTGTCTCGCGAATCCCTTTGTTTACTTTCCCACGGACGCTTAAAAATGCACGAACATTTCCTTGAAGTAATTTACTACCATATTTTAAATATATGTCAGCTAGGAACTTTCCTGGAACAATTCCTAAATAAGCATCATATTCAACATCTTTTCCTATATCTGCTTTTAAGCATTGAATTCCAGGGCAACCAAAGTCGCTTGTGTCAATTTGTATAATCTCGCTTGAGTTCGAAGTAAATGTCTGAAAAATTCTTTCTAATGTCCAGATACTTATTTCAACAGGTCGATTAAGAAAATCTTCTTTTTTTATACTCTTAACAGATTTACTGAGTATTGAATCTGAAAGAATATAGAATTTAAATCTGTTGATCTCAGTCTGTAGAGTTCCTTTACCAATTTTTTTAGAAAATTCCTTAGCTAAACTTATAGCGACATCTGAATCATCACAATAATCACTTATATGGCCATTTACCGCCTCATCCAGGAAGTTTGTCATATATTTATATAAGTCATCAATTTGGGTATTAGTAAGAGTTGATGTGGTGTCCTTTACATTTGAAAATGAGCTTGTTATAAGTATTAATGAGTTATCAGCTTCATCATATGCGTAGGCATCAAAAGCCATTTTTCGGCCACGTTTGCCCCTTAGCTCAACTGAAATTTGACATGGGTCATTTAACTCGCCTATTTCTTCTAGGTTCTCAAGCATTTTATTAATGAACTGAGTTTCTGGCTCTGTTCCATCGTGTTCAGCATTAAAGCGTAGTTCGTCAATAAACTCTGCGCGGAATTCGTAAAGATCCATATAGTGTATATTTATTGTTTATATTTAATCAAATCAGACAATATTAAGTCATATTGAACTTTAGCAATAGCAATTGGTATGTTTTGTCTTATTATTCTAGGGAAATCTGCTTCAACTAAATATGAAGATTTATCTGTAACGGTATAGACTAGGTTATTATATTCAGGTGAGAAATCATATCCAAACATTCCCAATTTATTTAAGAAGGTATCTTTCTGAATTGAATTTAATGATGTTGAAATAGAATTTACAAGCTCATTCAGTTTTATACCATTAAATGAAGGACTCATTTTTTCTAGGCTATAAATGTAAAGAATTCCTGCAACATCACTATCCAGTTGTTCAATAGATGAAATATGTACGGTCTCTTTTCCAGCAGTAATGCATTTGATCTCATACCATTCGGTTTTGTATGAAAAGTCCTTGTGAGTCTTTTCCGGGCCAGTCCAACTTTCCAGGGCAATATCTTTTCCCCAATGAACAAATGCAATTTCCTGTAAAAAAAGTAATTCTCCAATGAGCCCCATTACCTCATATTCAAAAAGTGTCCTATGATTTGGCTTAAAGAGTTTCTTCCAAGCTTGATATCTATTTGATAGAGCGCGATAAACGGCATTATCATCATCCAACTCAGCTGAAGTTATTAAATCCTCACAAAAAGAGCTGAAACAACCAATTAATTCTTCTCTTTCTAGTGAAAAGCGGAGTATATTTTCAGTCTCATTCAATTTATATTGATTTACGATAAGGGGCATAGAACCAATAAGTTTTACTGGAATAAACTTTCCTCTAAATTCAAAGCAGTATCTACCTTCATCATCTTTTCCGATAAAGAGTTGCTTTGTTTTATTACCAACTTTTATAAAATACCCATTATTAAAGTCTGCTAAAAATTGTTTTAATATAGTATTATCCATCATACTCTTCTTCATTTTCATTAAAAGTTTCTTCGTCAATTAATAAACCATTTATTCTTAACCATGTTTTGTTTACTTTGTATGAAATAGCATCTTCCTCATTTTTTATGCCAGGAAAACCAATAGCAAAAGCTATAATTTGATCATCTCCTAAATCTGAAACGAACTTCTTAAAAGCCTTGCTATTAGGCTTTGTTGGTTTCTCTTCTCCTATTTCTGGTTTGATAGGAAGTATAATAAGAACAGGTTTCCTATTTTTTAGATATTTAAAGTAAGCTTTGATGGGTATATCTTTTTTCTTTATATTTTCTTCGGATATTCCGTCTGAGGCCCATTGATTTTTACATTTGTTTTCGGCTACCTCTATTTCTGATTTAGTAAGACAAAATTTTCCTTCACGAGTACCAAGAATACGACGACGAGAGCTTATTTGAATAGCGTTACCATGATCGTATATTGCACGTTTTGAGCAATAAATGTTCTCAAGACCCGATATTTGACAGGCCTTGGTACTATCACCACCTTCAAATACAATGTCCCAAGTATCGATACCGATATTGTTTGAGTCATCAATAAAATCCACAATGCTATCAATATTAAAATTCATATTCAATAAAGAACATTTTATTTTAGTCAGGAATTCACGGACTACAGATTTTGGTACATCAGCAAAGTATCGAGATTCATGTATATCAGTGGAATTAACATCATCTTTAGAATGTCTGTCAATAGCAGCAAATCTATACTGATAATTACTTGCAAAAAGTTTTTTCACTAATTCAGATACTACAGTAAGATTTTCTTTATTTTGTTCTGCATTTAAACTTAAATATGGAGTGTCATAGATATTTCCATAATAAGCAATTCGAAGATCATAACTTTTTGCACTTCTCATTTTATTGCTTGCTGTTATTTGCAATGCTTCACAATTGTCTCTAACCTTCAATCCAAACTCATTTGGAGTTAAATGCTGTTCGAACATGTCTTTAATATCTGCCTTTAACATTTCTGAAGCTTCGGCTATTTCTGCATACCATATTGCACTAGATTGTGTTGTCCATACTTGAAATAGATCTTCATACTTCCTACGATAACCGAACCATCGGCCCATTTGCATAAGGACGTCAAAAGTTGCAGTATTCCTATAGAAATAACTAGTAAGTAGTCCTTCTAATGTTAATCCACGAGATAATGCCAATCCCCCAACTGCAATTACTCGTAAATTAGGATTTGCCTTATAATCAAGTTTGTTACTTGCTTTAGATCCATTGACAACCCATATTTTTATATCAGAGATAGCTTTGAGAAGTGCATTTTTATCAAGTACTCGTGAATAGACAATATCTACATAAGAAGAATAATGTGTATTCCAAACCTTAAATAATTCTTTATATAGTGGTAGTTCTGTATTCTTTGATAGAATATCACTAAAGTCATATGTAACTGTTCGTATAACTTCATTATAGATTGTTTCAATATAATCTCTAATGACATTCTGTACTTTAACAAAACGACTCATATTGACCAACATACTCCTTGGTGAAGATATATCGCCTCTTAAATCTCTTATTACATTTCCGATGAAAAAACTTAATACTGATTCCCGCAAAGAATTTGGTAAAATTCCATTCCACTCTTTTTTATGTTGGAAATAGAATGTACCACTATTTAGAGATTCGATTTCATTATTTACCAAATCCTTGTATTCTTCTGAACTATAATCAGGCTCCTCTATATCAGCAATGAATCTCAAGTTATCATAACAGTCTCCATCATTAAAAAATAATCTCTTTGCACCTATGTAGGAAGAAGGTGTCGGTAAAGAATAGATAAAATCTTCTGGGAACAAGTCTGCATGTTGCATGCTGTCAACAGAATCTGGATCAATAAATATGTTAGCAAAAGGGGTGGCAGTAAATCCTACGTATGTGGAATTTTTAAATAAATTGCAAATATCCCTAATGAGTTTATTAGTTTTAGTTGGATCAGTTTCATCTTTTTTTGTATTGACTGATGCATTGTCTGCTTCATCATCAATGAGTAGCATTGGAGCGTCAACATATCCTTTTACCTTATCAATATTCTGTTGATAAAGCCAGTTGAATAGTTTCTTTAAAACGGATACATTCTTTTTGCAGACAAATACAACGATTGACTTATGTTGGTTTATTGAAGTAGCAATACTTTCAGAACCTGATACAAAGTCTCTTTGTACAGATGTAAAAGCTGTAGCTGGCATATCTTTTATATATTCGCCGACTCCAACTTTTACCATAGTTTTGCTTTTATTCGTTTTAGGATATGTGTAACCAATCACTCCTTCATCTATACGTTCTTGAGTCTGTTGCCGAAGAGATTCTGTTGTGCCTGCTAATAAAATTATTACTTTATAACCAGCATCAGCAGCTTTACAAATAAGCCCAGTGTAAGTAGATGTTTTTCCTGATTGAACATCACCAATGATTAAACCTCTTATAAGTCTTTTACCTTCAAATTTTTCATTTGGATTACCCAAACAATTGAGAATTTTAGGTAAAGTATCAAAATCCAAAAGATCTATACTTTTTTGATCTAAAGAAGATTTTTCAATTAAATATCGACGATACCTGTTCCAAAAAGGTTGATTGTCGGTTCTTATTTTATCGTACCAGTTGTGTAAGTTTGAATCATAGTCGTTGAAAATAGCACAACCATTTGTATGATGTATAGACACTTCATACTCCAAATCATGAACAAGTTCATCAATGTCTTCTTGATTCACGTCTGTGAGACCAAGGAAGACAAAGGTGCTTTTCACATATTGGCGCATGGTGTCTATATCAATGTCACAAAGTTTATTCTGTTTGGCCAAGTCCAAACTTTGCTTTGTAATACTCTTGATCGAGGTTTTTGTTTCTTCACTTAATTTCATACTGAAAAGTGTTTAATGAGTTTTCCTTTAACGTCTTTGAATAGACAGAATGGTTCAGATTTCATTAGGTTTTCTATAAGTTGTTCTACGGGTATTGAAGCGATTTTCCTACCTACATCTATCATAGTAACAGCTGTTTCAAATATTTCATCATTTCTATGTATATCTTCTTCTAGAGTAACACAGTTATTTGATTTATCTATGTATATTTGTTGCATAGGTATATTATGTTCTATCTCTGTTAGAAGTATATCTATATATTCGAGTTCAGCTTCATTTAAGCGACTAAATACAAATTCCAAAAGTTTATTTTTTCGGTTTATTTTGTAAAAGTATGTTTTATCTCTTCCTTCGATTCTATCCCAAATATAATCTATGTTATTATCAATATTTTCTTTTCTTCCACGATATGTTTGTTTATTCACAGAAATACCAAGGGCATCATTGACCATTTTAGTAAGTTGGTTCTGGATACGTTTAGGTATTTTAGCTACTTGTTTTTTGATGTCAATACTCCAAATATCATCAAGAGCATTTGGAATATCAACTCTAATACGAGCATTTTTTGTTAATTCATTTCTTCTTGACATGCCAAACCACGATCCCCAGATTATAAGTCGTTCATTTCGATAGACATAAAATCCTTGTTTTGTTCTCATTTCTTCTATACCGCCAATTAGCTTTTTATCTTTATCAGACATGTCTGACAGATAAGGAAGAACAAATGGCTTGACTCGAATATGTTGCTCTTGCCCATGAGTATCAGTAACAGCTATTGTTTTTTCTTTAAGACATGTAGTTTTCGGGTGTGATTCCAAAAATGGGTCAAAAGCTTTTAATCTTTGATTGTTCACATAAAATGATATTTGATGTTTTGACTTAGTCATATACCGATGAAAAATCAATGATAAATGATTAGCCACAACATCCTTTAGAGAATTTAATGCATCATAGACTTGGTCATCGTTTGATTTAGATAAAATATCAAATTCTTTCCATAAAACCAATGTTCCTTTACCTTGTGCATATAATAGTTCATAGTAGGGTAACATCTTAATTTCCTCTTGGGTAAGTTCAAGTAGTGACCATTTTTTTTTCTTTTGTATGAAATTATAATCCCATACATAGGCAGAAAAGATGCCATTCCAAACACTTACAACTGTCAAGATTCTACATTGTGATAAGGAAGCAGACTTCATACCAAGTCCAAAACGACCGAGATCTCCTTCTTTGCGAATGGACTCTGATGAAGAACTTCCATATCTCATTGCCTCAAATAAAGTATCCTTGGACATACCAATACCATCATCTAGAATGCCAACAACAATTTTTTCTAAAGCAGACGTCGGGAACAATACACGCACCGAACTTGCTGATGCACTAATACTATTATCAATAACATCTGCGATAGCTGCTTCAAATGTATACCCCATGGAACGCATGGAGCCCATAAGCATATCCGCCTGTGGAATATTTTCTCTTTCTTTACTCATAGTAGGAAAGGATTTGTTTGAAAATGGCTTTTGCTAATAATGGAGGTACCGCATTACCTATCTGTTGTTGGATATGAGAAATCGGCCCCTCAAAATAGAAATCATCGGGAAAACTCTGAAGTCGGGCGGCTTCTCTTACAGATAGTCCCCTGTCCTGAGTTGGGTGTATAAGCATCATTTTCCGATAATTAGAAATAACAACCGAAGGTTCATCCTCACGTAATCTTTTATATATTCCACTATGACATCTGGTTTTGTCTTCATAGTTTGACATTAGCTCTTCTGGTATTTGTCGCCAATTACCTCCTTGCTTTATATAGGAGTATCTTTGCAAAACAAGTTCACTGTTTAGTGAAACCTGATTTTGTGTAGCTTCTAGAGAATTTCTTCTCATTAATTTTGCGTATTCTGAACACTTTGATAATGATAGTCTATATGGCGCAATAGCTATATTATCTCCACTTTTCAAAATAGGTAAATCTTCAAGTGCTTCTTTTACAGTAATATGGGTTCCCATAGGCTTTGGAAATTCAAAATTTACTCCAACTTTATTCCCAACAATAAAGCATCTGTTTCTGCGTTGAGGTACACCATAATCATTTGCCCAGAGTATTGTTGGTTCAGATGTTTGGTATCCCAAATCTTTAAAACATTGAGCTATATTTTTAATAACTTCACCTTTTTCCATATTAATGATACCATATACATTTTCAAAAACGAACCAATCAGGATTAAGTTCCTTAACAAATCTGACAAACTCCTTAAAAAGTTGATTCTTAGGATTTTCCATTGTTCTCCCTCTTTGATTCGACATAGAAAATCCTTGACAAGGAGGTCCTCCCATGATTACAAATATACCACCATCGTTATATATCTCTTTACGAGAATCAATATTTTGAATATCCTTATTTATTACTGTCGAATTAGGATGATTTCGTTTATAAGTTGCAGCAGCACTAGGCCAAACTTCTACTGCGAATTTTACATCAACTCCTGCCATTTCTGCCCCCAAGCTAAGACCTCCTGACCCAGAAAACACGTCTACTCCAATAAAGTTTTTAGGTCTTTTTATTGATTTGTTTTTACTTTTCATAAGTTAGGATCGTGATAAGTGGGTAAATAAATATTCTTGATTAACATCTTTGACTTCAAAGGTTTTTCTTGTAAAAACTCCAAGATTAAATTTAATCATTAATTTAGCCAAAGATAATCCATCAATTAGAACGACTTTTACTGTACCATAGTTTTTAACTGTTAATGCATCCTCTGAAAAATTAGATGTCGTAATGTAGACTCCTTTTGATAATCCACTAGTACTGAGATAGCCCATAAAAGATTGAACATCTATTGCTTTGATCTCGTCAGTAATGCTATTATGAGCAACAAAAAGGAAACGTGATAATCCTAATTCGTCAATATTAACTAATCCTGATGTTGTTACTTTATGAGATAGTTTTATGTTACAATCAATTTTTTCAAATACTGAAGAATATCCCATAAGTGGCAACAACTCTTTAATAAGATTTTCAAATGATTCTGAGTCAAAATCATTTATAATGCCAATTAATTCTTGAATTAAGTCACTGTTAAGCTCTTCTATATCATTTGTAATTTTTGCAATTTTAAGTTCAAACTCACTTAGGGCTTTTAGTGAATTAGAAATTTTCTCTCGATTATGGGAATCAGAAGAAGTTTCAAATTCATCTATATTTTGGTTGTCATTAAATAATGAGTTTTCATTTACTTCCTTTCCTGATTCTATTTTCCTTTTCTTATTTGTAACTTCTTTAGCTATTAGTCTGTTTTTAGCTGCATCTCTAGTTTGTTTTTCAAACAAACGGAATGATTCATAGTGATCTCTCAGAAATTGCCTATTTAATTCTGTAACCCCAGTATTTAACAAATCAATGCCTTCTTGAGTAATCTGATCTGTTGCTTTATTTGGACGACATAATAATCCAGACTTTAGTAAATAATAAGTTGCCCACTGTAATCTATCTACTATTTTATATTTTTTGCCACTACTTATTTTTTCTAGAAGTTCATCGTTCGTGAACCCCATATATTCAATACATAAATTTTTTAATTCCTCTCTTTTCTTCGGAGTACCATCCCTTAAAAGGAATAGAGTAGGATAAAGAAAATGTTCAAAACTTGGTATCATAGGTCAAAACATGTGAAGTCATTAAAAATATTATAATCTTAATGAGAGCTTTTTAATTATATACATTTATAGATATTTGAATATTATCTACTTTGTTCCATCTTGTAGTTTTTTGTTCTCTGATAGTTGGAACTGTTCTGTTGGGTTCAGTAGATCTTTAACGTCAATATTTAATAATTTTGCTATTCTATCTAACGTTTGTAAATCAGGTTGAACTGTATTCTTACACCATTTGCTTATAGTACAAGTAGATTTCCCTAGTTGTTCAGCTAACCACTTTCCGGTCTTATTTTGCTCAACAAGTACAACTTTTAATCTATTAAGATTGCTCATATATTTTTCATTAATTAAACTTAGACGCAAAGTTATATAATTATTACTGTAAAAAACGGTAATTCTATAAAAAGTGTAGTGTGAAAGCATTTATGATTATAATAAATTACCAGATTTTTATGTATTTAGTCAATAGGATATCTTTTATTTTATATTTTCATTTCTATAAAATCCTTATCACTAGCATCACCATTATAATTCCCAAAATCGCTATAAATCCGCAGCAAGCAATTGTCTTCCAGATCAATCCAGAATGCAAAAATTCCACATTCGCCACTATTATACAGACCAAGAAAGAGGATAGGGTAATTAGAATGACAATCAAAATATAAAATGCCTTATATGATAGATAAATGCGGTTATCCATTTGAACAATCCTCTGCTCTGCCTCTGTGCACTTGATCTCAATTTGGTCAATGAACTGGCCAAGAACGGTATTGCAAAATTTTACAGCCTGTTCTTGCGTATCCTGGGTAATAGACAACTTGTATTTTCCTAGTAAATCTACCAATGCGGTAAGATCCGTCCTCAATCCATACACATTGTCATTCAACTCGGCAAGTTCTTTTACGTTTATACCAAGCAGACGTTTTTCTTCTTCAAGATATTCATTTTGAGGAGTACTTTTGGTAACCTGCACTTCCTTCATTTCAGCGGTAAAATCAAATTTCTTTTTCATAAGCTCATCGTTTTAATCCAGTTTTCGGTTTCTTTCCTAAAGTACGAATGGCAGCACGGGCACATCTTTTTGCCCATAAGAGATCATCCTCGTCCTTATCTCTCCATGGCAATTCGCTTTGTGAACCACCGCCACCTCCGGTTGGTGCATTGGGAACTTCCAACAATCCGACAAATATTGCTACTGCCATATCGGTTAACTCCTGTGAATTGGAGACGAAACGATAATCAAATTCATCGTTAAAATGGTTGAGAACCTTTTCTGGAATGTATAACCGATGTTCCTGACCTTCGTGACTCAATGTATAGGGAACCGTATTCGAATTGTAGATCTTATATTGGGTATAGTCAGCGGATGCCGATGGCTTCTGAATCTGTTTCGAATCAGTGTCTTTAGGTTTGTTATTCGCTGCAATGCCTGACCTATAATGAAGTTTCTCCCAATTGGCAGGAAGTTTTGAAACCATCAGGTTCCTACCAATACCCAGATCGGAAGCTTTGTATTTTGTCTTTCCTTTCATGATAGCATATCCGTGAAGAATACCATCATCGTCCTTTCGCTCATGTATGGTATACCCCTTCTTTGTCAATGCTGCTTTGTATTCATCCCATGACCATGATGACATGGATTTAAGGACATTCATACAATCCCGTGTAACCAACGGCATGTTGACATATCTTACCTGTTTTGCTGTCGTCCATCCACGTTTCTTTGCCACTTTTTCCGCTGCCCATTGGGCACGAAGGTGTATATTGTGGTCGTTGTTGATCTGTCCGTCTTCATCCATCCGGCAGACAGCAGCATGAAGATGAGGAACTCCGCTATTGGATTCCATATGGAGCCAGACTGTGTATTTGCTGTTGGCCAGATTGGTCGGACAGTTTCGTACTTTCCCGTCCTTGTCTTTGAACACTTGTTTGTCAAACTCTGTAGCGAAATCCTGCCAAAGTTTTTGCCAGTCTTCAATGGTGAAGTCCTTGGTATGTTCGGGTGACGGACTAAGTTCAATCCTGATGACTGAGTTCTTCACCGGACGGAAGCGGGAAAGAGTAAGCTGCATTGAATTCCAGACACCCATTGCATCTGGTTCCGATGGCATCATATTGTCCAATACCCGATAGATTTTTTCCGGATGTTTTTTATTATGTGATTCGCCGGTTATATAACGGATGTCGTTTATGCCATGCGATATTGCTTTAGCCTTTGCGATCATGATTCTTCAGTTTTATTATTGGTTGGAATACTGTTTGGCTCTTTTACGGAATTTAGGAACTGGCAGACATTTTCTGCCACATTGCCAAGCTCCTTCAGCCAGTTCACCATAAATGGAATCTGGTTGAACATCGTGTGCCGTTGGCTTGCACTCATTCCATGAAGGGCTGATGTGTATTTCACCAGGTCAGCACGGCAGTTGTCCAGATTCTGCAGCAGTGCAGCTTCTTCTTTGGAGAGTCTTGCCTTTGGCTTATAATTATATGCCCGCGCAAGCAGATAATCGCTTACGGTCATTCCGCATTGTTCGGCCAGTGACTTGATCTGTTCTTTCTGTCGGGGGCTGACTTTGGCCCCGATAAATACGGTTCTCCTGTTGTCCGGAGTCTCGTTCTGTTCTGTTTGTTTTATTATTTCTTTTTCCATGAGAATCTAATATTATAACGGGTTAAGGTGCGAGCCTGCGAGTACCGCACCGGCGAAGTGGCTAAGCCGGCGAGAGCGCCAATGTACAACCATAACGGAGTGGAGGTTATACCTTGGCATATCTCGCAACAGATACCTGTTGAAACTGCACGGCAAGCTGTGTCGTATATACAAATGAAATAGGCATTTCTACTACTACCATAAACGATATAAGTATTATGGTTATCCAATAAAAGGGGAGAAGATGAATATTCCCTATAACGTCTTTATGACTTTGCTTTATTCTAATATGTACACCCTGCCAATAAAGTAAAGCCGGATTCAATAATGGCTGTCTGGATTGATTTTATATTCCTTTCCCTCTTTTATGACCATCCTTTTGTTACTGAGAAAGGTGGCAACTTTAACCGCTTTGTTATGTCCCAGCTTAATGTCCTGCAGGGCATATCCTTCCTTCAGCCGTTCCAGATAATCGTCATAACTGGTAATACAGACGTTTGTAAAAGCTGCGTCCAGAGCTACCCGATGCACGCTCTCGGCAATTTCCTTGTACGGATCAAACGGTTCTTTTGCAGGTCTTCCGATTTTCTTTTCCTGGGGCTGATAGGAATCCAGCAGTTCAGGTAAGACTTCATCGTTTATACGGAAAGCAAATGGTTCAAATTCCCGGTCACGGATATGAATGGCTTCTACTACACTTACTGTCCTGTCCATTTTGCCCACTTCTACCTGCATGACTGTTTCAGCTTTGTTGTTCAGTTCCGTGCCGATGTGACCACGGGCATTCTCGTCATTCTTGTTCTGATGGAGAATGGTATGAATGTGAATCTGGCGGTCATCCGTCCATTGCATGAATCTGGAAATAATATCTGTCGCTTCACTGGGGGAATTGATATCATAAAGAAAGTCTCGGATGCCATCTATAATCACCAGTCCGAGATCGGGGATTGTGCCGATAGCCTGTTCGACTATAGCCAGACGTATCGGAGGGGCGTACTTGCGCAAAGCCAGCATAATCAGATTGTCTGGATTCTTGTCCTCCGGGAGTTCGGCAAGGCGCAGGATTCTTTTCAATACTTTCTGGCAATGATGGCGTCCCTGTTCTGTATCAATGTACAGAACAGTTCGCTTATCCTCTGGAAATGATGAACGGTATTTCAGCACAGTACCGTTTTTCAATGCCGATGCTGCAATGGCTGTTACGTTAAAAGTTTTCTTGCTTTTGGCCTTGCCTATAGAGGCACTGAAGTTTCCCAGTGTACCGATTGCGGCATCATCTACCATCAATACAACCGGTGACTGTTCATAAGCTCCGTTTGCACTTACAGCAGATTCCTCCATATAAGCGGTCAATTCCTCGTCAGTAGGAATTCTAATGTCTGTCTTGTCCATAGGCTTTACACGTTTTTAGGGTTAGCCTTACGACGGGTGGCAGCAAGCATCTGTGTCTGTTCTTCTTCAAAAGTCAGTGGAACCTGTACCTTTCTTCCGGTCTCAAGCCATTTGTCCAGTTCATCACGATAGACAAAAAGATGTTTACCTTGTTTGATTACAGGAATGCCCCCATGCTTGACCTTATAATAAAATGAGGATTTGGATATACCAAGGTAGGTACATACTTCATCCACCGTCATAGGAACGTGATGGTTCTCTTTGACCTTGTTTTGGACTGCCAGACTGTTTTTCAATACAGTTTCCAGACTTTCAATTCTCTTACATAATTCACCTACAACTGTAGGTAAATCGTTAAAGGTTAAATTTTTAAAATGCATAATGTCTTTATTTGTTGTGTTTAAATATGCCACAAACTAAATCAATGACATTATGCAGAAAAATAGGAGACGAAAATCATTTTCCAGTCTGTATTAATTCATTTTTTTCTCACACTGCGCTTTGTTTATAAGAGTATAATCAAATTTAAAATCATCATATTTTGGACTGTCAATAGGAATCTGACTGTGTATGGTATCCTTGAGATTCTTGACAAGGTATCCCAAGGTTGCATTTTTTAATTCATTAGGGAATATGGTTTTTATGAAATTGGCTCTTTCTGATAATGATATGCCTAACCGTTCGCCTATATTCCAGACAAAATGTCGTAATGAAGGTGATGTAAGAGGAGTTTCCATTTTTGAACGAATGGGTTTATACAAATCTGATTGCCCACTTGCCAAATGGTCTATGTTTTCATGTAGTATAAGCAGATTCTCTTTGGTAAGAAATTTTGCGGTAGAATAGGTGGCATATTCATGAATAGCATTTATAATCATTATTTTTCTCTCTAATTCTTCCTTCTGAATTTCTTCCATACGGCTTTCGAATCCCTGGAGATATGAAAAAGCTTCGGGTTTAACTTCTGAGGTAGGTTGTTGCTCCAAAACTTCGATTTCTTTCGAATCATCATGTTTCTCTGATATTGTAATGGATGTAACGATTTCAGAGCTGACAGCTTTATTTTCTGTCGTATCAGTATTCTTTGTCTTTTCCGGTAACTCAATCATTGAAATAACTTCTGTGGTATTGCTAACTTTAATCATTTCTATATCTGAAACTTCTATAGTTGGTTCATTGCATTCTTCAATCATCATATCTGGTTTGGGAATAACCTTGTCAGGTATAGAATTTCTTTGATTATCAAAAAAGATCTGCGGACATTCATCTGTAAGGAATATATAGAATACACGTTGTAATCCTCCGCACGTTATGATTATTACAACAGTTCCTAATATTATAGGTGTTGTATATCTGGTCAGATCTATCTGGTGATTAATGTACAGATATGTTGCAATTACTGAAAAAAGGATACAACTTACTGCAAGTATGAAACTTGTCTTTCGTGCCGATAATTTAATATTGTTTGTCATGTTCTGTAATTATATGTATTAGTTTTTATGGCAAATATATTTTCTATTTTCAAATAGTTGTAATTAGTGACAGATAATCGTTGAGATTTTAAGAAAAATAAGCCTAAAGCACGAAAATCATACTCTAAATCATACTATAATCATACTTTAGGCATATTATTATATAGGCTACAGACTGCTATTCTTTCCTTTTTAGGGTAATCTTATTGCTCGCTTCACGCTTGTTGCTGTCCACTACTTTCATGTATCTTTGAGTCGTGGTTATGCTCTTATGAGCCATCATACTTTGTATGGTACGGATATCGGTTCCTGCAGCTCCTTGCAGGGTTGCGAATGTTCTACGATACGAATGGAATGTTATATTCTTGGTGATTCTGGCAGAACGAATCCATTCCTTCATGGGAACCTGGGTCCAGCACCTTTTCAGACCTTTGAATACCAAACCCTTCTTCTCAGGTGAGTATTCTATTAACTTCAGAGCTTCATCACTAATGGGGATGATGTCTTCCGTCTTTGTTTTCTGTGTGATGGTGTGTACACATTTTCCTCCTGCTGCAAAATCAACGATTTCCTCCCAGCAGAGAGTAAGTATGTCACTGAGTCTCAAACTGGTCAGGCACGAAAAGAGGGAAGCGGTTTTTAGAACTGGTATCTTGCATGGTGTTTCAGCCAGACAGTACAATTCCTCAACACTCAGATAGTCCTTTACCACATCTTCCGGTTCAATCTTTTCCAGAAAATCATTTATGTTTGCCTTGATCAGCCGATTGCGATAAAGAATTTTCAGGAATCCTCTGAATGTGGACCAGTAGCCGGACGCAGAGTTTCGTGTAATATATCCATCCCGTTTTAGCTGTCTGGCATTGAGCAGATATTCACGAAACTTGTTGCACAGCTCCACATCAATTTCTTCGAAAGTACATTTGCCATGTACGAAGTTATAGAAGTGCTGATAAACGAATTCCCATTTCTGGTCGTGCTTGGGAAGTTGCTTACGGTAGTATTCCAGAAAGTCTGCCTTATATTTTCTTTTGTCGAAGAAATCATATCGTTCGTTTACGATAGCTTCAAAGCGACGGCATCGGATGGCTTCTGCTTTCTCTGACATGGTTGCATTGAAGTCACGTTCCCTCTGATTCTTCGGATTTGCATAGATATAAATGTTCAAACCTTCGTGACGGATAGTCTTCATCGTTTCCTGGTCACGGTAGCCCGGATAATAGTCCAGATAGAAGGAAAGCATACCATTTTTTAACGGGCGGGTTCTCAAAGTTACAGTTTTACATTCTGACATAGTTACAAATGTTATTAGTTGACTTAATTTTTGCGGTGAAGATGCACAATGACTTTATGCAGACCGCATTCAGCATAAAATCATTTTCCAGTCTGTATATCTGTCTGTACAGATTCATTATCTGGCGCCCATAATGTGGTCAAATTCCACTTTCAGGAATCTCACAAAGCGCCCTTTCTTCTCCCGTTTTATTTCGTGGAATTGCAGAATGCCGTAAACTGAATCCCGTGTGAGACTATACTTCTTCATGGCTTCCTGCACGGTATAATATTCTGAAGAATCATCTTCGGTTGTCTTCTTGGACAGATCGAAGTGAAGTTTTGAGTAGAATATCTGGCCGTGCTCTTTCTTTGAAGGGATGTTGTTGCGGTAAACATGTGAACGGATGGCTACACGTGTCATCCCATAGTTTTTCTCGATTTCTTCCGGAGTGTACCATTCGGTCAAGGCGTCATCCGTCTTATATTTGGCAAATGCCGCATCTATGTGCTTTTTACTGTAATAATTAAACTGGCGGATTCTGACTTTGGGAACATTGTTTTGCCGGGTATAGGTCCACACCCATTTGGCGTTGACTTTGTACTTTTCTGCAATCTGTTCAGCGGTATAATACTCGGTAACGTCAAATTCATCTTTTGGTCTGAGAACTTCATAAGGTTTTGTTTTCAGCATAAGTTCGATGTCGGCTCTTCTGATGAGCGACATTCTTGAACTTAACCTTGATGCACGAAGTTTGTCCTCTTTTACCAGTTTATAGACATACTGGCGAGAAACGCCCATTAGTATGGCTGCTTGAGAAAAGGTAAAGTATTCCTGGCTCTCCAGTTTGTTCTTTACCTCCATCATTTCCTGAAATTCGCGCATTTCCATTCTACGTTCCTTCATCCGGTGTTTATAACCTCTTTTGGAACATTGCGGACTACAATAATTGGTAGTGGTCTTTTTTGCCATGAAAGGCTTGCCGCACCACTGGCAGATTCTTTTTACTTCCATTTTTGTTATTCTCCATATTTTAGTGAAACATGAGCTTTTTACACCTCGGATTATTTCCCTTTTTGTCTACTCACGTAAACCATTGTCAATACACGTCAACAAATGCGTCAGTGTGACATCGGGCAAAAGCCCCTAATTGTTCCGCGGTAGAAATACGGTAGAAAAATATGGTGAACAACAGTATCCAACTGTTTATAGCTGGATTTTTGGCAAATAAAAAAGCCGCTGAAAATCAGCGACTTCATTATAGTTGGTTCTAATTCGTTGCAGTTGATTACAATATCCTACTTGCCGATGCAAAAATGCTTAAAAATATTCCCCAAAACCTCGTCCGTCTCAATTGTTC
>ERZ791864.1040-NODE-1040-length-22064-cov-3.235177_pt1 | contig 22064 bp, 23 predicted proteins | sample MGYA00510282_ERZ791864 | MGnify/ENA primary metagenome ERZ791864 (study PRJEB30046, sample SAMN00792087) | human gut metagenome | study: EMG produced TPA metagenomics assembly of the A metagenome-wide association study of gut microbiota in type 2... | reverse complement strand
AGGTATGAGTCACTCTTCCCTTGGCATCATATTCATACTCTGTCACCAGTCCGCTGCTTCTCGTCTCTTTCACCGGCTGATTTAAACGATTATATTCATATTTTACCGTTGTTCCGTCCGGTGCTGTGATTGTATCGTACAGACCTGTGGCAGTGTATGTCATCTCATAAGTGTTGCCGCCACCATCGGTCACACCGGATGGCAGACCCTTCTTGTTATAAGTATAGGTGGTCTTTCCGCCCAGTGCGTCTGTCAGTTCTATGAGTTGTTCCATCTGATTGTAACGATAAGTTGTTACATTTCCCAGTGCGTCCGTCACTGTCTTCGGCTGATTCTGCGTGCCGAACACTGTACTGCTTGTATTTCCGGCGGCGTCTGTCAGTGAAGTCTGGTTTCCGTTTCCATCGTAAGCGACTTTCGTTGTATTGCCCAGTGCGTCCGTCAGTTCCAAGAGTTTTCCATCACTGCTGTAGTGGTAAGTCGTCGTATTACCGTTAGCGTCGGTCATCTCTTTTAAGTGTCCCAGTACATCATATTTATAAGATATGACAGCTCCATCCGGGTAAGTAGTCTTTGTCCGGTTATTCAGCTTGTCATATTTGTACGATGTAACAAGCCCGTCAGCATCCTCTGTCAGGACATTTCCATTGTCATCATAGGTGTAACGAATGGTAAGTCCTCCCTCATCTGTGTAAGAAGTTGTTCTTGCCAGTTCATCATAGGTATAGCTGTCACTGGTTCCTTGCGGATATGTGATCTGTGTCGGAAGTCCATCTTCCTGAAATGTATAGGACACCTGTTCTCCTGCGGCATCTGTGACAGAATTTACCTGATCCTGTGCATAGTCATAGGTATAACTTGTTGTATTTCCATTTTCATCCGTCTGTGTCAGGATATTTCCAAGTGGATCATAGGTGTAGGTAATGGTATCTCCTGCCGCATCTGTTTCTGTCAGTTTGTTGCCTCTGGCATCATAGGTATACGTCGTTGTATTCCCTTCCGCATCGGTCAGGGATGTCTGATTGCCGACTGCATCGTAGGTATAGCTGTACGTTCCTCCTGTGCCGTTGTCCGCTTTGATTTTATTTCCCATCCCGTCAAAGGCGAAAGATACGGTGTTGCCATTTCCGTCTGTAACTGCCGTCACGTTACCGGATGCATCGAACGTATATCCTGTATGTTCTCCGTCTGCGGTTGTCTCGCCGGTCTTTCGTCCTTCTGCATCATAAGTATAGACTGTCACACCGCCCAGTGCGTCAGTCATCTCTGTCAGCAGTCCATGTGCATTGTAACTGTAGGATGTCTGATTCCCATTGGCATCGGTCATTACCGTCAGTCTTGCACCGGAATAGGTGTAGGTACTGGTATTTCCATTGGCGTCTGTATCTGTCAGAATTCTGCCCTGTGAATCCACGGTATATGTATGCTGCAGCTTCCCGGCAATAGATACCGACAGAAGATTCCCTGATTTGTCATAGGTATACTCTGTCGAGACTCCGTCATATCCAATCTCACGAATGACATGATGATTCTCGTCATAGTCCCAGGTCTTTTTCTTCCCGTCAAACCGGGTCTGGCAGGTTTCATTTCCTGCCTCGTCATACTGATGTCCGGTCGTGTGTCCCAGTTCGTCAGTTTCACTTTCCAGCTGGTTTTCCGCATTGTATTCCATAGTACGGGTTGTGCTGTCCGGATTTTTTACTTTGACGGTCCGCATCTGATCATCGTAATAATAAACCGTCTGATTCCCATTGGCATCGGTCGCCACGGTCTGTCCATCTTTATAAGCGAGACTTGAGACTCCGCCATTGGCATCGGTCTGAGTGGTCACTCTTCCCTGATCATCATACACATTTTGGACAATTCGCATACCGTTCGCATCATACCATGCGGTCATGCGATGAGCGTCATCGTATTCATACCTTGTCACCGCTCCGTTGGCATCTGTGTAAGAGATCAGATTTCCGTTCCCGTCATAGGCATAGGACAGGGTACTGCCGTTCGGAAGCTGAATTGCGGTAATATATCCTTCTTCATTTGTTGTAAACTCGTATTTTATTCCTGCCGGAGATGTAATCTCCCTGAGATTATAATTGTCATCATAGGTAAGGACGGTCTGATTTCCTTTTTCATCTTCGATGGAAGTCAGCATTCCAAAGTAATTAAATGTTTTTGTTACATTCGTTTCATCTGTGATGGTGTACTGATAGACCGGATAGCTTTCTTCTCCTTCCCCAAAGTCAAACGTGTTTTCTTTGATCTTCTTCTGGTTCAGTTTCAGTTCATAACCATCTGGTGCTGTATATTCCCCATCTTTTTCAGTAAAGACCAGAATGCTTCCATCCCCACGGCGATAGTGTAGATTTCCATCTTTATCTTTTGTGATCTGTTCGGTGTAATCAAACGACCACCCACGACCGAATACACTGGCGAGTTCTGCTCCTTTGGAGTTGTAGTTCCGTTCAATCACAAAGTCATCCGTGTAATCTGGAATCGAAACATCGGTACGGTTCAGATAGAAATTTCCGGTGTTTAAGTTTACCGGTTCGAATCCAAACTCACAATGCAGCCCTCTTCCCATCAGTGCCGCATCAATCTTTGCCTTTTCTGTATCATCTAGTGCTGGTGGATTATATGGAACGGTCGCATTCTTCTTTGGATTACGAATAAACAGAGTATTATTCTCCACCAGAAGCATATCCTGTACCCGGTTGTCGTGCATAATCTGGGCAAGCGGTATTCCATAATAATTCGCAATCTTCGGAAGCGTGTCATACTGTGTCACTTTATAAATGGTAAAGTCATCACTCTTTTTTGTCTGGCCTGTGATTCCATCCTTCGCCGCCGTCCCATTGATGTAATAAAGCACATTAAATTCCGGCTCTGTAAAAGGATATACCGTCTGCCAGTTCCCAAGTTTATCTTTATATTTCGTCGTCTCCTTAGAAAATGCACTGTCAAAACTGCTGCTGTCCGGATATTTATAGGAATAGCTTGCCAGAGAAACGCCCTGATAATCTTTTTTCTCATCATTTAAGGCATAACCTACCATAGCTCCCGGTGTTGCGATGCCATCTGCAAACACTCCCTGGAACTGCAGTTTTCCGCTCTTATCCGTCAGTACCATGCTTCTGAGTGCAACTGTCGTATCGTTAAGTCCGTAATTTAGGTTCACCGGATCCGGCACACTCCAGTCAATAGTGATACTTGGGCGTTTGTCCCAGGAAAAATCCACCTGTCCGCCCGTTCCTGTAGAATATGGCGTGTAGAATGCACCTCCAAAATCCGTCTCATTCGTTGCCATAACAACCAGTCCATTGTTATCTGTAATCCCCTGTACCCAGTTATTCACCGTTTCCCTGATATCAAACTGGTGCATCCCATGTTTATGGACAGACACTGCATTCTCTCCTGAAGGTTCCAATGAAAGTCCCACAGAATTATCCCATGTAAGACTTCCTGCATTCCATGGGGAATTGATCCGGTAACATGCAAAGGTTGCATTTGTCTGCGGATAATCCACATACTGATATACATTCAGGCTGGCACTGTCAATTTTTGCTTCTGAAGGAATACTCTTCCTGAAATCGTAATTAACTGCAAAATACATTCTGCTCCGCCCAATGTCCTTTGCCCCCGGCACACCAGTCATGGCACTGGTGATGTATCCGGCATAGCCATAACCGGCTCCATGATAGGTTCCATGAACTGTACTTGTTGTGACCTCGATCAGGCTTTCTGTCGGAATCGTAACCGTAGGGTCAATCTTCACCGGATAAACTCTGTCTTCTGCATGAAGCCATTCTTTATCTGCACGGACTGTAATCATATAAGTATGACCATCGGATTGTTTCTCTGCTGATATCTCAATTTTCTGGGACTGACTGCCATCAGAATCAGACATCAAAGGTGCAGACAGAACAAACAGGATGGTGTTCTTACCCTTTTCACGAATGAAGATCTGGTTATCTTTACTCTCTACATCATATCCTTTTGCATCGAAAAGATATTGAAATTCATTCTGCTCCGTTTTCTCCCGTAAGATGATATCTTCCTTTACTCCGGTCGTATCTACGCTGTACTGTACGTCGATATTTTCCTGTACACTGTTGTAAAGCAGTGCATGATCTTTCGTTGTCGCATTCCCATAAGTTCCTTCCTGCGGGAAAAGTTCCAGTGTATGTTCTTTATTCGTAATTTCAATCCCACGCTCCTCTGTAACATTCGCCGGAAAACTGACATCTATGCTGCTGTCCTTTGGTTCATAGATAAGGTCCAGATTTGGATCACGAATCTCTTCTTCTGTCGGAGTTTTTACTTCCTCTTTGCCTTCTATATCCTTGGGTATTAAAGTAAGGTCAACCGGACGCATTTCCCCGGAAGTTGATTCATAGGTATTCGCTTCCGATGTAAGCAATGTAACATAATGAGTCGCATCCACCTGGAATACTTTTTCATGTTCTTTTACTTCCACTGGCTCTCCGTATAACCCTGTCAGTTCAACTTCCTTTTCATCAGTATATTTCGTAATTGCAGGCAGACGCAGTGAAACCTGTTCTTTTTCATTGAATGCACTTTCTACCAAAACTTCTGCATCTTTTAAGTTCTTTTTCGAATCATCGTTATTCTCTGCTGACTGCTCAGGCTGCACCTGTCCAACCGTTTCCTCATACTGCTTCTTATATAATTGTTCTGTCTGATATTCATCATATAGATTTGAAACCACTTTTTGAGTTTCTTCCGCTAAAACCGCCATATCAGAATCTAATAACATACATCCAGTAACAACGAATGCCAAAATTCGTTTTTTCCATTTATCCCACTTTTTCATTTATATTTTTCCTCCATGCACGATTACCAAAATAGACAATCAGCCCCATCAAAAAGATACACTGACATAAAAGTGTAACTCCACTTTGAAGATTTCTCTCAGACAAAAATGCAGGCAGAGTCATTATCACACACAATCCAAGAAGTACTGCGATCGCTCTTTTTCCCATGAAAATATCTTCTTTCCAATTTCTTTCATAAAATTGTTCCATCAATAAGTAAATAAACCCGACACGTATCATGTTCTGACAGAATCCGGATAACAGATAGATCAGCCATTTTATCTGTTCCTGGTCCAATCTGCCTGTCTTTGCAATCCCCCATCCAATGCTTCCCATTATACAGCTAACCACTAACTGACCAATTAAATACAGCATTCCACAACGTATCATTACCGATTTACAGAATTCTGTTTCCCTGGAAATATATTTTTTGAAAAGCAGGTATAACAGGATGATCCCAACACAGAAACACACTCCTCCCAGTATCATGTGCAGTGATCCAATACGCCGGTCATAACTCCACTGTCCCATAAAATACGGAAGTATTATAATTCCTGCTATTCCAATCGAAAACATGCAGCCAAACGCACTGCATAGAATCATTTTTCTGTCTTTCGCATATACCATACATTCTTTCATATCGTTTCTCATTCCTCTTGATTCTTTTTCTCACATTCTACTAATATTCCCTGAACCAGACACCTCTTCTGTTTATCATTTCTCGTGCATGTAGATAAAGTCAACAATGGAGGAGTAATCTCGGTTTCATCTTGTATTACTCCACCAGAATCTGCCACAAAATCAGGTATTTGCCGTAAATAATCATTTATTCCTTCTGTTGTACTAAAATCATAGGATGTCAGAATATGTTCTGCTGGATGTTCATAAGCAGCAATAATATGGTATGTTCGCTTTTCTTCCGGAGTAAATAGAAACACCTCATTATACTTTTCAAAGTAATCTCTGTCCAAATATTTATCCAGGTAACCAAACATACTGCCATCTTTCATATGATGTCCATATAGAACTGTATTCGGACTGGAAAAATCTTTTCCGTTAACTTTCTCTGTATAGATTGCCCCATAAATGTTCGACTCTTTATCAATATCGTGGCTCAGATAATATCCATCCTCGTCCCCCTGCACGACCGGATAGTCAATTTTTGTTCCCGGAATCCGAATCCACGCATATACATCCGCATTTCTGTTTTGCCAATAGTTAAAATCTATCCATTCCTCCGGCTCTGTTTCTTCACAGAATTGTTGGTATACTTTAGCAGTCTTATCCCGGATAGCTTTCCCAAAACAGAAAATGCACGTACACACAATTCCTGCAGCTATTACTTTCATGACCTTTTTCATACTTTTCCCACCAGTCTCCTTCCTCTATAGTACAACCTTAATTCTTCAAGCAACTTTCTCTCCACATTTCATATAATCAGGTTAAATATATTGTATTTTATAATTCACATCTTTTCAACCAATATTTAATCTCATGTATAAAAAATGCCAGGCACTGGAACTTCCCTGAAAATTTCAAAATTTTCTCTTCCAGCCACCTGACACTTTTCACTTTTCTTTATAATAATTTTTCTATTTTTCTTCCCGGAAGATATACACAGCACATTTACGCCATTTTTATGTAACCATTTTGCTCCGCACTTTGCCATATAATCATTTGGATCATCTCCAAATAAACCAATCACTGCACAGTCTGAGCCTTTGGGATTTTCATAATAAGTTCCGTAAAAACCATCTTTTTCATTTTCAAAAAATCTTTTTTCATCCTTTTCCCTCCAGTACCTCTTTCTGTCAGTATAGCACGAAATCAACATCCTATAATGAGAGTTTCTATCACTTATTTTTTCCCATAAAGGATTCCCATTCCACTGATCATCCATGGTGTTGTCACAAATCCAGGAATAAAATCCAGTTTCTTTTCCAGATTCCCTATGTAATGAACTTCTGAAATTCCTTCTTCCCTCAGTTCACGGAGAAACTGATCCATGTCCCCATACAACGCTTTCTGAGAGAACATATCCTGAAATGAAAAGACTCCACCCTTTTTTACAACCCGAAGTGCCTCTTTCACAACATCCCGCTTATCTTTTGCAGAGCGTACTTCATGAAAGACAAAGTTGCTCACTGCAGCATCAAATGTTCCGTCTGCAAATTCCATTTTTGCGGCATCTCCTTTCTGAAAAGAAATCCGGTCTGCAACGCCCTCTGCACTCGCATTTTTCTCGCACTGCTCTTTTGCATAATTCCACTCTGCTCCCCAGTAATCGATCGCAGTGATCTCTGCTTCAGGAAAAGCTTTTGCACACCGGACAGTGAGTGCCGCTGCTCCGCATCCGATGTCAAGCAGGCTGCCTTTTCCATCCCAGTCAAGATGTTCAACCAGATGTTCATGAACCCCTGCCATCATATTTCCTTTTCCAAATGCAAATGTCTCATGGCACACCAGCATATAAACTCCCATCCCAAGTGTCAGCACACACAGTACTCCGGCTATGATCGCAGGAACGGTCTGCCCTGCTGCAACCTGCAATGCTATTGCAATGATCAACAGAACGGCTGCTGCCCCAAAGTACAGATACAGAACCTTCTCCGGTACCCAGTTGCCATAGTTTGTCTTTTCTCTCATTTTTCCTTCCTCCTGAAATAAAGATTGTCAATTCCTCCTGTGCGTATAAGCTGATCCAGCATTTTTGCAAAACCTTCAGGATCAAGAATCTGCATCTGCATATGATTGCAATTTTCAAATACCGGATTTTTCCTGTCCCCCATAACCCGAAACTTCATCTGTCAGATTGCTCCTTTCATAGTTATTACAGCAATCACCAGAGTCTTGTGCAGTCACAGCCCCCGTCTCATTACCCACGTAAGTCAAAAGTTAGTCTTTACTAACAGATTATAGCACAATTTTATGGATTCTGTCAGATTTTTCTGCCTTTAATCTGAGCGGATGATTTCGAAAATGAATTCCTTTTTGACTTTTCTTCGGATTTATGCTATGGTTGGTTAGAAGTATCTAACCAACTGTTTTAAGTTAAGGAGAATTTCTATGACACCTGAAGAATATAAACTGCTTTCTATCAAAGAATTTACTCAGGCAGCAAAAATATATGACAGCGGACATTCCGGCATTTATGAGATGTGCAAGGATGACTATCCGCCGATTCTGGCAGAACTGGAAAAAGAATCTTTCCATGACGTACTCGACTGTGGGTGTGGAACTGGTCCAATGATTCAGCTACTTCACGAAAAGTATCCTGATAAGCACTATGTCGGTCTTGATCTCACTCCTGAGATGATCCGCGTTGCCCAGGCAAAAAGGCTTTCCAATACCGAATTTATCGTTGGTGACAGTGAAAACCTGCCATTTGCAGAGGAATCTTTCGATGCCGTCATCTGCTCGAACAGTTTCCACCACTATCCAAATCCACAGAACTTTTTTGACAGTACCTACCAGGTTCTGCGAAAAGGAGGTCGTCTGATTCTGCGTGACTATACCTCCTCTGATTTTATTGTCTGGTTAATGAACCATCTTGAGCTGCCACTGGCAAATCTTACCGGACATGGCGACGTGAAGATATGCAAAGTCACAGAATTTATCGCAATGGCAGAAAAATCCGGTTTTACAGTCCTGACTATGGAAAAGCAGAAGGGATTCCGGGCCCATCTTGTCGCACGAAAATGATAAAGATCTATGATGCGGTCATTTTACTCATACGGCACAGGTCTTCCGAGCGATAAATAATTAATCTTGCTCCATTTTCATCTGTGCCAGTGCAAGTTTCATCTCTTTCTCTCCCATCCGTAATGGTTACAGGCTCTTTATATCCGTATTATTCCACAAATACGATTCCATAAGCCTCCGGACCGATATAAGTTGCGATTGTTGCACCAATCTCTTCCGGCTGCTTCATTTCTACTTTCAGATCTGCCTCCTGAAGGGTGGCCATGTATTCCCGGCAGTTCGTATCATCCTGAGAAAAAACCGGGATTGCCTGAAATCCAGGATCTATTTTACATTCTTCTGCCAATGCTGCCATGTCCCGCATCGCTTTTTTTGCTCCTCTTGTCTTTTTTACGACTTCAATTTCTCCTTCTTTTGTAAAAGTAATGATCGGCTTGAACTGAAGTTTATTTCCAATGGCTGCTACAGTCTTTGGCAGTCTTCCTCCTCTTGCAAGGTATTCCAGTGTATCCAGGCATGCGATCAGTTTGACTCTTAATCGGAATTTTTCCAGTTCTTCTGCAATCTCTTTTCCACTCATTCCTTTTTCACGTAACTCACAGGCATAAAATGCAATCTGCTTTTCCGCAGCAGCCGCACATTTAGAATCAATAATATAAATTCCTTCATAATCTACCATGGACTTTGCCAGCATCGCCCCCTGATAAGTTCCTGAAAATCCTGATGAAATCAGAATACACACTACTTCTTCTTTCTTATTCTTTGCTTCTTCAAAAATCTTCACAAAACATTCCGGTGACGGAAGAGATGTCTTTATATTCACCCCGTCCAGAAGCATCTCCCAAAATGTTGTCATTGGTATCGTCTTATCATCAATATACGTCTTCTCTCCACATAAAAGTGGCATTGCGATCAACTCAATCTGCTTCTCTTCCATTTCCTGTAATGTAATATCCGATGCGGAATCCGTAAAAATTCTGATACTCACTTTTTAACCTCTCTGACCGGGCTTCACCCCGGCTCTCTTTCACTTTCTTTGTTATATTTTGACTTTTATCTAAAATGCAGCTATAATGAATTAAATCATCATTCTATGCTCAATGCAACAAAAGTCGCAGAGAGAAATTATAAATTCATTTACCGCAAAAGGCAATAGCCTGTCCGGTATTTGCAACTTTTCCGCTCAAAAGTTGCAGGAAGGAGTTTTATGGGACAAAATGCAAAAGCTACTGACTTTTTAAAAGAATGCATGGCAGATGCATTGATCCAGAAAATGCAGGAAAAGCCATTTGAAAAAGTCACTGTAAATGAAATTGCGGATCTTGCCGGTGTAAACCGTTCAACCTGGTTTCGGAATTTTAAGACGAAAAATGAGGCTCTTTCTTTTAAGATTGTTATTCTCTGGAACAGATACCGAAATGACCATGGTCTCTCATCTGAAAAATATACTTTGGATAATGCCCGGGATTTTTTCGCATTTACTTATGACAACCGTTTCCTGTTGCAGCTTGCGTATACCGCCCAGGTTCAATCCTCTATCTATGATGGTTTCTATCAGATTATGATGTCACAATATGACGGGTCTGCCTATGAATGTTATCGTGGACGCTTTTATTCTTACGCCCTTTTCGGATTACTGGATGAATGGGTCAAGAGAGATTTTTCTGAATCGCCTGCAGATCTTTCAACAATATTTCATAAAATAATACAATCCTGAGGATTGCATTCCGCTGCCTCCATGCGTATAATACTTTATGTAATCTGTCGCAGAAAGTGGGGAACATCATGAGAACAATGGATTTTACAACCGAGCAGCCTGACTGCTGCCAGGTGGGTGATTATCTGGAAGTCGAAGAGAATCAGCTTCCCACATCCTACTGGTATATGCTCGAACATGCTTATGGTGCAAGTACAAATTATAAAAACCGTGAGCGTCTCCAGACCCGCAGAGGCAAGGTCACTAAGATATGGAAAGATGACCGCTTCAACTACATAACTTTGGAATTTGATGAAGAGGATGTAAAGTAATGTATAATAAAGATGATATTGTGTATATTTTAGAAAATGATCAGGTCGTACGCAAGGCAAAGGTTGCCGGAAGACAGGATGATCTTTATATCGTTCAGTTGATCGGTTCCTGCGGTGCGATTCATCTGCCGGAAAGCCGGCTGTTTGAAAGTGCTGAAGCAGCAGAAGAAAACCGCCAAAAGACGAAACTGAACAGTGCCAATGTCAGAAATGACTTTATCAGTAACCGGCCTGACCCGTTCGACCGCTGGATCAACAGTCAGAAATTCTGATATTTTATCGCAGGTTGTATTTACCAAATAAGGTTAAAGAAGTTATATAGAAAAACTTCTTTAACCTTATTTTGCTCTTTATTCCTTTTTTTCTGCTTTTTCCCCTGTCTCATACGCTCTGATTCTGCGAAGCAGCTTTCTGTATAATTCATCCTGAAGCAGTTCCCTATGCTCATATGAAACAGGGTAATCATTCAAAAAGTCCGGGTGTTCTTCTATATATTTATCTCTTTCTGCCTGCCCGGCATTCAATAAATATTTCTCATAAAAATCCAAATCATCCAACTTCCTTTGATTCATGCCTACTCTCCTGACTTCAAAGTATGCCTTCTAAAGATCCACCACATTTTTCGATCTATTCACTAATCCTCATCTTAGAGTTTCTATCTGTAATTGTCAATAGAATTTGACTGGTAATATTTTCCATGTACTATACATAATTTCTATGATGTCAGGGTCAAAAGGTCTGAAACCACGTGTGCTTGCACACTGGTGATAGAATGACCTTTTGACCCCAACATCAATTTCTATCAGAATAGTAAAAATGTATCCGGGGTATCACATTTGCAGAAAATTGTTCCTATATAAAAATAGCACCCTGCATGATGCAAGGTGCCGTAAATAAGTATAACTATAAATTTTATATGTTTTTCCGCTTTTAAAACGGTGTGCCATACAGATCATACGGCGTTACCTGATATACGTAATAATTCAACCAGTTAGCATACAGATTATTTGCATGGGCTCTCCATGTCAACATCGGCTTTTTGGATGTATCATCTCCCGGATAATAATTTTTCGGAATAACCGGATTTAATCCCTTTGCCGAATCTCTTTTGTATTCTGCATCCAACGTCATCCTGTCGTACTCAGGATGTCCCATGACAAAGATCTGACGACCATTCTGTGCCATACACATATACACTCCCGCCTCGTCTGAATCAGCCAGGATTGTGATACGTTCATCTGCCTCCAAAAGATCCTGCGGAACTTCTGTATGTCTTGAATGTGGTGCAAGGAACATATCGTCAAACCCTCTCACGATCGGAATCTTACGGTTTCTTACACGATGCCAGTACAGACCGGAACGCTTTTCAGGAAGCAGTACCTTGTCAATTCCATAATGATAGTAGATCCCTGCCTGGGCTCCCCAGCACAAATGGAGCGTAGATACAACATTCGTCTTCGTCCACTCCATGATCCCTTTCAGTTCTTCCCAGTAATCCACGTCTTCAAACGGCATCTGCTCCACCGGAGCTCCTGTAATGATAAATCCGTCAAATTTTTTATTTTTAATATCTTCAAACGCTTCATAAAACTTATAAATATGACTGGTGGATGTATTCTTGGATACATGGCTTGTCACCCTCACAAATGTCACATCCACCTGCAGCGGTGTATTTGATAACGCCCGCAGAATCTGCAACTCTGTATCTTCTTTTAAAGGCATCAGGTTTAACAACCCGATACTGATAGGTCGGATATCCTGATGTGCTGCCCTGAATTCATCCATCACAAAAATATTCTCCTGCTCAAGGATCTCCTTTACAGGTAAATCATTTTGTACTCGAATCGGCATATGGCTCATCTCCCTTTTCTTTTAATATATTTTCCTCCATATGTACATAAGATCCGTCTGCCTGTACATATCCCTGCTCATCATAGCTGTCGGTATCTGTAGGAAGCTGCTTTTTTCTCAGTTTTCGATTCACAACCATACTGATGATATAATAAATCACTGCAAATGTAGGTACTCCCAGGAGCATACCCGGGATTCCAAATAATCCTCCTGCGATCAGGATAGAAAATACAACCCAGAATGCAGAAAGTCCAGTTGAATTTCCAAGGATCTTTGGTCCAAGGATATTTCCGTCAAACTGCTGAAGCAAAATAATAAAAATAACAAAATAAACTCCCTTTACCGGATCTGCAAGAAAGATCAGCAACGCACTTGGAATCGCCCCAATATAAGGTCCGAAAAATGGAATGACATTCGTCACACCTACAATTACACTGACCAACAGCGTATATGGTATATTTAAAATCGACAGCCCGATAAAGCAAAGTACTCCAATAATTGCAGAATCAATGATCTTACCAATAATAAATCCACCAAAAATCTCATTACTTTTGCTTCCGACATGCAAAATCAGGTTCGCCTTTGTCGGTCTGAAAATTGCATAAACGAGCTTCTTTGCCTGGCACATGAACTTTTCTTTACTGAAAAGGACATAAATGGACACGATCATTCCAATGATAAAATTCAGGATTTCACGTACCATCAGAATCACCCCTGCAGTAAGCTGCGTCATCCATTCATTCACTTTATCCATCAGATCTGTCCGCATCCAATTCTGGATAAAAGTCGTTGCCTCTTTCATCACATTTTCAAGGATCTTACCGACTGTGGAATCTGAGGAATGCATTTCATTAAATGCTTTTACAAAACGGTTCATCTGACTCGGTACATTGACGATCATATCCCGGATACTGGTATAAAGCTGTGGAATCATCATATTCAGCAAGGCTACAATTACCGCCACAAGCAGAACCAGTGATACTAAAATTCCCACTCCTCTTGAAAAAGTTTCTTTCCGTTTCATCTTCGGACATTTTTTTTCAAAAAACGGAACTAATTTACTGTCAATCACCTTGACGATCGGATTCAGCAGATATGCGATCGCCAGTCCGTAAATAATCGGTTTCGCAACCGATAGAAATGACTTCACTGCATACGATATCTCGCTCAGACGCAACAACGCAAAATAGAATAAAATGCATGCCGCCACCACAAAGAACATCGCCATACTTTTAATTACCTGCTCTTTAAAATTTGAAGATCTTTTCTGAGCCGAAAGTAACTGTTCCTTTGGTGAAAGCACAGTGTCCGACTTATCATATTCAGGAAATTTTTCCCCGGCTTTCTTTTCCTCCATCTTTTTCCTTCCTTTCCTTTACGCATATGTAGATTATAACGCGGCTGACCTATAAGAGTCAACCGCTGAAAAAGGGCATATGAAAAAGCAAAATTCTTTCACATACCCTTTCAGGATCACCATACACTTCATTCCATGACCGGTAATCTCTTCTGATTCATTTTATCTTTCCTTTTTCAAATATTAGCGGCACTGGAAAGTCGCACACTCTGTGCCTTCACAATGACAGGCATCACTGCCTTCCACACTGATCTTTCCTGCATGACACTGACAATCCTCATTATACATACATTCTGTTGCCTTACAGTCAACACTACAAAGATCAGAAGGAGACCGGTCTGAAACTGCTGCATTCATATAACTGCCTTCTTTTCTCTCCTGAAAGCTGTCGCAACAGGTCTCCTGTGCAGTCTTTGCAGTATCTCCTCCCACCTGAATCTTGTCCAAATCGCACAGGAACTTGTAGTTGTGCACACATGTCTGTACCGTACATTTTAAATCCGGCATACTGATTACCTCCTCTTATTTACAGAATCAGTATCAGTATGCCGGACTTTAGAACATTTTATACATTTTTTTATGCATTCTTTCCACAGCAATATTTATATTTCTTTCCACTTCCACATGGACAAGGCTCATTTCTGCCGATCTTTTTAGCCTTACGGACTGTGCCTGACTGCTTCTGCTCACGATACAGCTTTTTCTTTGTATCAGCATCAAAGATCTTATCCCACTGCGGCAGTTCATACAGCCAGTCAGCTTTTGCATCTACCATGTTCTTGTAAAGCATCTCTTTATCAAAAACTAAAGTAACATCTGTATTCTCATCCATCGTCTCGATCGGGTTCGGAACTTTCAGACTGTCATTAATTCCATCCAGGAATCCTACCATCGTCATCACGTCCTGACCATATTTCTCTGCGAGTTCCTTTACAGTTCCTCTTACTTCCTCTTCCGGATTGTCAAGAAGCTGCTCATATATTTTTTTCTCAATCGTAAAATATCTGCTCCAGAATGTCTCCAGTTCATTCTTGGAAAGATTTCTGTCATACGCCATATCACGCCACTGATCTAATAAACTTTTTTCGCTCATTGTATATTGCTCCTTTGTCTCTAAATAAATAATTCGAATTCAATCGCTTATTCATTATATAACAATTTCCGTTTGCCGTAAACTGTTTTTTTGTGTATACTGAATATAGTTGATCCTTTTATTTTCAAAAGGAATCGCTCATTACACGATAATTGATTTTTATTTTTAGAAAGGTTCTACAATGAAAAAGGCAAAACGTATTCTGGCTCTGATCGGTGTCATATTTCTTGTCGCCATGTATCTTAGTACTCTTATCTTTTCACTGATCGATTCACCGCTCGCTTCAGATCTTTTGAAAGGTTCGGTTGCAGCCACCATTCTTGTACCTGTCGTTCTTTACGGATTTGTTCTGTTCTCCCGCCTTTTCGGGAATGACCATGATGACAGAAATGATTAGCTCTCAGACATAAAAGATATCTGCCAGTTTCAATGCACTGGCAGATTTTTCTCTCCAGCCCTCCCAGACCGTCTCCGGTTGCCTTACTACTTGTCTTTTCTTCAGGTATTCTTCCATTGATATGATGTCTATCGGTTTTTCCTCACTGTTCTTACGCATCGGTCTACCTCCTCTTATCAGATTGCCGGATCAAATTCAAATCCCCGGCTTTATATTATATTTCACTCTCTATTAAAATATGATTCAAATAATGTTAGATAAAAGTTAAAACAGGGAATATCTCTGCTCTCCGGCACAGATATTCCCTGCTTTTATTATAGATTCATATGCTTTTTGTTATAGAAATTCTTATTTATTACGGTAAATAATGTCATCTCTTCCCGGTCCGTTACTGATCATCGTGATCGGATATTCAATCTCTTTCTCAATGAATTCAATATATTTACGGCAGTTTTCCGGAAGATCTTCATACTTTTTAATACCGCGGATATCTTCTTTCCATCCTGGAAGAACCTTATACACTGGTTTTGCTTTCTCAAGAAGATGTGTCACCGGAAATTCTTTTGTAACCTCTCCGTCAATTTCATAACCTACACAAACCGGAATCTCATCCAGGTAACCAAGTACATCAAGTACCGTAAATGCTACGTCTGTTGCTCCCTGCATTCTGCAGCCATACTTGGATGCAACACAGTCAAACCATCCCATTCTTCTCGGACGTCCTGTTGTAGCACCGAACTCTCCGCCGTCACCGCCGCGTCTTCTCAGCTCGTCCGCCTCATCACCAAAGATCTCACTTACAAATGCACCTGCACCTACAGCACTGGAGTATGCCTTGCAGACTGTAACAATCTGCTTGATCTCATATGGCGGGATTCCTGCACCGATTGCACCATATCCGGCCAGTGTGGAAGAAGATGTAACCATCGGGTAAATTCCATGATCCGGATCTTTCATAGATCCCAGTTGTCCTTCAAGTAAGATCGTCTTTCCTTCTTTCAGTGCCTCATGGAGGAACAGAGATACATTCGCTACATATGGCTCCACCATTTTTTTGTATTCCATCAGTTCGTTATATAACTCATCAGGATTGATCAGCGGTTTGTGATATAAATGCTCAAGCAATACATTCTTCTGCTCTGCCACACGTACAACTTTTTCCTTCAGAAGTTCCTCATCAAACAGCTCACTGACCTGAAATCCGATCTTTGCATACTTATCTGAATAAAACGGAGCAATACCGGACTTTGTAGAACCGAATGACTTTCCTCCAAGTCTTTCCTCCTCATATGCGTCAAAATTCTTATGATAAGACATTACCATCTGTGCTCTGTCGGATACAAGAATCTTCGGCATCGGAACGCCCTTTTCTACAACAGACTGTACTTCTGCGAAAAGACGCGGAACATCCAGTGCCACACCATTTCCAATGATGCTGGTCGTATGACCATAGAAAACTCCTGACGGCAGTGTATGCAGTGCAAATTTCCCGTAATCATTCACAATCGTATGGCCTGCATTCGCACCACCCTGAAAACGAACAATAATATCAGCCTCTCTGGCGAGCATATCTGTAATTTTGCCCTTTCCTTCATCGCCCCAGTTCGCACCAACTACTGCTTTTACCATTTCAAACCCTCCTGCGTATGTCGCTTGTCAATATTTATGAGCGGTACTTATAAATTCTACCACCTTATGAATTATACTATACTTTTGCAGGGATGTAAAATATTATTTCTCTTTTTTTTACATTTCCTCTTATTGTAATCCCTCTGAAAAAGTATTAAAATGAAAATCAGCCTGATTACAGGTCATAAAGCAGATTATCTCATCAGAAAGGAGACCCCGGAATTGAAAAAGGGATTTAAAGTATTTTTGACACTTGCAGCCATTGGTTCTTTTATCGGTTTTATTCTTGCATACTTTTGCAAGTCTTCAACCAAGCAGGATATGGAATCTCTGGAAAATGAAGAAACTGATTTTACAGAAGATTTTAGTCTTGACGGAGATCTGAAACCGGTCTCTGATCGTGGATATGTCTCCCTTACCAAAGAGACTCAGGAAGGGAACTGACAGATAAGATTCTTTGCCACCATGGTTTAAAAGGTTCACGAAACTATTTACCATTTCCCCACAATATCAAACAGCCCTGCTGTTCCGGTTCACCGGCTCGGCAGGGCTGTTTTCTACTCTTTTTATTTATTTTGGAAGTTTAAATGAACTCTTCAGTGAAACAATCCTGTTAAATACCGGATATTCTGCCGTAGAATCCTTCGCATCGATGCAGAAATATCCATTTCTTACAAACTGGAAACTGTCATAAGCCTTTGCATCTGCAAAACTTGGTTCTACATACGCATCCTTTATTACAGTAAGTGAATTCGGATTCAGATTCAGTGAACCGTCTTCTTTATTGTATACACCTTTTTCCTCATCTACAAGATTCTCATAAAGTCTTACCTCTGCTTTCTGTGCATAAGGTGCCGGAACCCAGTGGATCGTTCCCTTTACTTTACGTCCTGTGAATCCGCTTCCTGCTTTTGTCTCCGGGTCATACGTGCAGTGAATTTCCGTTATATTGCCGTTTTCATCTTTCACAAAGCTCTCACACTTAACAAAATATGCATGCATCAGACGAACTTCATTTCCCGGGAACAGACGGAAATACTTCTTCGGCGGCTCTTCCATAAAATCTTCCCGCTCAATATAAAGTTCACGACAGAACGGAACTTTTCTCTGTCCCAGTTCTTCGTTCTCAAGATTGTTCGCAACATCCAGATACTCAACCTGTCCTTCCGGATAATTGTCGATTACCAGTTTAATCGGATCAAGCACTGCCATCATACGTGGACGCTTCATCTTCAGATCCTCACGGATACAATACTCAAGCATCGCATAATCTACAGAACTCTGGCTCTTGGATACTCCACATAATTCAATAAACATTTTGATAGATTCCGAAGTAAAACCACGTCTTCTCAGAGCTGCAATAGAAACCAGCCGTGGATCATCCCATCCGTCTACGATTCCGTCTTCTACCAGTTTCTTAATATAACGCTTTCCAGTTACAACATTTGTCAGATATAACTTTGCGAACTCGATCTGCCTTGGAGGATTCTCGAATTCACACTCTCTTACGACCCAGTCATACAACGGTCTGTGATCCTCAAACTCCAGGGTACAGATAGAATGAGTAATTCCCTCGATTGCATCCTCGATCGGATGTGCAAAATCATACATCGGATAAATGCACCATTTATCTCCCGTATTATGATGCGTCATGCGGGCTACTCGATAAAGGATCGGATCACGCATATTGATATTCGGTGATGCCATATCAATCTTTGCACGGAGAACCTTTTCTCCATCCTGATATTTTCCCGCACGCATATTTTCAAATAATTCAAGGTTCTCTTCTACAGAGCGGTTACGGTATGGACTCTCTTTTCCAGGCTCTGTCAGAGTTCCACGATATTCTCTCATCTGCTCTGCTGTCAGGTCACATACGAATGCTTTTCCCTTTTTGATCAGTTTTACAGCACACTCGTACATCTGGTCAAAATAATCTGACGCAAAATACAGATGCTCTCCCCAGTCTGCCCCAAGCCACTGGATATCTTCCTTAATAGACTCAACGAACTCCGTCTTTTCCTTTGTAGGATTTGTATCATCAAAACGCATATGGAACGTTCCGCCATACTTCTGTGCAAGACCATAATTCAAAAGAATTGATTTTGCATGTCCGATATGCAGATATCCGTTCGGTTCCGGCGGGAAACGCGTACATACGTGATCGTAAACGCCTTCTGCCAGATCTTTATCTATTTCCTGCTCTATAAAATTCTTTGAAACAGCTTCGTTCTCCATCTTATCCTCCTAATAACCTATAACATTCATGAAGAATATCTTATCACAAAACCGTTCTATCCACAAGTACAAGAATTTTTTCGGATTCTCTGCTGAATCACTTCCAATGCCTGCGTAAGAATCGCTGCATGATCTACTGCGACCATTCCGCCTTCTTTTACTTTATATTTCCGTTCTCTTACCAGCCCCTGCCGCTCTTCTTTGCAGATCACCGCCCTGATTTTCAGTCCCCGATCCTCATTTTCCAGTTCCAGTGAAAAATCCTCTCTTCTTATCACTGCTGCATCCGTCGTGATATCCTTCGATTCCCCCTTTTTTAATTTCACAGTAAACCATGCCGCATCCGCTGCATCATCCCCTGCCTTTACTCGCACTTCTTTTTCATTCACCAGGGAAAAATAAGCTGTCGTTATCACTCTTGCTCTCGGATCTCTCTGATAATCTCCATAACAGGCAAACTGTTCCACCGGAAGTCCTTTCACCCCGGTCTCCTCCTCCAGTTCCCTTCGTGCCGTATCTTCCAGATTCTCATACAATTCCACAAATCCGCCGGGCAATGCCCAATATCCGATACTTGGATGATTCTTCCTGCAGACCAGAAGTACTTTTAATGCATCCGTATCCGGCTTTTCACCTGCATAAGAAAATAAGACCATATCCGTCGTCGCACAGGGATTTTTATACTGATACGGATCATACTCCTTCAGAAATTCTTCCAGCGTCTGTCCTTTTTCATTCTTCTCACCTGTTCCGTAAAAGCTGGAAATATCATCCAAAAATGATGGCATTCTCCTCATCCTCTCTTTCTTCTCTCCATCTCTGATACAGTGCTTTCTCCCGTCTCTTTCTTTCATTCCGTTCAAAGAACCGGCTCATCTCTGCGATCATACCTGAGAGATAAAAGCACTCTTCCAGGTCAACTGAAGGATTATTTTCCCGGACATCATAATACTGGATTCCGATCAGTTTCCGATTTGCCTCTTTCCAGTCCCTGTCCAGGATCTCAAACAGATACTCCACATCCTCTGCCTGCACGCATAAGAATAATTCGATATTATTCTTCATCCTGTCAAAAATCCCATAAAAATACGGTGGACTCGTCTCCATTTTCCAGATAAAATCCAGCAAATGTTCCAACGTATCCTTCAGTCCCAGCAATTCCACTTTCTCATATTCCATATTTTCCCTTTCCGAGTAACTTATGCTCTTTCAGGAAACACCTTTGATTTTCTTTAGTATAACATCCTGCCATAAAGAAAGCTATCACTATCTGCGTGTGCAACAAAATGTGAAATTTCTTTTTGCAGGTTGTGTAACCTGCTGAGCATACGCTTTCTCTCCCCGGACTCCTCCGGGGATCTGCTTATCTTATCCGGAGTTTCTGACCGACTTAACAGAAGTGACCGTTGATGTACATCTGTTGGATTGCCTGATTCGAAGCAGCATGCGTAGGCATGGAGCCATAGGCCGCCTTATAAGGATCATAGCTTTTATCAAGGTTGTTTGCCTTTGCAAAAGCCTTTAACTGTTTGATAATACGGTTTGCGTATTTTGGATTATTTTCCATAACCCATGCTTCAATGCCGGAGGTATCGAAGATTGTCATGTCAGCAAGAGCCGGATTCAGTTTTTGGCAGATCGGTTCGGTCAGATCAACAAGATGATCGAACATAGATTGTAAGTCCAATAAGAAATCCTGTTTAAAGCGAGTGAATTTTGAACCATCTGGTACAACATCAAAGCCACAGAAGTCACGCAGTTCCTGAGAGTATTTCAAGAACACAATCAGGAGCGTGTCAGCCGGAATTGAGAAAATACGCTGGAGCAGAAGTGCTTTGAGCATTGGATAAAGCTGGTGGATGTACAAAAAAGGGATAGGGAGAAAGATGCAGTCAGAGGATTCACATTCACATTTACATTTACATTTACATTTACATTTACATTTACAAATGGAGTCTATGGTTTGTTGGGGGAAAATGGAGCAGGAAAAACAACATTAATGCGGTTGATTTGCGGAATTTTACAGCCGACAAACGGAAGCATTACCTGTGATAATATCCGTATATCGGATATGGGCACAGAATATCGCCGGTTATTGGGATACTTGCCACAGGATTTTGGATATTATGGAGATTTTACCGCAGTTCGTTTTTTTAATTATATGGCGACTCTGAAAGCACTTCCGAGAGATTATGCAAAAGGAAAGGTAGAGGAATTGTTGGAATTGGTTGACTTGAAGGATGTCAAAAATAAAAAACTCAAAACATATTCTGGTAGGATGCTCCGAAGAATCGGTATTGCACAGGCTCTTTTGAATGATCTCCACCATTCAGTTTCAACTTATAAGTTACACTGTTATGACGAAAACTGTGAGATACAACCGGTGGGAGATTATAGTCCATATATTCGTCACCCGGGATTTCTTTCATTTCATCCTGCTCAGCTTTCCAGTCTACCAGCATATTAGCGACACTCTTCGGTAAGAATATCTTACGCACACTGCTTTCTGTTTTCCGTGTTTTCAGAATATGGATCGTAGCGTTCTTCTTATGAATTCTATTGTTTATGTTATTCCCGCTGTATCGGAAGAAGATATCAAAGCACTGACTTATTGATTATAATTATATTTTTCACTCTGCAAACCCGGAAGTTATATCATCACTTTGCTGCCAGATCCTATAGACCTGATACAACATTGATCGGATTCCCTTCCATAAACTGCTTTATATTATCCGCCAGAATAGAAACCAACCGCTGTCTTGTCTCAAGTCCTTTCCATCCCATATGTGGCGTCAAGAGGACTTGATCCATAGTATAAAGAGGGCTGTTCTCTTCAGGTGGTTCAGTTTCCTGAACATCAAGTCCGGCCCCTGCAATCGTACCATTTTCCAATGCTTCTATAAGAGCAGTCTCATCAATAAGTGCACCTCTTGAAGT
>ERZ791864.1029-NODE-1029-length-22213-cov-3.189819_pt1 | contig 22213 bp, 18 predicted proteins | sample MGYA00510282_ERZ791864 | MGnify/ENA primary metagenome ERZ791864 (study PRJEB30046, sample SAMN00792087) | human gut metagenome | study: EMG produced TPA metagenomics assembly of the A metagenome-wide association study of gut microbiota in type 2... | reverse complement strand
GAACGCCGCAGAACCCAAAGCGCCGGCAGTCCTTGTCCCGCCGATGCTTCGTCGCCGGCTCTCGCCTTTAGGGAGAGCTGCTGCCGAAGCGGCCGCACCGCTCCTCGCAGCAGCCGAGGATAAAAATCTGCCGTGGGTTTATGCCTCCCGCTGGGGCGATCTGCAGCTGGCGGTGGATTCACTCGAAAGTGTTGCCGCCGGCGGAACCGTTTCGCCGGCCGCTTTTTCGACAAGTGTGCATAATGCCCCTCCGGCGCTCTTATCCATTGCGCTTGGGCATACCGGCAACCTCACTGCGCTTGCGGGCGGTCCTTTTTCGCTCGAAGCCGCCTTTGAATCCGCGGTTGGTCTGCTCTTTGAAGCTCCGCAGGTTCTGCTTATCTGTGCCGACCTAAAGCCGCCCGTACAGACGAACGCTGCCGGCGTGACACATGCCGTCGGGCTGCTGCTTGGCCGTCAACATGAAACAGCCGATCCGAATCAATGGCGCGAGGTGTGTGCGAAAGGTCCCTGCGCAGCCCTGACGACACGGCCGCTGTCGGCTTCCGAAACGTCCGATAATCGCCTCGACACTTTGGGCGGCCCCTCACCGGCACTGGAAGTACTGGCCTGGCTGCTCGGCTCAGACGATCGTACTTTTACGCATTTTGACCGCCATGCGGCGCACATTTGGGCAAAAACCAGCAGACTTGAAGCCGAGACGAGGCACCCATAATGAATGCAGTTTCCATGCATGCCTTCCGCCGCCGAGCGCTCCTTCCTTTTCGTCTGGCCTTTACTGCTTTCGCTTTTGCGCTCTTTGGCCTGGGCGGAATAGTCTTCGGCTTTTTCCTCACGCCTTGGCTCAAGATGGCGGGCGGCACGCCTGAAGAAAAGAAAAGTCTGGCCAGACGGGTCGTAAAACGCTGGTTTGGGCTCTTTGTCAGTGTTGTCACCTCACTCGGTCTCGTACGCATTGAGGTCAAAAACCCCGAAGCGTTCCAGAAAAAAGGAGCGATTCTCGCGGCCAACCACCCATCACTGATCGACATTGTGTGCCTTTTATCCATCGTTCCAGAAGCAACCACTATTGTCAAAGCATCGCTCCTCAAGAATTGGTTTACGCGAGCCCCCATTTTGGGAGCCGGCTACATCCCCAACGACGCCGGTCCCGAAGCACTCGGTCTTCTGGAAGCAGAACTTTCCCGCGGCGTCTCGTTCGTGATTTTTCCTGAAGGCACCCGCACACCTATTCAATTGAGTGAAATTCCCAAGATGCATCGAGGCACGGCGCAGCTCGCACTACACGCCAACCGGCCTATCACACCGGTAAGAATCTCCGCCCATCCTCGCTGGCTCACTAAGGATGCCGTTTGGTGGCGCCTTCCGCAGGAACCGATGGTCCTCACTTTTGAGGCGCTTCCTGAGATCGATGTTCAGACATTTCAAAAAACTTATAATCAGTCTTTTCGCCGCGCTGCCGTCGAACTTACCAATGCCGTCGGCCGGGCGCTTTTCCCACATTTGTGAGTGAAGCGCAGCCGCGATCAAGGCTGCGCTTGCCCGCCGCCGAATCATTCACCTTCAGAGAATCAATCCAGCCATGGACAATCCCCTTATCAGCGAACTGCAGCACCTTATCGTAGAGTCGCTCGCGCTCGAAGACGTCCAACCCGAAGATATTGATCCCGATGAACCGCTCTTTGGCGAAGGACTCGGCCTTGACAGCATTGATGCGCTTGAACTTGGCCTTGCACTCAAAAAGCGCTTCGGCGTGACGCTTACAGCAGAAAGCGAAGAATCCCGCGCCGTTTTCAAAAACGTTCGCTCGCTTGCTGACTATATTGATTCCCATCGCGAACAGGCCTGACTCTTTGCCTTAAATGCCATGACGACTTTTACGCCTCAAGAAGAGAAGGTCTACGCCGCTCTTTCCAAAATCCTTACCAACGAATTCGATATTCCGGCCGAGAAGATCCGACCTGAAGCTCGTCTTTACGAGGACTTTGACATCGACTCCATTGATGCTGTCGACATGATTGTGCAGCTCAAGCCCTATTTGGGAAACCGCACAGTGAAGCCGGAAGCCTTCAAGGCTGTACGCACTCTGGGTGATGTCGTTTCCGTGATTGCCAAAATCATGGAAGAACCCGATCCTGCCGCCTGACACACAGCTGTCAGCCTCAGCCATGGCCCTGCCGCTCAAGGCGGTCCTGCGCGCAGCGTTTGGAACTGTTCTCGTCCTTTATCCCTTCTGGGCCTGGTACGGTCTCTCGCACTGGGGACCAGCAGCGGTTGCTGCTGGTCTTGCCGCAGTCACTTTCTGCCGCGCTTTAGTGACAAGGTCGCGGGAGGATTGGGTCCTCTCGGTCATCGCGGTCTGTCTATGCGCAGCAACTGCATTCTCCGGACTGGAAGAACCCATGCGGTTATATCCAGTCCTTGTCAATGCCTTTCTTCTCTGGGCCTTCGGCACAACGCTTCTCCCCAATCGAATGCCCATGGTCGAACGTTTCGCCCGGATGAAAGATGCTGTGCTGCCGCCTGAAGCCGTTCGGTGGTGCCGAGGCGTTACTCAGGTCTGGTGCGGATTCTTCATTCTCAACGGTGCAGCTGCGCTCGCTACCGTTTTTCTTTCCAGAGAGACGTGGGTACTCTGGAACGGGTGTCTTTCCTATATCGCCATCGGCGTGCTCTTTGCGGGAGAATGGCTTCTTCGTACTATCGTCATGCACCGGCGTGAAAGACAAAAATAACGTTCCGTCATCCTGACGGTTAAGTCGACGAACGGTTTGATACGGCAAACCCTCAGACACCGATCAACGTTGTCTTCTCCTTCCATACCGAGGGCCTCTCCAGAGTGCATTCTCAACCAACGCTTTTTCCATGCAGAACACCATTCTGAGCCGCATCCTTCAACATGCCCCAGCGAACCGCCCTGTTGCAAGAAACACACTAGGCATGGAACTCTCCATGACAGGCTTTCTCGCCGGTGCCGCGGTCTGGCGCAGCACAGCTCAGCATTTGCGCCTGCCTAATGCAGTGCTCTACGCCGAAGATGCCGCTGAACTGCTGCCGGCACTTTTCGGATGCTGGGCAGCCGGTGTGCATGTCATTCTCCCGGGCGATGCGCTTCCAGGAACGCTCGAACGCCTCAGCGCAGCCGGGCTGACCGCGAAAAACACCATGCTTGGGCTCGATGCCGCGGCAATGGACGAAAGCTGCAGTTGGTCGATCATGACCCCTGAATGCCGTTTTTCGGACTTTAACCGCCTGCCGCCTTGCGCAGACCTTCCGCTTTTGGACGACAAAGCAGAACTGTTATCGCTTTTAACGAGCGGAAGCACCGGCGAACCCAAACTCATCAGAAAGCGGCTCGAGCAATGTTTCTACGAGCCTGAAGCGATCCATGCCGGCGTCATTGAACGTACCGGCCAATCACCGGCTGCGTGGGGCGAATTTGAAGTGCTCGGCACCGTAAGCGCGCAGCATATCTATGGGCTGCTCTTTCGCTTGATGTGGCCGCTGATGGAAGAACGCGGCATTGCAGTGGGACCGAGGCTTCACTATCCTGAGTCGCTTGAGGCAGCTCTTGAAAATTGCGCTGTGCGAGGACGCAAGGCTGTCGTCATCAGTTCGCCTGCGCATCTGAAGCGCTTCGGCGACGAGTCTCTCTTCACACCGTCACTAGGCACTGCGGCAGCTGTTTTTTCATCGACCGGCCCGCTCGATGATGCCGGCGCAATAAACGCCAAATGCGCCTTTGGGCACTTTCCCTTTGAAGTGCTCGGCTCGACTGAAACCGGCGGCATCGCTTGGCGGCAGCGACGTTTTACGGATAATGAAAAATCCGCCGTTGCCGCGTCAGCTTGGAAGACCGTTGAAGGGATCCAGGCAGCCGTTAAAGTCGAAAGCCGCTATTTGCCTGCCGGAGAGGGACTCATTGCGCTTTCCGGCCGCCACCTTGACCATGAAGGTTGGATCGACGGTGCAGACCGCATTGCGCTGCAAGACGGTTTGTTTTCACTCCTCGGCCGGGCTGACCGCATCGTCAAAATTGAAGGCAAACGCGTAGCGCTCCCTGAAGTGGAAAAACTGCTGCTTGAAACCGGTCTCGTCTCCAACAGCAAAGTCTTCTTGGAAACGATCCGTGCAGAATCTCAGCGCGATGCACTCCATGCGGCTGTCGTGCTTACGCCGGCAGGCCGCGAACTATTGTTTACAAAAGGCAAAGCCGCACTGCTCGAGCCCTTGAAGACGCACTTGAAGCGATCGCTTCCTGCTGTTGCGCTTCCGCGGCGCTGGCGATTTGTCGATCAGCTGCCTGCTGATCCGCAGGGAAAAGTCACGGTAGCTTGTCTGCGTACGCTCTTTGATCAGCGCCGACCAGAATGGCTGATAGAGACGGACACGGTTGAGAACGGCAAGCGAGTGCTCACACTTCGTTTTGAGGCATCGCTCCAACTGGCGTGGTTCAGAGGACACTTCCCCGACATGCCGATTCTTCCCGGCGTGGCACAGCTTCTTCTCGTTGAGACTGCAGCCCGAGAATTCACCCAAGTACCGCCCGATGCGGCTCCCGCTCAAGTGAAGACACTGAAGTTCCGAGCTGTTATCCGTCCCGGCGCAAAACTGCGCCTGCGGCTTACGCTGCCGGCTTCGATTCCCACTATGAGCGATCAAGATGGTTCCTGGAAACTCGGCTTCGAGTGGCGGCTTATCAATGAGCTGCCTGGTGCCGAAGATGAACTGCAGACAAGCGGAACGATTGAATGGCATCGCGCTCAGGATGAACCTGCCGCATAAAACATCGGGTCTCTGCCGATCCAAATAACGACAACCAATTCCTTCGTGAGAGGCCGTCGGATATCGAACGGCTGCCTAATCCTGCGACGTTCCACAGATTTTGCCGCCGGCGGTTTCCTTCAAGCAGCAGCGAAAAGCATGAAGGTCCGAATCCATCACGCTCCGTCAATCTGCGAATTCGCCCTCGTACTTTCTTCTCCTCATTTCGACTGTTTGAGATGCTCTCACGCGACATTGAACGACTGTCACTCAGGAAACAACAGGGCCTGGCTCAGGCACGCTCTCCCCAAGCAGCATCTCAATGTTTTCAATGCGGTATATTATTTCTGTTTTCAGAGCCGGCACACGTCGGCTCTTTTGTCTTTTGACTGACCGTTTTCCTCATGCCGCCAGTGCCCCGCCAAACACCCGTTGGCTCCTCTCGCCGCTTTGCACATCTGTCGCTTCGTCTGCTGCTCCTGCTCATCGGCATGTTCACAGCGGCTCTTGGCGTAGTGCTCACAACGGTGGCAGACCTCGGTACCACCCCCATCAGCACGGTTCCATATGTCTTCACTGTGCTCACGGGCTATTCATTTGGCACAACCACTTTTTTCGTGAACATTTTTCTGGTTGCGGGTCAGGTGCTGCTCCTTCGTCGGCGGTTTTCGCTCTGGAATCTTCTGCAAATACCGACTGTTCTCATTTTTGGCATCTGTATTGACCTGGCGATGGCGATTGTTTCGCCGCATGCACCGGCCGGATGGTGGACGGGCCTCCTGATGAGCATTTCGGGAAACTTCGTTCTGGCACTTGGCATTGTCATGCAGATTCGATCAAAAACCATTGTCCAGCCGGGGGAAGGCTTCGTACTGGCAGCCGCCGCGGTCACACGCAAGTCCTTCGGTTCAGTGAAGATCGTCAACGACGTCACACTCTCCTTGATTGCTGCCGGCATTGGATTTGTCTGCGCGGGAGAACTCATCGGCGTACGTGAAGGAACCGTCTTGTCGGCAGTTCTGGTCGGGCTTTTCGCCAAATTAATCGTGAAGTTTGTCGATCGATTGGGCGTCTTTGTACAAGCCGGCGCGGCGGCTATTCAAGAACCTCAGCCGCCGCAGCCTCATGAATCAGCGATTACGGCCATCCAGACATCCGAAGAGACTAACGATCAGCTCACAGACGAACGATCGTCCGTTCAAAATCGCCAATAACAAACTCTTAACAAATTCCCGATCATATTGTCTGAGTGCTCTGTCCAAAGTGATTTTCACTTGTTTTATTAAAGTAAGTAAAGACTATCGAAGTCATCACTGCTACAGAATCTACTAACACATCATCATTGACAATAAAACCTGGGTCATGTTGAGGCTGGCCAACTCCTTTTTCAGGCTCAAACATTCCCATAAAATAAAGAGCAGCAGGACGTCGAGCAGAATACTCTCGAAAATCCTCACTTGCAGTCAACATTTCAACATCACAGACGCGTTCGGTCCCCAATACATCTGTTGCGGCCTCCCGAACAATCACAACCATTTCCGAGTCATTTACAACAGCTGGCCCGTTGATAAGCAGATCGTACTCTGTTGAGCATCGATGAGCTTTAGCCGTTCCTTCTGCCACTTCCGCCAACCTTTTGCCCATAAATTTAACGACATTTTCGCTAGCGGCACGAAGAGTGCCAGAAATCATTGCCTCCTGCGGCACAACGTTAGTCGCTGTACCACCATGGATCGTCCCGACAGTAATTAATCGAGGTTCCAAAGGACTCACTTCTCGAGAAACCACAGTCTGAATGCCATCCACGATTTGGCATATCGTTGTTATCGGATCACATCCCAAATGCGGACTTGCACCGTGAGTCCCTTTCCCAATAACCTTTAAGTTAAACCGACCCGAAGCCATCATTGTTGGACCAGATTTAACGTATATTTTTCCTTTACTAAACATCCCCCAAACATGCATGCCAAAAATGGCATCCACATCATCAATAGCACCGCTTCGAACAACATAACCCGCTCCGGATAAAGGTTTTTCGTATATTTTAACCCTAGTTTCTTCTGCCGGCTGAAAAAGCAGCTTCACCCTTCCTTTAATGGAATTTTCATATTTCTTCAAAAGCTTAGCCACACCGAGAAGATTTGTTATATGCGCATCATGCCCGCAAGCGTGCGATACACCTTTAGATTGAGAGCAAAATTCAACCCCTGTTTGTTCTTGAATTGGCAAGGCATCGATATCAGCACGAAGCATGACACAAGGTCTTCCGCTTCCAATCTCAACCATAACTCCAGTTTTTAATGGTCCAAAGCCAATTTGAATATCTGTTATTTACAATGTAATGAGTGGTTCTTTCCTCTTTAAATGAAAGCTCGGGATGAGCATGCAAATAATGCCGCCACTCCACCAGTTCTTTTTTGATAACCTCGGCATCATTCTTAATTTGATCAACAGTAATATGATTATTTGAATTCATTTAAATTCCCCAATTAAAAATAATCAGCAACCAAGCGGACTTATTTAATTTAAGAGTAAATAATTTCCAATCATCATTACTATCCAAGCACCTGCCATCGGAATAGCGGTACGACGCACAATGGCTATTGGACTCACACCTGCAGCAGCGGCAACAACGATTGTTGCGCCTGCCACTGGAGAAATACCTCTTGCAAGACCAGCAGTAAACTGCATAGATGAGATGAGCTGGGTCACATTTCCGCCCAACCCGTTCGCAACATCGGTGGCAATTGAACCCAAACTTGTCAGCGCACCAACACCACTGCCTGTCAGGAAGGAAACCACTGCAATCAGCCCTGAAAGGACTGCGGACATTCCTGTTATCCCCAAACCACCTGCATTTGCGCCATCAAGAAGCAAAGTGATCAGCCCACACAGTTTGATGCCCGTTGCAAATACTTCAGCAGCAATAATCAAAGCCACGATCGTTGAGAACAATGATCCCATGCCTTTGATCATAGCCATAGCATCTTGGAAAACCTGCTTTACATTTCGAACCCGAATCAGTTCGACAATGACGCCTATTACCCAACTCAATAAAAGTGCAGTTACCGTATTTAATTGAATTGCTGAATAACCAAATTTTGAAAAGATACATAATAAAGCAATAGGCAAAACAGGCAAAATTGCATAAGTTGGAGGACCTACTTTCAATACCTTATCAGATGCAAATATTGATTCTTCATAAACATCGTCATTTCGACGATCAAAATACCTCTGAACAAAAATATTCAAAATTGCTATCACCAAAATCATTGGAATAGCCACTGGAAGTTGGTAATGGACAAAATATACAATAGGCTCAATATCTGCGATTTTAGCAGCGTATAGTGCAGTTCCTGTCCCCGGCCCCATTCCGATAGTGCCTGAACAAAAAATTGCTGCTGCTGCACCAGCTTTTGAAACTCCCAAATTTAAAAGAATGGGATACATCGTCGTTAAAAGCAACATCGCCATACCGCCGTGACTAGGAACGACTGGCACCATGGCGGCACCAACAAGATAACATAGCCCCAAAACAATATAGGGGCTATGAAGAGCTTTCAGCGGAGAGATACATGCATGTACAAGCGCACCAGAAGCGCCGATGGTTTCCATATATTTTGCAAAACCACCTGCAACCATAATAATCATGCCAATACCGGCAACCTGCTTAATAGCGGCAAGCCGAATGATATCAATAGCATCAAACCAGATTAATCCAGTAGTTTTAGCATTTTTAGGAAGAATAGAATCAGCCCCGAACAGAATAGCGAGACCAATCATTATTAACCCTGCAGCAAACAATACAATCACTGTTGGATAACGTTTTATCACTGCCCAGCCAGCGATAAACACAACAACAGCAGCAAGAAGCGAAACAAGCAGAGACATGGCAAAATCTCCTTATAAAAGGAAATGCCAAGAGAAACAATATATTCCTCTAGAGTCGAAGCATCCCCTACGCTTCAATCGTAAAAGAATGTTCTATAGGATCAATAAGTTTTCATGCTATGCAATTTTAAATTGCAGCTCATGCATTCATCCCGTTTAGACTAACCTTCCAACACTTTTAATTCATTTACTATTTATTAGTATACGGATACACTTCAATCGATTTAACAATAGTAGGGGAGAAAATCTCTGTTAATCTTGGGATTACTTCAGAGTTTAAAATATTAGCAAGACTATCAACAATATCTCTATATAGGTCAACAGAAATGTTGGACCGTCCAAGAATATAAACCTTTCGTTCTATTAATGGTGAGGGAACCGAGTAAATCGTCAGCTTACTCAATAATTTTTCATGCTGTAAAAGAGTAAGTGGACGAACAATTGCCCATCCCTTACCGTCAGAAACCAATTTAATGCGAAGTCCATTATTATCAGTTTGAATAGTTCCCATTAACTTTAAATCATGAGTAGTTAAATGTTGACTTTCCAATTGCCCTCCACCACTGAAAGAATAATTACGAATAAATGGTAGGCCACAATGCGCTAAATCTTCCCAACTTCTAAAATATCTTCTAAAATCATATTGTGATTTTGGAAAAATAAGAACAGAGGGTTCTCGCAGAAGGAGGTGACGCCTTAAATCTGGAATTTCAAAACAAGGATTAATGGTTAATATTACATCCACCTCATGAGATAAAAGTCTCTCTACAAGTCTGTCTGCACCTCCAGTCAAACATATGAACTTTGATATTTTTGACTGCATCACAGTAATGAACTGTGGAACAACATCATAAGAAAAGCTATCTATAAAACCAATTCTTAAGCTTGGATGGAAATTCGAAGCTTCTCGTGCCAAAGCAACTGCCCGTTGCGATTCATTCATTATAGGAATGAGTTCGCTTAATAACTTACGCCCTTCAGGAGTCAATATCAAAGGACGGCAAGAACGATCTACGAGTGTAACCTTTAATTTATTTTCAAGCGTTACTAGTTCACGCGAAATAGAAGAGGTTGACAATCCAAAAATTGACGCCGTCTTTTGAAATGACTTTGTTTTAGCTAGAGAAATAAATATCTCCACATTCCTCGAGAAAATGCCATTCATAGATACATTTTTCATCTCATCCCCTCTGACCCATCATCTTTTGTACATCGCAGATACATCACTTTTTCATGTTTTTAGCTTGAATGTATCCATTGTTCTTCGCTCATTATGCAACCCCGATGCAAGGTGTAGCAATAAATCTTTTGTTTTCAATAATGAAAATCATTCTTAAATACATAGCTCATATTGATGAACATAAGACAGCGATAAAACCCGTCTTCTATAATCATGTTTATCAGGCAACAAATCAAGCCATTGATATAAACAATCACTGACAGCTATAATCAACTAGCGATTATGCTTATACAATTTGGGATACTTGCGCTATCACTAATATGATGCCCGATCTTTACATCCAATTAGATGAAATATGAACTTCATTATTTTGAGTGCTTAATTTCTCATCAAGCAACGACTTGTAAAGATTATGTTTCTCACCTCATCATTTAATAAATGAATTCCGCTCACGTCGGTTCATTTATTCATCAAGCCAAGTATTAACAGATATATCTCTTTGCTGCTGTCTACTGACTGCATAAAATACTTGTGTAATCCTGAATACGTTAAATAGAAAACCCGCCCGGAAAAAAATCCTAGCGGGTCTTCTTTTATGTGCCAACCTAGCCGGTATATCCAGTTAGTCTGCGCAGATGTTGAGCTGCGATTAGGCAGCCTGAATCTTAGGTTTGCGACGGCGCATATTGTGAAGCACGATCACTGCAACAATAAGGAGCCCCAGAGACGTGCCAAACGAGAGCCAGAGATTCCCGCCGGAGAGGCCTGCAACGAGATATCCCACCGCCGAACAGAATGCAACAAGCAGCGCATAAGGGAGCTGTGTTGAAACATGCTCAATATGATTGCAGCCGGCACCTGCAGACGAAAGAATCGTGGTATCTGAAATGGGCGAGCAGTGGTCGCCGAAAACCGAACCCGCGAGCGTAGCAGAGAGAACAACAATCGTGAGCGTGGGATCAATACCCTGAACCACCGGCACAACGATTGGAATCAGGATGCCGAACGTACCCCAGGCAGTACCCGTCGAAAAGGCGAGAAAAGCCGCGATGATGAATACCGCAGCCGGAAGGAACACTGAAAAGTCCCCGCCTGCCGTAGAAACCAAAGATTCAACAAACTGCGGCGTTGACAGTAGGTCTCGGCAGACACCCGAAAGCGTCCAGGCAAGCACCAAAATGATATTGGCCGGAAGCATGAGCTTCATGCCCTCCACCAACCCCTGCATAAAATCGCCAAAAGGCACCAGCCGACGGGGGACGTAGAGCAAAAGCGCAACGAGAACAGAACCGAAGGCTGCCCACACCAGCGCGGCAGCAGCCGACGAATTGCCAATGGATGCAGCAAAACTGTGGTACGCCGGATCCGCGCCCCAATAGCCGCCCGAATACATCAATGCCAGAACAGCAAAGATGATCAGTGCAGTGATCGGAACCAGCATGTCCATTACCGTTCCTCTCGGGTTGGCTTTGGGCGGTTCAGCGCTGCCGCCCTGAATGCCGCCGACATTCCCCTGAAGCGCCTTCTCTTCACTCGTACGCATGGGCCCAAAATCGAGTCCTGTGAAAATGATGAAGAAGACCATGAAGATCGACAGCAGCGCATAGAAATTCCATGGAATCGATGCGATGAAAGCAGCCATGTCGGACTCAAAGACAGCATTGCCTTTAAGTGAAGAGCCCACCGCGGCAGCCCAAGACGACACCGGTGCAATGATGCAGACCGGCGCGGCTGTCGAGTCGATGATGTAGGCAAGTTTTGCGCGCGAAACGTTGTAGCGATCGCAGAGCGGACGCATCACAGTGCCCACGGAAAGGCAGTTGAAGTAGTCGTCAATGAAGATCAGGATGCCAAGACCTGAAGTCGACATAAGCGTCGCACGACGCGATTTCACACGCTGTACAGCCCAGTTGCCGTATGCCTTTGTACCTCCCGACATGCCGACGACATAGACCAAAGCGCCCAAGAGCGACGTGAAGATGAGGATATTGAAGTCCACCTTATCCCCCATCAGCTTGAACGTCGTTTCGAGCGTTCCCATGATGATGTTGGCGTCGGTGCCGATCGCGTAGATAAGCGTGCCCGTAAGGATACCGATCAGAAGTGAGGAAAGCACTTCCTTCGTGAGCAGCGCAAGTGCAATGGCAACGATCGGCGGAACGATCGAAAGCCAGCCAGCGGCGTAGGGTTCCATGATTCTTTTTGTGTGTTTCTTCCACCTCAGGACTGCGTAAGCAGCCTCAAGGCAGTGAGGCGTTGCGGAATTGGAGCGAATGCGAAGTCCTTGCCGAGCACAAAGACCTGAATATCGTGTTCGCCCTTCATATCAAGCTTCGCATTATGCAACAGGATGCTTCAATCTACCTGCAGTCGTATGCCGTCAATTCGCCTTAGCACACAGCAAGGTAAAAAAACGAAGCTTCCTATACAGATATTTCCCCGAAATTGCAACGATTTTCTTAGCGCTCTGCCTGCAAAACTTTGCTTCCATCCGAGCTGCATCAGAACGGCCGGAAAAAAACAGAACAGAAGGATTTGAGCCAATATGACGCACGCAACTGCACTTCAGAACCATCGTCTCATGCTCGGCGGACGAAGCTTCCTCCCGCTGATGCTTGGCGGCATGGGTACCAATATCTCCACAGCCGAACTGGCTTTGGCCGTTGAACGGCTCGGCGGCATCGCGCACCTTTCCGACGCGATGCTGATGGACCTTTCGGATCGTCTATTCGGTACGCGCTTTACTGCCGAAAAGGCTAAACGCACGGCCTCTGAACGCGACAACATGGATAAGAGCGCCGTGACTTTCAACCTTGACAATGTCAAGGAGGCGGCCCGCCGCTATGTGAGCGACGTCATGAGCCGCGCTACCGGCCATGGTCTCGTCCTGATCAACTGCATGGAAAAGCTCACGATGAATGCGGGGCTCGACACTCTGCGTGCACGCCTGACGGCCGCACTTGACGGCGGCATCGACGGCATCACACTTTCGGCCGGTCTTCACCTCTCGAGCATGAAACTCATGGCAGATCACCCGCGCTTTAAAGATGCGCTCATCGGCATCATTGTTTCCTCTTCGCGGGCGCTGAACCTCTTTTTAAAGAAGAGCGCCTCCACAGGACGGCTGCCGGACTATGTTGTGGTTGAGGGCCCGCTTGCCGGCGGCCACCTCGGCTTCGGCATGGACTGGGCAAATTATTCGCTTGCCGACATTGTGAAGGACGTGAAGGCTTTTCTTGCCAAGAGCGGTCTCAATATTCCGGTCATTGCTGCTGGCGGCATTTTCACCGGCGGGGAAGCCGCCGAGATGATGAGCGATACCGGCTGTGACGGCATTCAGGCTGCAACCCGTTTTGCCGTTGCGCAGGAGAGCGGCCTGCCCTATGCCGTCAAGCAAGCCTATTTCAATGCGAAGCCTGAAGACATCGTCGTCAACCACCTTTCACCCACTGGCTACCCGATGCGCATGCTTCGTCAGTCTCCGGCCATAACGGGTGACATTCGGCCAAATTGTGAGGCCTACGGATATCTTCTCAATCATGGTGACTGCAGCTATCTGAAAGAATGGCGTCTTCGTCAGGAAGCCGCTGCCAACGGTACACCTGCATCTGAAATGCCGGCCAAAGAAAAGTGCTGCCTCTGCACCTATATGCGCAACTACAAAGTATGGACGTGCGGCACCAGTGCCGCGCGCCTTCATGAAACATCGGTCAGACAAGCTAACGGCGAATGGATTCTGCCAACTGCAGCCGACGTTTTTCACGACTACATGCAGTCGACAGGCAGCGAAATTCTGCTTCCGGAAGCGGCGCGAGAATACCTTGCCCAGAGCCGTATTCCAGAAATGATCGCCTCCGGTGCACAGCTGCTCTCCGGCGTGAACCGCACTGTGGCAGCGTTCTGACCGCTCTATTTCTGTTTCCTTTCGTTGCTTTGAAAAAGGCTTGGGCCAGTTCAACGTTCTTAGAATGAACACTCATCGCACCGTCAGCGGGTGCTTTGCCGCCCGCACGGTTTGACTGCGACCTATTTCAAGGAGACTAAGTGATGACAGAACTTACTGCCGGCATGGAAGCACCGGACTTTACGCTCGAGAGCGACGCCGGTACGCCGGTTTCGCTCTCGGCCCTGCGCGGCAACGGCGTCGTGCTCTATTTCTATCCGAAAGACAATACGGCGGGCTGCACGACTGAAGCTCAAGGGTTCCGTGACCATCTCGCCGACTTCAAGGCTCTGGGCTATGAGGTGCTCGGCGTCTCGAGAGACAGCGTGAAGAGCCATTGCTCGTTCCGCGACAAGCAGAACCTCAACTTTCCGCTGCTCTCCGACAAGGAAGAAACCGTCTGCAACCTTTATGGCGTACTCAAAGAAAAAACGATGTACGGCCGCAAGTGTTTCGGGATTGAGCGCTCCACATTTGTCATTGATCCTCAAGGCAAAATCATTCATGCCCTGCGCGGCGTCAAAGCCAAAACGCATGTGGATGAGCTGCTTGAACTCCTCAAACAGGCCTAATTGATTTGGAGGCTGACTGCCTGAGCGGAAGTTTCTTCGGCGCACAGCTGCTGTCGAAGGCTTCCGCTTTTTTTTCGTGATTGAAGCTCTAGTGAATATCCCAAATGCAAAAAATCCCGCGGGCCGCACGACCTGCAGGATCTTTTGGAAAGGATGGGGTGGGAGATGGGACTCGAACCCACGACAACCGGAATCACAATCCGGGACTCTACCAACTGAGCTACACCCACCATCCTGAGCAACAAAAATCGAATGGGGTGGGAGATGGGACTCGAACCCACGACAACCGGAATCACAATCCGGGACTCTACCAACTGAGCTACACCCACCGTTCGAATTTTTGCGCTCACATTACTGTGAGAAAAGAGATTTTACGGAAACCCGCCGTTTTGTCAAGTAGCAAAAACCAGTTTCAGGCGGCCTTATTTTCAAGAGAACCGGCTCCTGCACTTCTCACCGGTTTGTTCACTTCACTGCTGCGGGAGCTTTTGGAGCTCCGGCGGAGCAAACCGATTGTTCTCGAGCACAGGAAGCACACGTCGAGAGGCTTCGACCTTGCACGGATCCAGATCAACCATGAGCAATTGCTCGTCAATCCCGCACTGTGCGACAACCACGCCCATCGGATCGACCACTTTAGAGGATCCTACGGTTGCCGGCCCGCATTCGCTCACGCCAATGAGATAGCAGGTATTTTCAAGCGCACGCGCCCGCAGACAGATATCCCACTGCATTTCCTTCAAAGCCCCCTTAACCCAGGCGGCTGAAACGACGAGAAGCGTTGCACCTGCACACGCCAATGCCCGCGTCATTTCCGGAAAACGAACGTCATAACAAGTTAGAAATCCAACTTTAAATGGTCCTATCTGAAGCACTTGCGGCAGGACATCGCCCGGGGCAGCATAGCTGCTTTCTTTGCCGCGAAAAGCGTCGTACAAATGTATTTTCTGATATGTCAGCCGTAACTCACCGTTCTGAATGACCAGCAAATCGTTGGCATAGCGAGACTCGTTTGCAATTTTTGCCTGCACGGTACAAACCACTGTCACGCGACGGCCGCGCGTTGCTTCGCGCAGTCCGCTCACAAAAGGGCCGTCTAGCGGTTCAGCATGTTTTTGTCCCCAATCGGGCATGCCCAGCTTTCTCGCAATGATGCACTCTGGGAGCACGAGCAGATCGGCGCCTGCAGTCTCCGAACGTTCAATAAGTGACCGTGCGGCGGCGAGATTCTCTGTGCTCGTTTCCTTCACAAAGAATTGTCCCAGCGCTGCGCGGAATGTCTGCTGTGGTGTATTGACGATCAATTTATTGTTCTCCTTGGGGCTGCCTTCGGCTGCAAAGATATGCCTCCAGAGGCATGCACCAAAATCCTATCCATCAAAGCGTACGCAAATATTTTCCATCCAGCAGCACAGCATTGATCCTAAGCAAACACCCAGCCTTTTGCGGTCAATCATAAATAGACAACACCCTTGAAAAAACTTGATTTTATTGGGTATTCCTTCTGTCTATACCGCTCCAGCTTCATGGATTGAGAAGCTGTCCGATATGACAGCAGAAACTCTAAAATTTCGCTTTAAAGATTGGTACGCGGAACTCATGCGCTCGGTCCCCATTCGCTGCCGAGCGAGCTGGTCACCGACGGCAATTTAAAAAAGACAAGAGGAGAAGACTTCCATGGCACTGCAGAAATATGTGTTCGCCTACGGCCGCGGCACACAATCGTTTGAATACGACGACGCCGACGTTCTGAAGGTCGTACGCACGGAGCCTCAGCCCGTACTCGAAGACGTCAAAGGGCACCTGCTCGACATGCTCGAGCACCCCATCGGGCTCCCGCCGCTCAGCGAGATTGTGAAGCCCGGCGACACCGTAGCCTTCATCTGCAATGATCCGACCCGCGTTGCCAACAGCTTTGTGTTCATGCCAATCCTCGTCAATGAACTCAACCGCCTCGGCGTACCCGACGCCAATATGCGCATCGTCTTCGCGCTGGGCACACACCGGGCGATGACGCATGAAGAGATGGTTGAGCAGGTCGGTGAAGAGGTTGCCGGCCGCCTGCCGATGTTCAACAGCATCGCCACCAATGCGGATGACTTCCAATACTTCGGCAAGACGACGCTCGGCACGCCGGTCTGGATCAATAAGCTCCTTTGCGACGTTGATCATGTGTTCCTGACGGGCACAATCGTCCACCATTATTTCTCCGGTTACGGCGGCGGCCGCAAAGCCGTGCTGCCAGGCTGTGCAGCCATGGAAACGGTTCGCATGAACCACAGCCACATGCTGTCAGACAAGGCCGGCCTCGGACTGATGGAAGGCAACCCCTGCTACGACGACCAGATGGAAGGGGTCGCACTCTTTGCCAAGGGACGCTCGCTCTTCCTTCTGAACGCCATCCTTAATGCTGAGCACCAATTCCTGCGGATCTTCACCGGCGACTACGTCAAAGCTCATAAAGAAGCCTGTAAGTTCGTCGATGAGGTATACGGGAGCAAGATTCCGCGTGAAGCCGATCTCGTCATCGCTTCCTGCGGCGGCTGGCCCAAAGACATCAACGTCTATCAGATGCAAAAGACCATGGACAATGCCGCCTGCGCCGTTAAGAAGGGCGGTGTAGTCATTCTCCTGGCCGAATGTATTGAAGGATCCGGTTCTGCGAAACTCGAAGAAACCTTCAATCGCCTGACGACGCCGGCAGCCATTAAGCACGAGCTTGAAGAAAACTTCCAGATCGGCGCCAACAAAGCTTTCGCCATTACGCGGCCGCAGCAAAAAGCGAAGTTCATTCTGGTGACGAAACTCAACCGCAGTCTTGCCAAGAGCATGCACTTTACGGCAGCCGTCGACACGGTGGACGAAGCCCTGAAACTCGCTCACGAGCTGCTCGGCGAGCACCCCGCCACCATTTTGATGCCGGAAGGTTCGCTCACCGTGCCTCGCGTTGCCAAATAAATGTTCGGCGCTCTGCCTAGTGAGTGACATAGCGCTGTGACTGCACTCACAGCACCCAGCGAAATGACTGAGCAATCCCGCTCGACTCCGCTCAGCTGCGAAGCCGAACGGGATTGAATCATTTTTTGCCAATTTCGGATCTGCAGTTCCAACTCCGAGAGTTTTAGCATTTCCTTTCCATCACCAAACCGCGGCTCGATCCCGGCCGCACCGCAGCCATGACTCCGTCAGCACCCGTGAACTTCTTCACTATCCCCGAAATTGTCCGTCTCAAAACGGTACTTGAAGAAATCGCACCCGAACATGAAATCTGCGTAGCTTATTCGGGCGGCCTAGACAGTCGTTTCCTCTCCTTTTGCGCAAAGAAGCTCGGCTTTCGCGTGAACCTCCTTCACATCATCGGACCGCAGATTGCGCCGGATGAAACGGCTGACGCCCTGAAGGATGCGGAGGACCTTGGATTGGAACCCATTCTTGTGCCGGCGGCTTCGCTCACGCTTCCTGAACTTGCCCGCGCGGGCGTCAACCGCTGCTATGTCTGCAAAACGCATCTCTTCACAGAACTCATCGACATTGCCCGCAAATCCGGCTGCCTAGGCCCCATCTGCGACGGCACGAACACGTCGGACCTCTCCGTCTATCGTCCCGGCATCAAAGCCCTCCGTGAACTCAAAGTGGAATCGCCTTTGGTCAAGGCCGGCATCAGCAAACCCCGTATTCGCGAAATCGGCAGGATCGTCGGATTTCCGCACCCTGAACAAGCTGCCCGCCCCTGCCTGCTGACCCGCTTCCCTTATGGCGCAACGCCGCAAAGCAGCCAGCTTGAAGCGATTGCCGATGCTGAACTTCTCGTTGCCCAGGATCCGGTTGGCCGAAACCTCCGCTTCCGGATCCGCATGCCAAAAACTGGCGACACCAGACTTCACATTGAACGGGCTTCACTCGAAAAAACGCCTCACGCAGAAAAGGAGCTCGAGCGTATTGCAGCGATACTGCGCAAGCAGTTTGGCCAAAAGCTCCCCGGTCTTCGCGTTGAAGTGCTCGAAAAGCTCTCCGGCTACTACGATCGACTGCAGCAGCCCGAAGGCATCGAAAACTGATGCTGCGTCTATTCGCTGCCCCCAGATAGATCACTTCACATGCAGACAGTCTCCGAAACCTTTGCCGGCACCATCACCGTCAATCGGCAGATGCGTCTTGCGCTGCCGCGCATGGCAATGTCGCTCCTCATCATGAGCTACCTTGTGGCCGACGGCGTGCTGATTTCACGCTTCGTCGGCACCACTGCGCTTTCGGCACTCTCGATGAGTTATCCGCTCACAGCACTGCTGATCGCCGCGGGCTTCATGATCGCTGCCGGCGGCGGGGCGGTAGCGGCTCGTGCTTTGGGCGCCCAAAAGCACGAAGAAGCGTTAAGAGCGTTTTCGACGGCTCTTACAACCAATATCATGCTCGGATTAACGCTTGGGCTGCTGGCCTGGTTCGGACTAGACTGGGTTTTCGAACTTCTTGGCATCTCGCCCGAGCAGACTGAATTTGCCCGCGACTATCAGCGCGTGTTGCTCCCGGCGACACCGCTTTTCCTCGCAGCCGCGACCTTTGAAGTCTTCTACACCACTTCCGGCCGCCCCAAAGCCGGACTAGCAGCTTCTGCAGCGAGCGGCATCACCAACGTGGTCTTTGACATTCTCTTCATGGGACCTTTAGACATGGGCATGACGGGGGCTGCCTGGGCCACGGCGCTCTCATGGTTGATCGGCGCCGCCTGCGGGCTCTGGTACTTTATGCGGGAAAAGTCCCCGCTCAAGCTCGAGCTTCACCTTCCCGACCTGAAGCTGTTGCGAACGGCAGCCGGCAATGGTCTTCAGGAGTTCGTTTCCAATCTTTCCTACGTGGTTGCCATTTGGCTCTACAACCGTGTTTTCATCAGTCATTTGGGTACGGCTGGCGTAGCAGCACTCACAATGTGCAGCTTTACCGTTTATACCTTCAACTGTGTTTTCCACGGCTTCTGTGCAGCCTCGTCCCCCATTCTCGGCTTCAAAGTCGGTGCGAAAGAGCCGCATCAAGTTCGCCATGTCTTTCTTCAAAGTTATGCGCTTGCGGGCCTTCTTTCTCTGGCGTCCTATCTGCTCACGCTTCCCTTTGCCCGCAGCGTGCTGGGATTCTTTTCCAATGAAGGCGGCGAAGCGTTCGAATTGGCAGTGGAGTCATTCCCCATCTATTCACTCATGATCCTAATGCTCTGCTCCAATATGCTCTCAAGCAGTTTCTTCGCTGCAGCGGGAGACGGCCGAAGCGCTGCCATTCTCGCGTTTGCCAGAACGCTTATTTTTCCGTGCATCGGCATTCTCATCCTGCCGGAACTCTTCGGCACTGCTGGTCTATGGATGGCGTCACCGGCCACTGAAGCGGCTGCGCTCCTATTGAGCTGCGTGATGTTCTTTCTCAGCCGGCGAAAATTTGGCTTGGCAGAATTTGACGCCCCCGCGTTGTCACAAAAGATTCACTTCAGTGAAATCGCTTCGTTACCTTCGGCTGAAAGAATGCTCGTGTCGACGAAGACAACGAAATGCCGCGGTCGGAATGTGCTTCCGGACAGAGCTGGTCTTTCGTCGAAACCTGTACCTTTTCAAGCGGGAGTTCGCACAGCGTCTTCCGCTTTTGTTTTTATTCACCCGTGCTTTAAGCAGGCTGCGGATCAAACTTCCATTGTCCAATTGGGGTGAAGGACGCCCGCGTGCGCTGCCCGGGCGCACCGCTCTCAAACAAACAGAGCGCCGAAGCGCCCTGTCTGTGTGAGATTTTCTGTTAGTTCCCGAAGCAAAGTTCAGAAAGAGTCATCAGAAAATTATTTTTGGGGATTAAAAGCCTTCTGCACATCGAACGGCCAAGCCTGATAGCCCATGGTATTTTCAAAACGCATCAGCACTGCAGGATCGGCTGAACCGAACTTGTACTCAGCCAGATAAGGATGCGGCTTGATCGGCCCCTTCATCCCGCCGGAAGGACCGGAGAGACCGGAGGTTGAGTAATAAACAACAAAGGAATCCTTATCATCCATATACCGCGCAAGACCCGTGACCGGCGAATAATAGGCGTGACCTTCCTTGCGGCCTACCTCATAAACCTGCTCAACCGTCATTTTCTTCTGGTCAATCTTGTACATAACACCGCGGGTAAACTTTTCATCAGCCAATGCAGGCTGCTCCATGCCGCGGGCGTCGCCATTGTCAAAAGCAGAGACGTAGATCACGTCACCCGAGGATTTCGAATCGACGCGCCAGGCAGTGTGCAGCGTCCAAGTCCAGTCAAACCCGCCTTCGCATTTGGAGTCTTCGCACTTAATCGCCTTCCCGTTTTGATCAACAGGCTGAAGCACTTTCTTTGCAAAGTCGCCCTTCCACCCTTCGGGTGCAGAGAGGATCCACTTAACCTTCTTATCGCGGCCAATTTTGATAATCGCTGACTGATGGCGGGAACTGATGATGATCGAGTCGTCGGTCGGATCGTAGTCAACCGAATTGACGTGCGCCCAGTTGCGGCCTGCGCCAACGCCGGCAATATCACCGAAACGGTCGTTCTTATCCATTGCAGCGAGTTCGTCGGCCGAAAGGGTCTTGCCGGCCTGAGAGGCATCGATGTTGAGGCAGACAGCCCCCTGATCGAGCGCCTTGATCACATTATCGCGATACGGATCAAGGATCTCAAAGAGACGGAATTCATCAACAACGCGGCCATCTTGATCCACTTCAGCAATCACATCGCGGACGGTGTGAACACGCTTGCCGTCAAGTCGCCGGTGGTCAGCAGCCGAAACGCGCAGGAAAATATGACCGTTTTGCGCTGCATCCAGACCATGAGAGTAATCAGCGTAGCCCATTGGCAGGCGGCGGTTGAAGATTTCTCGGCCCGTCATATCGTACTTGGCATAGCGCTGGCCGTACCCGAAGAGGAGTCCGCCGTCAGCCGTCTGCTCAAAGCCCATCATGATGCCGGCTTTATAAGGCTGATCCGGATCGTACATTTCGACATCAGGGTTGAGGTACCAGCGCACCGTCCCCGTCGAGTCAACAATCGCGTTTTCCGGTCCAAATGCCCATTCAAGCGCTCCGCCCATCGGATTGTTCCAGACGACTCGGGAAGCGTCCGGCGGGGTCGGATATGAGGTTGTTGATGAAGTAGAGACGGTCCTTAAAGGCCGGATCCATCTTCAGCACCTTCACGTTGAAGGTAGTATGAGTCTGTCCGGGCGTACCGTTTGAACGGAGGAAAACCGGAGCAGCATACAGCTGATAGCGATCGGAGAAGTGTTCGGTTTTCCCGTTGAACACGCGGTCATATTCGACTTCAACCGTGTTGAGCCAGTCCGGATAAAGACCAAAAACGGGAATACCGCCTGCAGTGCGAACATTTTCATCAGACACCGAATAGCGAATTTCCTGACCGTTCTGCTTTGGGACGATCCGCACAGAAGCATTTTTCACGACATAGCCGCCGCTGCGGATAACGGCTGTCAGCGGAGCAATGCGGTAGGGATTGACCATGACTTCCCCGATATTGCCCTGCGCCATGTAGGCAACTTTGGGACCGGACGCTCCGCCCGCCGCCATGGCGGGAAAGGCAAACGTCGCAGAAAGAAGTGCGGCACCCACGAGCACGGCTGCACGAGTGGGATGGAAGTTCAGCTTCATCTTGATTTCTCCGAACTCTTCAGAACACAAAGAGAGGTAATTGCAAAACGGTAGTAATCATGAAGAAGTAGATCCATTTAGACCATTGGATTTAATCCTAGATAAAATTAAACAGCTTCGAAAATGACGTTTAAAAAATTACAATATGTCGAGTCCAGAGCTTAATCATTCACTCATCCGCCTGCTCATCACGCTCTACCGCACAGGCTCG
>ERZ791864.995-NODE-995-length-22740-cov-16.810095_pt1 | contig 22740 bp, 19 predicted proteins | sample MGYA00510282_ERZ791864 | MGnify/ENA primary metagenome ERZ791864 (study PRJEB30046, sample SAMN00792087) | human gut metagenome | study: EMG produced TPA metagenomics assembly of the A metagenome-wide association study of gut microbiota in type 2... | reverse complement strand
ATAATTATGGCAAATTTTGTGATGATTTTAAATCCACCCTGAAACTAGGCGCTTACGAATATTCACATAGCCGCTTTCCATTTCAAACAATTTTTCGCCCATAACTTTATGCCTTTCTGACAGTCCTGACATAGACACACCTCCAGTCTCATAATCCTGTGGAAACAGATTAAATTACACAGCTTTACTCATCTTAAATGTACAGACCTTTAAGCACATATAGCCATCTGACGCACTTGCTTTCATTGATTCGTGGATATTGGAGTATATGAACCTTTTGAGATTTAATCGGAATATCAGAGCTTATTGCCCTCTGCGGTCAATTCGTTCACAATAGTTTTTCTTTCTGCATTGGTGAGACTCCCCGTTGCTTTATTATTCTAGTAAGAGTCAGGCGGAACTAACGTGGCGCACATTTCTCGTAAGTTAAGTACGCGGTGACATAAAAACCAGATAGAGTACAAAATTCTCAACGAGGCTCGCTTTTCTCGCCTTTTGCAAACCGTGACAGAAAGTCGTGATTGACAGGTGGTTGCAATTATATTACGTTAGGCTCTATTTCTTTTCCCCGATATACATAGTTATTGTAACTGCAGGTATAAAGCATTTCCCTTTCTATCCTTGACAACTACTTTGACAATCATCGCCTTCGCATCAATCATTTTCATCTTCTCGCAATATTCGTATTTCAGAACGAATATTACATGTGCTTGCTAAATGCTACATAATCAAGGTCGCTAATATACTGCCGGTAATGCCTTCCGCTATATTTAATGTTTCCCTTCCCATACATTTCACTGCCTTCATAAACTTTGACTCATCTACATCTTTAACCGCAAGAAGTGCCTCCTCAACAATTTTTACTTCTTCTTCATGTGATTTACTCTCCAACACTTTTTTGATTTCTTCCAATTCTTTTTCGAGCCTCATATATGTTTCTTTATTGCTCCAGTCTATGGATATAGTACGATTATCATTTCCTATAATGGTACTTCCTGATTCCACTTTTTCAATAATATTTCCAACAGGTCCGTAAACCTTAATATCCATAAAATTCGTTCCCCCATTCTTCTTTTAATTGTGATTTTCTATTTTTGCATTTGGAGCATCTCCAATAATAGTCCCAACAGAGCCATAAATAGAAGTTTCACCCCTATGACTTCGTGATGACAAAAATTGTATCGCATAATTAGAAAGAAAATAATTTTTCTGTATAGTAACTGTATTTTCTTTTTTTTCTAATCTGAATAACGAAGATTCCAGTTCTAGTATTAATTCTTCCACACTTCTACAACCAAATAATTCCAACTCACCTCGACCTTTTTCTCTTTCTTTTTCTGTAACATCTCTTACAATTTTTTCAATAAATCGTCCAGTAGCATAATAGCCACTATATAGCAACGCTTCATGCCAAACTCTAGCTGAATGGTAAATCAAAGTAATTTCTGAATCCTCAATTATCTGTTTATCCTCCATTTCAGAAAACATAGTCATTAACATATTAATATTTTCTGTTAATCTTTTAGATATTTTATCTTTCTCATAATTTTTATCATCAACTATTCTAAAACATCTAAAAAACCTTGCTTTTTTAACCCCAATCTTCCCTGTTCTCGACAGATTATAGTTGCATGATGAAGATAAAATTTGAATTTTCTCTAATATATCTGGATTATTAGCACATATTATAAGTGTATGATAACATATTTTATAATCAAATGCTTTTTGATTTAAATACAAATCACAAATGTCAAGCATAGCATTTGCCTCTCTTTGTAAATCCCGCAAATCTTTTCTTGATTTTTCCTCTATCTTATTTGTAGGGCACACATCATATTCCTTTCGTATTTGATGTCTTAAATTTTTATAACGTCTTTCAAATTTCACCCTATTAGGTATACTACACTTTTCTTCAAGATTAATCCTCTGCGAATGTTCATTTATGCTCAGCAATGTATAATATGTCTTGTAAAAAAATGTTCCACAATCTGAAAGAAACTTTTCAATACCAGTATTTCTATCAACTCTACCGGAATCATCAACGTGAGTAGCGAAAATTTTTTCTATATCACGACAATCTCTAGAAGACCTTCCCTGTTTCAGCATCTCCTGTACACAGAATAGAAAATCATCTCTTACATAACATCTCCCTTTCCACATTCCTTCTCTGATACATTCCATATTATTTTTAAAATAATTCATTGCTGACCTAGGACGCTCTGTATTCATATCAGCAATTACTTTAATCTCTGCAATAATAGAAAGTGTACGCTGCATTTCATTTTCACCGATTGACATTATTGTTAATAACTGCTCAAATGTACGCACTTTTGATAAAACATTTCTTTTAAGTTTTTCCTCGTCGGTCTTATCCCTTTTTTGGTTTTGTAATACAAAAAAATGTTCCCGTTCTTCCGGAGTCGGAAAACAATATTGTAAAAAAGTCATATCATCCGAAAAAATATTAGCCTCACGTTTCCAGCCGTCAGTTAATTCTGAATAATCCTTTTCATCAATTACATATTCATCTCTATTAAGATTATGAACAAGCCCATATTCCTCCAAATTGTCAAATAAAGATTCTTTTTTACCTACTTCATATTCTTTTCCTTTTGCCTTTGAAACAAGCGGACCAAATACCGAATAATAAACAGAATAAGCGTCATCTGTGCCATCTATTTCATCATATAAACTGCCAAACAATTTTTTCTTTGCCGCATTTCTAAAAAACAATACACATAATTGTTCTGCTTCAATTTTCCCAATATGTTTATCACTTTCTACATTTTTTTCAATTAAATCTCCATTTTCCCATTTATAACTTGCGTATCGGTCAAGCATATAACTAAACAAATCAAACTCTTTATCCGTCAACCTGGCTACTTCTCCACAACGATAAGCTCTTACAATACTATCGTCCTGAGTATGTACTAAAATTGGCACAAGCATCCCCCGGTCTATAAGTACATCAATTATATTTGATACAATGCAAAAATCCACTTCATTATTTTTCTGCTCTGCTTCGTCATTTTTATGTTTGGAGAAATCATACTTTCTTAACTTCTCATAAAGGCATTGATGAGTTATTACTTTTTTGCTAATCAGATTTCCTTTTGCATCAAAAAAACTTTGTTTTTCTCCTTCGCTGCAATTTATATCTCCAAAAATCATAACATAAGCAGCACCTAAATATTCATTAAAAAATAATTGCCTTATTTGTGTTTTTTGTTCCAATTTATATGGCATTTGTAAATCAGATATTTTCTCAATCAGTTTATTTTTTACATAGTCTGAATTTAGCAAACTCTTAGAAAACAATATTTTTTCGTTACTATCAACCCAAACATATTTAAAATTACGTCCATGCACACGCTCACACCATAAGAATCTACTTAAAATATAATAATTCACCGCATAGATCAGAACTTTTGTCCTGTTTTCTTTTATAACAGCCTTATTTTCATTCCAAATAAATTCGTCCAACTTTTCTGTTTGAATATAACTATAAATTTGATCAATCGTTTTAGCAGAAATAATAGGAAACAATATTATTGGAAAAATCATCAGTTGATGACTATCTAAATCATGAAAAATCCTAAGTTTTATGCAAATTTCATCAAGATTGATATTAACTCTGCCCAATATTGGACGCAAAATTTCTCCACTATAATGAATTACCTTATTTTCTATACCGTACTTTTTTTGAACTGTACTTGTAATATCCGTCAGCCTATGTTCATGCAAAAAATCATCTAATTCTTCCGAACTATATTCAACAAGCACCGTTGGCTGGTCAATATTATATGGCAACATAGATGCTTCTATGTATCTTGTAATATAATTGGCATAGGAATATATATCCGTTTCATCTAAATATACAAATGGCTCCTGCAAATCTTCACGTAAGTCGGAAAGATTTTGTCCGCTTTTATCTTTCTCAAAATCATTATCCATCCATGCAGAAATATATATATCAGCAATAATTCCATGCTTTAACAAAATCTGTCTTGCATCATTCACAGAACTACCATGAATTACAACATCATCTACCAAAGCTACTTTTTTCCCCGATAACTCATCCCATACATTATAAGAAAGAATCCGACTAGAATAAACTTCGCAAGAATACTCATTTGTAATAACTCCATTAAGAAGCAGCGCTTTAAAAAAGCAAATCGCTTTCCGCGCCATAAAGATAACTACATCATAGTGAACAAGAATCTCCTCTAATTTTCTCACATATGAATACGAAATATCGTAAAATTTGTTCGGAAAAATATCGGCAATGTTGACGCAAATATGTTCCCACTTCATTTCCTCAATATCTGATTGTTGAGGAAGTTCATATATAAATTCTTCAATTTTACGCTCATCGATACTCATATTTTCGCCACCTTTAGTTTTTTCTTTTGTAATTCCAGTATATGCCTTTATTGCACAATTAACAAATGTTATTTTTCTGTTATTTAATCCCTCTGGTATATATGTCACGCGTCAAATTAATCTTCCCACCTACGGTGTGGCGTGAGCCACCTGTCCGGACGGAATGAGCCACTTTAATAATCATATTACTCTCGTAGTGATTTATCTAAGCCGTACACCTCACGCATGGATCTATCATGATCGTAAGCGATGAATAACCACACGGGTATCCGAACCAGGGAACCCTAAATTGGCAGGTTCCCACGATTTTCTGGAAGTTCCAGGCTATCATCTATGATTCCGGAACACTTATCCTGTACAAATGTACTCCACGGTAGCAGCTGTTCTATGCCTGCGGGCTCATTTTTGTAGTCCGGCATATACAAAAGCAGGGTGTACAGATACTTGTAAGCATTCAGGTCGTTTGCTTTTGCTGTCTCGACAAGACTCATAACGATTGCGGTTGCTTTCGCACCGTCAACAGAGTCGTGAAACAGGAAGTTTTTACGCCCGGTGGCGTAAACCTTTGCCTTTCGCTCAGCGGAATTGTTTGAAATTTCACATCTTCCATCCAGAAGATAATTCATTAACGATTCCTTATGATTCAAGGCATACTTAACCGCTTTCTCCAGTTTGCTTCCTCCAGCTGGATCCAGCGTGTCAATCCAGGACCAGAATTCATCCCAGATTGGTGTTTCTTCTTCAAGACGTTTTGCTTTTCTGTCTTCCGGAGATAACTCCTTATACAAACGTTCCTTGAAGAACAGACGATTGTAGAAGCCGGATTCTTTTTTGCCTTCCTTTTGGAACGGCATCAAAAAATTTACGGCGTGCATGAGCCAGACAGCAGATAAGAATTACATCTTCAATGCATCCGTATGCCGTATAACCATCGCACTGTATCATTCCATGAAAGCCTTTCAGGAATTCAATCGGATAGACGCTTGCCCGTCCCGGCTGATATTCATACAGTGCCACTGGAGGCTTCCCATCGCTTCCACTTTGATAAATCCACATGTAGGATTTCTGAGTTGCCTTTCGGTCATCCTCATGCAATACCTGACATGGAACTTCGTCTGCGTGAATAAGGTCTCTTCTTAAGAGTTCCTCATGCAGCCGGCTGTAAATCGGCTCCAGATATTCAAGAGCTCCTTTGATAAACCAGCGAGCCTGCGTTTCACGGGGAATGGGAACACCACTCATACCAAAATCCATCTCCTGCCGATAAAACGGAAGATAAAGTCCCGCTTTCCGGTACATAATCATTGCTACAAGGGATGGTGATGCCGGACTGTGTGGAAACAGAGACGCTGGAGCAGGTGCTGCAACAATCGTTGTTTCATCTTCTCTTTTTTGCATCAGGACAAAACCATCCTTGTCGAAGTGTAAAGCCTTGATTTTCCGGCAGCCTCTTCCGCAAAAGAGAAACAGGGCATTGGAGTATGGGTCGAGGTCGTAGCTGTCCCGCACGATAGCCATGAGTCCATCAAACTCTTTCTCATATCAGTGCGGCCGGTGATTACAAAAATCTTGGAAACACCGGACAGGTCGCCTAACATAACTTTTGCAGAGCCGTTAGTGTTTGAACGATTGTAGACTCTGCCGCAGCATTGGTGATTTCAATCTGAATCCCATGCATTGAGATTTTAATAGCAGTTGCAGTAATTTCCTCTGAACTACAATTCATTGGTAATTCAGATACAGGATTGAAATTCAGTTCCACAACTTCCTGCTTCTGGCAGGGAATCACGGCACCGGCAGTAGATGGTGGAATACTGCATGCTTTATTGCGAAGTCGTTTGACATAGTAATAAAAAGTACTGATTCCGATTTGGTGCTCCATGCACCAGTCCTTGTCAGAGAGCCCGCTTGACCGGCATTCGCTAATCATGTCCAGCCACTTTTCGTCAGAGTAGTGCAGTCTTTTTGAACTCATAGTAATTCACTCCTAAAGGTTATTCAGAGTGAATTCACCCGGAATCAATCACAGTTAGAGCAAACGGCTCCAATTACAAATACAGCTGATCCAGAGAGATACTCACTCCTGAAATGATTATCTCATGAAAAGTTGGTGGCGACAAACCGTGCGATTATACATCGCTTACTGACAATCAACACTCTTTAAAGTATACAGGAAGCTCCTTACGCTCATAAAAATATCGCTAGGGAATTTTCATTCCTTAACGGCATTTCTTTCATTTTACTTTATAGAAATTTAATTTCACCTGTCATTGTTATTTGGATGATATTATAGATTTACACGGTGTTTTTAAAACATCGCCTAAAATTATCAGACTTCAATTCGAATTTTGCTATTTTGACCACATTGGTGCCTGACCCTTTCTATTTTCACGGACACAAAATTATAACCTATCCTTTATCATTCTTTGTGTCTTTGTAGCACCATCGCTACCAGTATTTTTATATGAAGGGTGATTAGGATACCATTCTCTAAATTTCTGAAAGAAAAAATTGGCACCTTCTTTTGGTTGTAGTTTTCGAGCAATAAATAACGATTGCGGCATCATATCACCAAAACAGCTTCTTTCACTTGCCTTCATATTTTTCATTCTATTAACATATCTTTCTGCTAATCTCTCTCTAATTTCATCCTGAGAATTTGCATGCCAAGAATATAATTCTTCTACATCACTATCCGATGACATGTCTAACATATATTTTTCTTTATATACCAGCGCGCAATGGTGAACTGGTCTATCATCTGTGCAATTGTAAAACCAACCCACATAGGGCTCTACATCAACAATACCTGAATTTGTTAGATTTTCAAGCAAACGTTCTGAATTACTATAACAACTACCTGTTTTAAATTGTGTGTTATCATAAATTGTTCTAATTATATCATCATCTAACTTCTCAGTATTATATATCGTGAATATTCTTATATCACCCTCTCCTTCCAGCGGGTACATTCTACTTGGAATAACAATTTTTTCCGGTGTGTCTATCTTATATGACATAATACTTATAATACGGTTCTCTTTAAAAATAATATCCTTGCCGAAATGTTGTTCCAATTTTTCTCTATATTCTTTGGATAATTTCAATTTCATCAACTATTATCTCCTTCCTAAATTATTCATAATAAAGCAAATGTTGTCTCTCAAAATTAAATTTTCTACTCCTCCATTTCTGGAATATATACATATCCGAAATAGCGATAGATGGGTTGACCACATTAGTACCTGACCCCAATGTGGTCAACTTAGGCCCCAAAGCCTTGATTTTTCAAGGCTATAGAGCCTTTTTTTTTGTAAAAATTTCTGATTTTTTTCTGAAAAAGACTTGACAAAAGCCTCCAAAAGTGAGGTCGCTTCGCGACCTATTAATCAAGTAATTGTTCGTCTCGCCACGAACTTTAATTACACTTTAGGAGGTATGTCATATGAATCGAATTGACATCTGCAAAAATATCATTCAATCCATTAAGGAGTATATCACAACCCCAGAAAAGCTGGAACCTCATCGTGCGAAAAATCATTTTATTTGCAAACGAAAGCTTTCTCTTTTTCAAGTAATTATGTATCTGCTTTACACTTCAAAGGCCTCCATGTTTCAAAATCTTTCCCGTATTCGGGAAGTTCTTGGAAGCCTTGATTTCCCTGACATTTCAAAACAGGCTCTGTCAAAGGCTCGCCAATTTATTAACCCTGTCTTATTTAAAGAGCTCTACTATTTATCAGTTGATTTATTCTATAAGCAGCTCCCATCTCGTAAACTTTGGAATGGATATCATTTATTTGCCATTGATGGTTCTAAAATAGAATTGCCTAATTCGAAATCGAATTTCGAGTTCTTTGGTGAAATGTTTGGATATCCTGATCCAAGCCGCCGTTTTACTATGGGACTTGGTTCCATTGTTTATGATGTTCTTGATGATTATATTGTCCATGCTTCTTTTCAACAATATCTTGCATCTGAACGTTCCGCTGCTTTAGAGCATTTGCATAATTTAGAAGATTTAAATATCTATCAAAACAGCGTTGTAATCTTTGATCGTGGCTATTATTCTGAAGATATGTTTCGTTACTGTGTCGAGCATCAGCACCTTTGTCTTATGCGCTTAAAACAGAACTATAACATTGCTAAGAAATGCTCTGGAGACATAATCACGGTTCTTCCCGGCAACGAAAAAGACGGGACTGAGGATATCAGGATAAGAGTCATCGAAGTTATTCTCAATGCTGGAACGAAAGAGTATCTTGCCACCAATCTTTTTGATTCACATATTTCTCAACAGATGTTCCGCGAACTTTACTTCTATCGCTGGCCAGTCGAAACAAAATATAAGGAATTGAAAAGCCTCCTTGCTATTGAAGAATTTTCCGGTGCAACGACCACTTCAGTGCTTCAAGAATTTTATATCAACGTACTTCTTTCAAACCTGTCATCTCTTATTAAAAATCAAGTTGATGAAGAAATTCAGATTACCGCTAAAAGTACGAATAAATATCGATACCAAGCAAACCGAGCATTTATTATCGGACGTGTCAAAACAATAGTTTCCAAAATCCTGTGTAATCTTTTCGATTTATCTGCACTTGATATACTATATAAGGAATCTCTCCGATGCAGATCTCAGATTATGCCTGGAAGAACATTCCGACGAAAGAAGAATAAAGCAATAGGCAGAACACATTTTAACAATAAAAAAGTTGCATTCTAATATCAATAGCTGTTAATAGGGCTTTTTCTGTGAAGCTCTATTAAAGTGCGTCTTCTTTTCAAATCTGCCTTCCTCTTTTCTCAATTTCGCACCGTTAGTCATTAACCTGAGCAGGCACTTGTCTTAAGTTGACATTAGGTTGACCACATTGGTACCTGACCCCAATGTGTTTTCATTAGTCTCATTCAAACGCCACCTGCTCCTCAAAATAAATCATCTTTGTACCTATTCTACCCAATGCTATCAAGACTCTGAACTCTCCCACAACAACGAAACATTCTCGTATTCCATAATATAACGCTGTTCCTGCAAATTGATTTCTTCCTGCTCTTCTGTTGCGAGCTGTTCCAATAGCTCATTATATTCCTTATTGCCGTCATCCCTTGTATAACTGTACACATTAATACTCTTCCAGGAATTCAACAGATAATCAAATAAATCAGATGCATGATGAAAAAACATCTGATTGGTGAAACCAATATTCTCGTCATACCACTCTAATACCAGGTATCCAAATGGATATGCATCTACAACACAAAAATCATTTTGTGATTCTATAAAATCTGAAAATATCCTTTTTACATCCAAACAATGGGTACATATCAACCGTGAGGTCTGAGCGATTTTTTGGTATAATTAATTATGCTACCAACAAACTATACCAATGGTAATTATACTATGCGTCAGCTGAAATTACCATTAGGAATCGAAAAATTGATTGACCGGTGGAATTTAGTCTCGCACACTACCTTCCAGTGGTCCGTTTGTCATCCCATCAAATCATCTTTTTTCCAAGAAGTTACTCCTATTATAACAGAAATAAGCGTTTTGAGCTTATAAAACTCTTAGAAAATCAAGAACTTTTAAATGCTAGCAGCAAAGTCCTGCTCCTTTACTACTAGCTTTCCTCTTTTTTCTATTCCTCTGTCACTGTTTTCATATAGAGTGCTTGCATATTCTGTTCCAAAACACTCATTCCTGCACGTTTAAATTTATATCGAAGCAATGCTGCTTTCGCCTCTTCATGTGTAGACAATACAATTTGCCCTATTCCCTGCTGTGTCAACAAATCCGCAAGTGAAATCGCACTAATGTCATCAATCGTTTGAAGTGGATCATCTATCAGTAAAATGTCTAGCCCATTTGCATCACCATACACATTTTTTATTGAAAGCAAAAATGCAATTGAAAGACCATTTAATTGTCCTGTACTCAAAATATTATAAACATCACTCCCACTCTTAGAAACCGCCTCAAATACTAACTGATTAGTTTTAATGATTGCTCTAATTCCCAAGCCCAATGGATAATTTTGTATAATTCTTCCGCTATATACCATTAATGGAATTTTAATTGCATTAAGAAGCTTTGTTTGATATTCTTTATTCGCATCTTCATATTTACTAACCAATGTTTTTACTGCATCTGTCATGGCATCTGTTTTCTTTTTATATTCCTCATAATCACCTTTTAGTTTTTTTAGCCGTGTTTCTTCAGTAGAAAGCTGTATAGAAAGATTATCATTAAATAGCTTTGCAACATATTGTTCTTTGCTTTGCAACTCTTTCACCGTGTGATAAGGTTTTTCATTATGATAATAGGTATTATGAATCGATTTATATAATTCAATTTGCTTTTCTTGAAAAATAATTTTATTTGGAACTTCCTTTTCTTGAAGTTTTTTCAATAAGTTTTCATACTGTTGAGAAAATTCTTGAATATCAAATTTTTCAATCTCCTGAGATCTAAACTCTGGTATTTTGACTTTATTCAACAACTGTTGTAATTTCTCCACTGATAGATTTCTACATCCTGATAAAGTATCATCCATTTTTATTAGTACTTTATTTTCCTCAAGAAACGCTTTCAATACAGGGATAATTTCTTTTTGAAATAAATTTGTTATTTGTGTTTCAAGATCTTCTATTCTTTTTATGCCATCTGTATGAATATTTTTTATAAATTGTTCCGTTTCTGTGATAGCTGCGTCTATATCCACAAACTCTGTTCCACACAATGGACATTTGTTTTTATTATACTTTCCAGACTCCGCAGCATTATAAAATTCCTTAATGAGTCCCCTTCTTGCTTTTGTCATCTGTGCCAGAACTTTATCTGCATCATCCAATTGACTTTGTTCTTTTTTCTGGTTCAATAATGATGTTTTTATCGTTGTTACAATTTCTGGTTTTATTCTAATTTTATCGAACAATCTTTCATCTACTGACCAAACACTGTTGGTATAATTCATCAACAATTCTTTACACGTAACTAACTCTTTTATGAGACTTCCTTTTTTATTAAGTAATTCAATCTCCTGTTGATAAAACAATGCCATATATAATTGTTTCGGTGATTCTTTCAATTCCCTTATAATAGCATTATCTTTATATCGAATGTATTCATCATAGTTTTCTATAAATCCTTCAATTTGTTTGAGCTGCTGAACAACCGTTTCATATGTAACGCCTTGTTCCAATTTTATGACATCAAATTCGTATTCAACTTCGTCAAATAATCGTATATTTTCCCCTGGCAATTCCGCATTCATGACAATATGCTCAGCCTGACGTTTTATCTCATTTACTTTTTTACCTACTTCATCTATTTGCTTTTCTTTATCCACAATTTCTTTTTCTACTCTTCCCAGAATACATTCCTGAACAGATTTCAACACTTGGATTTTATCTGTTATCTCTGTGTCATCTAAAAGAGAGGATACAGAATCTTTTCTATTTTTATACTTGTTCTGTAAAAAATCCAAAGACTCACTTTGAGAAATATATGTACCTATATCAAACATATTTGAACTCAAATCAAGTTTATCATACAATTCTTCCTGACTAATTTCTTGGTCATTAAGTGTGATAATACTCTGAAATTCACTTTTACATAAAAGTTTTCTTTCTACAGATATTTCATCTGAAACATCAGACGATAAAATTGCTGAGATAACTATATCCTTATCTATATCATTTGCCAAAGTTCCTAATGTTTCTGTCTTCCTATTTTGCAAACTAGGGTTAAAATGCTTTATTTTCCCGGTTACTAAAACTTCAATAGCATCAAATAATGTAGTCTTGCCATATCCATTTTGACCATCTAAAATTACAATATTACTATTCATAAAATCGAATTTTAAAGGTTTATTACTTGTAATATACTTAAAATTTTTAATGCATAGACTCTTAAATGTGTATCCCATCCAATTACTCCTCCAATATTTTTTGATATATCATATCGGACAATACTTCTACATCAAAAGATTCTTCCTCTATTGATTTTATAAACATATCATTTATCATTTCAACATTCTTTTTTTGTTTCCTTATCCCGTCTATTTTTTGTCTTACCATTTCACCAAAATCATTCATGACTGCCTTAGGAAAGATTGGATTAAAAAATGGAACTTTGCTTAATAAACGCGTCAGAAATTGTACCTGCTCCGATTCATCATTTAAGAACTGTACCTCTTCTAATACTGTATCAAGCATTGGTTTTCCATTGGTTTTCAATGACTCACACCATTTTCCGAAACATTGCTGTTCTTTTTCCGTATAATAAAACACATATTTTTTATAAAAGAATTCATTTTCTTCAATTTTTATGATATATGGATACAGTCTTTCTTCTATATGCTCCACCTTCCAGAACAATATCATATAAGAATCGCTTGGTTTCGGCTTTTCTACAACTGTATATGCATCACTATTCAGTGCCACATCTTCAATCTCTGATAAATTATCCTGATTCTCACCATCTATTTCAAATTCTGAAAAATAATAATACTTACTTTCTTGTCCTGATGCATCCACAAACAATTGCACTTTATCATTATATAAGTCAATCTTTGTATCTTTATCTTTTTGCATTGGAATAACGCTTCCTCCATTTAATAAACGGATTATATCCAGTATAGTACTAATCATGATTACCTCCATTTTGTTCAAATTTTTCTTTCAATTCCTGAGCCGAAATTAATTCAATATCTCTATAATATCCACCCACTTTATCTGGAGAACTATTTTTCCAGCCAGATGTAATTTGTGCTTGGGATAAAGTTCCCGAATAACTTCCCGGAATAACCGTAATACTATTTCCTGTCAATACATCAATAATGTCTGTATTATTAATAATATTTTGAAAAATACTTTGTAGTGCCTGTTCTTTCCTAGCACCACGCGTAAGATTTAAAAACGTAGGTATGATCTGCCTGCTTGGTGCTTGCGAATATTTTGATTGTAAATATAACCCACAATTATCCCCTGTAACTTTTTCTGGGGTATCACTTCGATACAACAATTCGTAAATTTCACTTTGAATTTTATCGACTGAAAGATTTTCTACTAAGGTCAATTCGTTATCCCACCCATCTACTTTACTCGGATTAAGTAATTTGCAAAACTGACCATAATCAACAATTCCGGCTATTTTTTCATATCCACATTTGGCAGCACAAACTCTATTACAATTTTCTAAAGAAGTTGCACATTCATCTTGACATAAATTATTCAAAGCCTTTTCAATATTCCGCATAACATATTCGTAAATTTTTTCTTTCAAATAATATTCTTTTCGTATCTCTTCTTTATCAATGGCAGACTCCATGATTCCTATAATATCTGAAAATTCTATTACATATTCTCTATTTTTAAAAACCTTCTTATGCATTTTTGCGATTCTATCGTCTAAAAACAAGCATAACTCCGCATATACAACTTCTGCCACCTTGTCAGAGTATCCTCTGCTTCTCAAATATGATAAGATTTCTGTATTTATTTCGTTCTTGACATCACATACACCAACTACTTTTGATGATCTTTTATATAATTCAATACTTGCACTGTACGTATTAGATGCATCATTCCAATCTTCTATTTCCTTTGCAACTGTAAGATAGCATTTTGCTGTCGGATTACTGGACTCAGCTCTATGTTTCAATAATTTGTCCATTGCTTCACTATAACTATTCCATTTATTTTTAGACAAATAAGCCTTAACCTGATGAAATGATTTATATTCCGAATCGCAAATAATACAAAAATCCTCTGTTTTTTCTAGTTCAACAGAGTAGGTATCTATATCTTTATCTTTGCCTATTTGATTTATTAATTCCAGGACATATAACAGCATCATTTTCCCTTGATAATTAAACCCACTCCATGTTGGTATTGCATCATTACCTCTACCCACGACATTTCTCCTTATCATTTTATACTCTCATTATACGACAAATAAATAATAAGTCGAGTTAATCATGCAAAAATCAACAAAATAGTCTTGGTATAAAATAATTTTAATTTTGTTTCACCCCACGCAGACATACGCTTTCTCCTTTGATCCGAATGTTGAGGAAGAAGGCAAGAATGCCAGGCGTCAGGAGATGTTACTGGAAAAGGCAAACTTTGACAGATTTTCATCACTAAGCGAAATCGACTACAGTTTCAATCATTCACTGGACAAAGATAAGATTGAAGAACTCGGAAAACTTCATTTCTTACAGAAACAAGAGAACATCATTATTATTGGGCCACCGGGAGTTGGGAAAAGTATGATTGCTACAGGTATTGGAATCAATGCGTGCAATGAAGGAAAGAAAGTTCTTTTTGTAAATGCAAAGGAGCTTGTTGATAAGCTTTATGAAGAAATGACAGTATGACGACTTGCAGATACGCTTGAAAAACTTCAAAAAATAGACCTGTTGATTATAGATGAGCTGTCTTACATAAAAATGGACAGAGAAAGAGAGAGCCTGTTTTTCCAGATCATCCGCCAACGATACGAAAAAAGCTCCCTCATTATTACGACCAACCTGCCAATGGGCAGATGGGACGAACTGTTTACCGGACAGCTTGCAGCAACTGCGATTCTTGACCGCTTATTGCATCACTGTCATGTGCTAAGTATAACGGGTGACAGCTATCGTGTCAAAGGGTCAAAATTAAGTGTTAAAAATGGAAAGGAACAAAACATATGCCAAACTGCAAAATAAATGAAACTGACCTGAGGGAACTTGCGGATTTATATAACTCTGCTGGAAAGCATGCGCTTTACGATGTCATAAGAAACCGATTCAGTGTAAAAAATCCAACCTGTATATTTAAGAGGATGCGTGAACATCCGGCACTTCGCTACAATAGCGAAAAGGACCGATTTGAAACAGAATCGTTGAAAAATGCGGAGGATGTTTTCATGAGTATGGAAGAACTGTGTTCACCAATCGTTCCGCAACACATCCACTCAAAAGAACAAGAAGAACTTGATAGCCGCCCAGCGGCAATGGATAAACTAATCCGTGAACTGATTGGGGATCGCCTATTGGAATTGAATAAGTATGTCACGATAGATTCCCTGTCCAAAAGAATCATTGTTGACAAAACCACACTGGGTCAGGATGGCTACAAACTAGTTACGCATTAGCAGGGTGGGTCAATTCACAGTGTAAAAAACAGAAATAACATAAAAATCTGATCCACCTTGAGAAACAAACAGGTGGGTCAGGTTTAAACGAAAAAGTGGGTCAATTTTACTTGACAATCAACATTTCTTTCTTTACTTCAAGTATCTTGTCATCCATTTTCTCACCTTGAATAAATATCATATGTACAAAGACCTGCATCAACATGTCCTATCGGTATCTGAAGATAAAAACATGCTAACGCTGTAACAAACGTCGTTGAAGTATCTCCATGAACTAGAACAACATCCAGGCATTCTTTTTCCAATACTTCTCGAATTTTTAACTGATTATTCCGGGGGCCTCGCCACACCGGACTGACGGCTGTCATGAAGAAGATGAAACAACGATTGTTGCAGCACCTGCTCCAGCGTCTCTGTTTCCACACAGTCCGGCATCACCATCCCTTGTAGCAATGATTATGTACCGGAAAGCGGGACTTTATCTTCCGTTTTATCGGCAGGAGATGGATTTTGGTATGAGTGGTGTTCCCATTCCCCGTGAAACGCAGGCTCGCTGGTTTATCAAAGGAGCTCTTGAATATCTGGAGCCGATTTACAGCCGGCTGCATGAGGAACTCTTAAGAAGAGACCTTATTCACGCAGACGAAGTTCCATGTCAGGTATTGCATGAGGATGACCGAAAGGCAACTCAGAAATCCTACATGTGGATTTATCAAAGTGGAAGCGATGGGAAGCCTCCAGTGGCACTGTATGAATATCAGCCGGGACGGGCAAGCGTCTATCCGATTGAATTCCTGAAAGGCTTTCATGGAATGATACAGTGCGATGGTTATACGGCATACGGATGCATTGAAGATGTAATTCTTATCTGCTGTCTGGCTCATGCACGCCGTAAATTTTTTGATGCCGTTCCAAAAGGAAGGCAAAAAAGAATCCGGCTTCTGGATATCAACTCGGAGCAGGCACTGGATGAACCCATTTCTACAGAGGTAAGTACGTAATCAGCAGACACTATTTAAAGGAAACCAACACCGAAATGTTGGTTTCCTTTAAATCGGAATTGCGGTTTCCTGCCGCACGAGAATATTCACTTAACATAATTCACCAACAATCAATCCATTCTAATATACTTTATCAAACACCTGTTGATCGGTCTCCAAATCGTATAATGAATTAATAAACCAAATACATAAATAAATAACACACTAATAATACTGTGTAAAACATAAATTTCAAGATTACCATTTTTCAATATCCTACTAAACAAATTCATCCATAATACTTCTGATATAAATGGATTCTCATGAAATAGGTATACACTAAACGCTCCTGCTGCAAGACAGTTTATCGATTTTCTATATCCGATATTCAAGTTTATAAAAAGCAAAAATATGAATATAGATGTAGACACTGCCAATAACGAATTACTCCATCGAAAGTATGTTGCGTTCAACTGAATCACAGGAAATCTTACACCAACAATATTCATAATTAACACCGATGCTAAAAGTAATGCAACTGACAAACCGCTTCCTATTAGCGATACTTTTAAACCACAACTGTTAAATCTTTTTATAGCCCCCCCCACAATGTACATTACAAACATCCAAATCTGTTGCGACCAGTTCATTCCATTAACAGATTGATATGTAAAGCAGGGAATTACACACCACAACACCAATAATGTCATAATCAACCTTCTGTATTCACTTCTATCCAATTTTACCAAAAACTGATTTAGCCACGGTGAAAGTATGTACACTACAATCCAAGCAGTAACATACCAATACTCATTAAACACCACTGGAAATACCGCTGCCAAAATCGCTCTAAACTTTAAAGTTCCCAGGCATGAAATAGCCAAAATTAGTGCTATCCATGAAAAAATATCTGTATGAAGAATTGTTAATACAAAATTCTTTTTGCTAAAAGGTCTATCAATACCAAAATAGGCACTTATTAAAACAAACAGATTTACACCAATTTTTCCGAACATTGATATAGCATCAAAATATATCTTTTCCGCCAGATGAGTTGCTCCTATCAATTCATAATATCCATGAATAACATAATGATAAGTAACAATCATTAGCATGGATATAATTCTTAATAATTCGATATTACTTTGTCTTTGTTTCAATCAAACTTTCCTAATATATAAGATAATCTCTCGGAATCTCTAAGCCATTAAATATAAGGCTTTCAGATTCCATTTTTATTAAAATCCCCCACTTTTTTCACCAAAAACACTTGACATATGTCTCCAAAAATGTGGCGCTTCGCGCCTATTTAATCAAGAAGCATATTGTTCCGGCACAGCCGGTAAGTTTTTTGATTGGAGGCGATTTTTTGTTACCTGTTAACTGCGGCAGTCATTCCGACTACCAAAACTTTGTTGTTGAAAATCTTCGCAAATATTATCCGAATCCTGATGCCATTTCTCGTGACACTTGGGATATTATCGATCGTTTTTGGAATCTCGATCTTTCCTACACAGATGAAATGATGATGAGCAAATATTCCAAGTATGGACCTGCTCCCAGAAATCCTTCCTGTATGCAGCGTTCCTACCTGCTTTCCATTGATTTTAAAGTTACTTCTGTAACTGAATGGGCTGCACAGCTTAAAATTAATCCTTTGTATGCTATTGTCAGCGAAGTTGGTGATACACCTGGTGTTGGCACCTTTTACGATTTCTTTTCCAGGCTTTGGAATTCTGAAAATAAGAATCTTAATCCCCATCTTCACAAACTTAAAATTCCCGTGAAGAAGCCTAAGAAAAAAGGTTATAAAGCACAGCCTACTGGAAAAGTAACGGTTGACCAATTATTAAAAAACCTGGAAAAACAATCTTTTTCCATTGATGAGCAACCCTACGCCTCACTGTTTGACCTTTATACAAAAGAGTTCCTTCGCAAATCTCTTGAAAAGGGGCTTATTAATAATACTCATCTTTCCATTGCCGGTGACGGGACACCTGTTGTTACTTCTGCCAGAGAGAGAAAACACCGCATTTGTGACTGTGCCTCAAAAGGCATCCATGACTGCGACTGTGAACGCTATTTTCACAGCCAGACTGTGATGTGGGATAGGATTCCTCCAGAGGATATTTTTATCATGGATATGATCTTTACATGCTGGTTGCCTCTGATTCAGAAAGCGACCTTCCTGTTTTTCCACTACTTCATCCTGCTTCCATGCATGATTCACATGGATTCCTTAATGCCTTTTTTCGTATGAGGAGCTTTCTTCCAGATTTTCATGTAGAAAAACTTCTTCTTGATTCTGCTCATGATGCAATGCCTTATTACCAGTATTGCAGACGGAATGGAATCACTCCATTTATTGATTTAAATGAAAAGCGGGGCATCAAAGAAAAATACAAAGATGACTTTACCATCGGTGAAGATGGCATTCCTGTCTGTAAAGCGGGAAGGAAAATGAATCATGATGGCGTTGAAATTTCAAAAGCACGGATAAAATTCCGGTGTCCTCTTGCCAGCAGAAAACACGGGTGCTCCTGTGAATCCCCATGCTCTGATTCAAAATATGGAAGAACTGTCCATCTTGCAATGAAAGACAATCCGCGTCTTATAAATATCCCTCCACGTGACAGCGAGCAATGGAAAAGTGAGTACAATGCAAGAACTTCTGCTGAACGCTCAAACAAGCGTGAGAAAATAGACTTCAAATTAGAAAGCGGCAGACACCGCTCTACTAAGATGTGGTACTGCCGCCTCTATCACATCCTGATGTTACAGCATCTGGATGCATGGGATTTGCCGTTTGAATCCACCCTAAGAAAGTTAATTTTGAACGTAGCATAATCCTACAGATATCATACCTCATTTTTTGGCATAGCAACAGTCCTATGTCTATTTTTTGTACCCATTTTTTCTATTCCGAATAATATTTACTTGTCAAAGTTCAATGCCAGAATTTCGCTGGCATGATCAATCAGAATTCCGAGAGATCATCCCTTTTCTCACTGCATAAACTTTCTTTTTTGCCATAATTTTTCCTTCAAAGTTTCGTATTATATCAAATATTTTCAAATTTGTCAAATCAAGTATATCCTATCTTAAAAAGAGCGTCAAATGTCAGCTATTTTTTAGATTTAGCTTTCCCACCAATCCATCAAAGGAACTTGAAATTGGCCAGACACATTAGCCTTACCAGAATCATCTCCGACAAATAATGAATGGAAATTGAATTACTCAAATACTCCAGCTTCACTCTCCCCTCGAATAACACGCCACATCACCCAAGAAAGGCAGTGTTTGTTATTGTAAACAACACAAACCGCATATCAGACATCCAATCTCAATTATTTTCCATTCTTTTTCCAACTATCTATTGCATTCCGCCCCCACATCTGCTATCATAGCTATGTTTTAAACAAACGCCCAAAGTGCCATTATTGACGTTATAAATAACATTTAATGTAACAAGTACAGAATATATAAGAAAGGACCTCACGCAAATGAAGAAATTATCCCCATCCCTTCTTGCCAAGCAAGTAGTAGATGCAAGAAAAGCAAAGAAACTCTCCCAGCAGCAGCTTTCTGATCTGACCGGTATCAACCGCGCCATGGTAAGCCGCCTGGAGACACAGGATTACATCCCATCCATCGAGCAGCTTGAGAAGTTAGGCGAAGTATTGGACTTCGAACCGGTGTCATTATTCGTAAATGAGCACACCACCAAAGCATTGGAGAAATGCTCTCCGCTCAACATCGCAGTCGCAGGAACCGGCTACGTTGGACTGTCCATCGCAACCCTGCTGGCACAGCACAACCACGTAACTGCAGTTGACATCATTCAGGAGAAGGTGGACCTCATCAACAATAAGAAGTCCCCGATTCAGGACGATTATATTGAGAAATACTTAGCGGAAAAAGACTTAGATCTGACTGCAACCTTAGATGGAGAAGCAGCCTACAAGGATGCTGATTTCGTAGTTATCGCAGCGCCGACCAACTACGATAGCAAGAAGAACTACTTCGATACCTCAGCGGTAGAAGCAGTGATTGAATTAGTCCTGAAGGTGAACCCGGACGCCATCATGGTCATCAAATCCACGATTCCGGTAGGCTACACCGCAAGCGTTCGCGAGAAATACAACACCAAAAACATCATTTTCAGCCCGGAATTTTTAAGAGAATCCAAGGCATTATACGATAACCTCTATCCGAGCCGTATCATCGTATCCACAGACGAATCTGATGAAAAACTTGTAAAAGCTTCTCACACCTTCGCAGCTCTCCTTCAGGAAGGCGCGCTCAAAGAGAACATCGACACACTTTTCATGGGATTCACAGAAGCAGAGGCAGTAAAACTTTTCGCGAACACCTACCTTGCACTGCGCGTATCCTACTTCAATGAGCTGGATACCTATGCAGAGATGAAAGACCTGAATACACAGGACATTATCGACGGCGTGTGTCTCGACCCACGAATCGGCACACATTACAACAACCCAAGCTTCGGCTACGGCGGCTACTGCCTGCCAAAGGACACCAAGCAGCTTCTTGCCAACTATGATGACGTGCCACAGAACATGATGACTGCCATCGTAGAGAGTAACCGCACAAGAAAAGACTTTATTGCGGATCGTGTGTTAGAGCTCGCCGGTGCATATGAAGCAAACAGCAGTTGGGATCCTTCCATGGAAAAAGAAGTAGTTGTTGGTGTATATCGTCTGACCATGAAGAGCAACAGCGATAACTTCCGCCAGAGCAGTATTCAGGGCGTAATGAAGAGAATCAAAGCCAAGGGTGCAACCGTAGTAATCTACGAGCCAACCCTGGAAAACGGAACAACCTTCTTCGGCTCCAAGGTTATCAATGACCTTGATGAATTCAAGAAGATCAGCCACAGTATCATCGCAAACCGCTATGACTCCTGCCTGGATGATGTAAAAGACAAAGTATATACCCGCGACCTGTTCCAGCGCGACTAACCCAGAAATACAAATATCCCAGAACAACCGCAACATCAGTTGTTCTGGGATATTATTTGAAGCGTGCACTTTCGCAAATTAACGTGTCAAATCATTTCTACACCTGATAAAACTCCTTATACCACTCCGCAAACCTACGCAGTCCCTCTCTCAGACTTGTCCCCGGCTTAAACCCGAAGTCTCTCTCCAGCGGTGTCGTATCCGCATAGGTCACCGGCACATCCCCCGGCTGCATCGCAACAAGCTCCTTGTGCGCCTCGAAATCATAATCCTCCGGCAGCACACCCGCGCGAATCAGCTCCTGCTGCAGAATATCAACGAACTCCAGCAGATTCTCCGGATTGCTGTTACCAATGTTGTAAACCGCATATGGTGGAATCGGAAGTCCATCCTCACCATCCTTCTTCTCAGGCGGAGCCTGCATTACACGCTTCACACCCTCAACGATATCATCCACATAAGTGAAATCACGCTTGCAATTGCCATAATTGAAAATCTGAATCGTCTCGCCCTTCAGCAGCTTATTGGTGAAGCCAAAGTACGCCATATCCGGTCTGCCCGCAGGACCATAAACCGTAAAGAAGCGAAGTCCGGTGGAAGGAATATTGTAAAGCTTGCTGTACGCATGCGCCATCAGCTCATTGGACTTCTTGGTGGCAGCATATAAGGACACCGGATTGTCCACCTTATCATCCGTAGAATACGGAACCTTCTTATTGGTGCCATACACGGAAGATGAAGACGCATATACCAGATGCTCCACGCCTTTTGCACCGTTATCATAGGAATGACGGCAGGCCTCAAGAATATTGTAGAAGCCAATCAGATTCGCCTCAATATACGCATCCGGATTCGTAATGGAATAACGAACACCAGCCTGCGCAGCAAGATTCACAACGATATCCGGTGAAAAATCTGCAAACACCTTATCAATCAGCGTTTTATCCGCAATCGAACCCTTCACAAAGGTCCAGGACGCATCCGTTCTCTCCTTAGCAAGCTCCTCAATGGTCGCGAGTCTCCACTCCTTGATGCTGACATCATAATAGTCATTCATGTTGTCAATACCGATGATAGTCACCGGTGACACCTTCTTCATCAGCTCCAGAACCAGATTCGATCCGATAAACCCCGCAGCTCCTGTTACTAAGATTGTTTTGTTGTTTAAATCCATCATTTTTCTCATTTTTATAACTTGTATGATAATTAGGAAGTTAATTATCACACGTTCCCTTTCTTTTAATATCGT
>ERZ791864.985-NODE-985-length-22887-cov-16.108488_pt1 | contig 22887 bp, 19 predicted proteins | sample MGYA00510282_ERZ791864 | MGnify/ENA primary metagenome ERZ791864 (study PRJEB30046, sample SAMN00792087) | human gut metagenome | study: EMG produced TPA metagenomics assembly of the A metagenome-wide association study of gut microbiota in type 2... | reverse complement strand
GCGTTGAACAGGCCGTAGGTGACGGCCTCGCCGGTCTCAAAGCTGACCAGAGAACCGGTGGAGCGGTTGGCGATCATGCCAGCCCAGACGTCATAGCCGTCGAAGATCTGGTTGATGATGCCCTCGCCGTGGGTATCGGTCAGGAACTGGTTGCGGTAGCCGAACAGGCCGCGGCTGGGCATACGGAACTCCAGACGCACACGGTCAGAGCCCAGGGACTCCATCTGCTGCAGGATGGCCTTGCGCTGGCCCAGACCGGTCATGACAGCACCCTGATACTGGGTGGGCACGTCGATGACAACGTGCTCCATAGGCTCGTAGGTCTTGCCGTCGATGACCTTGGTCAGAACGTGCGGGGGAGAGACCTGCAGCTCATAGCCTTCGCGGCGCATGGTCTCGATGAGGATGGACAGATGCATCTCACCACGGCCCATGACACGGAAGGAATCGGTGGTGGCGGAATCCTCCACCTTCAGAGCGACGTCCTTCAGCAGCTCTTTCTGCAGACGGTCACGGATCTGGCGGCTGGTGACATACTTGCCCTCACGGCCGGCCAGCGGGCTGTCGTTGACGGAGAAGGTCATCTCGACGGTGGGGTCGTTGATCTTCACGAAGGGCAGCGGCTCGATATTGGAGGGGCTGCACAGGGTGTTGCCGATGGTGACGTCGGGCAGACCGGAGAAAGCCACGATGTCGCCTGCGGTGATGTTGTCGCAGGGCTGACGGCCATTGGCCTGGAAGTCATACAGCTTGGTCAGACGGCCGCGCATCTTGAGGTCGGGGTTGTGCCAGTCGCACACGACCACTTCCTCGCCCACCTTGGCGACGCCGTTCTGGATGCGGCCGATGCCGATGCGGCCAACGAACTCGTTGTAGTCCACAGAGGACACCAGCATCTGGAAGGGAGCCTCGGGGTCGCCCTCGGGCGGCTTGATGGTGCTCAGCAGGGTGTCGAACAGGGGGACCAGGTCAGTGCCGGGTACATCGGGGTCAAGGCTTGCAGTGCCATCACGGCCACAGCAGAACAGCATGGGGCAGTCCAGCTGCTCGTCGGTAGCACCCAGATCCATCAGCAGGTAGAGGACCTCGTCGATGACTTCCTTGATGCGGGCATCGGGACGGTCGATCTTGTTGATGGCAACCACCAGGCTCAGGTTCTGCTGCAGAGCCTTCTGCAGAACAAAACGGGTCTGGGGCATGCAGCCCTCGGCTGCATCGACCAGCAGCAGAACGCCGTTGACCATCTTCAGCACGCGCTCGACCTCGCCGCCGAAGTCGGCGTGGCCCGGGGTATCGACGATATTGATCTTGACGCCCTTGTAGTTGCAGGAGCAGTTCTTGGCCAGAATGGTGATGCCGCGCTCACGCTCGATGTCACCGCTATCCATGACACGCTCAGCCACAGCCTGATTGTCGCGGAAAGCGCCGCTCTGGCGCAGCAGGGCGTCCACCAGCGTGGTCTTGCCGTGGTCAACGTGAGCGATGATAGCGACATTGCGCAAATCGTTACGAACCATAAAAATACAACCTCTCTATTTTGAATCTCAGTAGAAGTTACGTCATACGGTTTAAGTGTATATCATCCGGGGGTGGTTTGTCAAGATTGTATAAAAATTTTTTGATGGATTCGGCGTTTTGCCCGAGAATCGGCTATCGATTTGGGCGGCATTACAGCGCGAAACGTGATATACTTAATGTACCAAAGTTGGATAGTCTCGTTGGAGGTGTGTCTATGAAACTGACGTTTTTGGGTGCCAACCACGAAGTGACCGGCAGCTGTACCCTCTTGGAAGCGGCGGGACAGCGCTACCTCATCGACTGTGGTATGGAACAGGGCAAGGATGTCTATGAGAACCAACCCATCCCCGTTGCGCCGGGCGAGATCGACGGCGTACTGGCCACCCATGCCCATATCGACCACACGGGCCTTCTGCCTCTTCTGGTGCGCAACGGCTTCCGGGGCAGGATCTATGCCACCAGGCCCACAGCAGAACTGTGCAGCATCATGCTGCGCGACTCGGCGCACATCCAGGAATTCGAAGCCGAGTGGAAGAACCGCAAAGGCCAGCGCTCCGGTGCAGAGCCTGTGGAACCCATGTACACCATTCAGGACGCCGAGGCAGCCATCGCGCTGTTCCGGGGCTATGATTACAATAAAGAGATCGAGCTTGCGCCTGGCGTTATCATCCGCTTTGTGGATGTGGGCCATCTGCTGGGCTCGTCCAGCATCGAGATATGGGTGACGGAGAACGGCGCGACCACAAAGTTGGTCTTCTCCGGCGACATCGGCAACCTCGACCAGCCTATCATCAAAGATCCCTCGTATCTGAAGGACGCGGATTACGTCTTTATGGAGTCTACCTACGGTGACCGCAGCCACGGCCCGCGGCCCGACTATGTGGCAGAGCTGGCGAAGATCCTGCAGCGCACCTTCGACCGCGGCGGCAATGTGGTCATCCCGAGCTTTGCAGTGGGCCGCACTCAGGAACTGCTCTACTTCATCCGCGAGATAAAGGAAAAGAATCTGGTCACCGGCCACGGCTGTTTCCCGGTGTACATCGACAGCCCGCTGGCCATCGAGGCCACCCGTATCTTCAAGGACACCGACTCCTCCTGCTTTGATGAAGAGACCAACGCCCTGCTGGCAAAGGGCATCGACCCCATCCAGTTCCCGGGCCTGAAGGTCAGCGTCACCAGCGATGAGTCCCGTGCCATCAACACTGACCCCGTGCCGAAGGTCATCATCTCGGCCAGCGGCATGTGCGAAGCGGGCCGTATCCGCCACCACCTCAAGCACAACCTCTGGAGGAAGGAATGCACCGTCCTCTTTGTGGGCTATCAGGCCGTGAACACGCTGGGCCGCTCTCTGCTGGAGGGTGCGGACAACGTGAAGCTCTTCGGCGAATCCATCGAGGTGCAGGCGGAGATCTGCCAGCTCACCGGTCTTTCGGGCCACGCCGACAGAGAGGGCCTGCTGAAGTGGGTCAACTCCTTTGAGCCGAAGCCCAAGCGGGTGTTCATCATCCACGGCGAGGATGAGGTGGAGAACATCTTTGCCCAGACCCTCACGGAGCAGGGCTTCAACGCCAGCGCACCTTATAATGGTGAGCAGTGGGCCATCGGTTCTGAAGGTGCAGTCTGCCTGAAGGAAGGCACCCGTATCCGCATCGAGCACCATATCAGCGAGGGCGCAGCCCGCGCGGCTACCGTCTTCCAGCGCCTGCTCAATGCCGGCAAGCGCCTGCTGCGGGTCATCGAGCACAACGAGGGCGGTGCCAACAAGGACCTCGCCAAGTTTGCCGACCAGATCAACGCTCTCTGTGACAAGTGGGACAGATGAGGCAAACATCCCGGCGGCATAGCTGCTCCGAAAACATCGTTCTGAAATAAAATGATGTAAAACCGACCCGAGTTCGTGTATCCTCACACGGCTCGGGTCGGTTCTTTTTTGCGTCCAAAAGAGGAAAACACAGTTTTTTGTGCGCTTTTGCACAAGTTTCCGACTATTTCATGAGAATCGTTGACTTTGAATGTGCAAAATGCTACCATATGGCACAAGAAAAGGCAGAGATGACGAAATAAAGTTGTTTCATGGGCGCAGAGGCCGGCATCTGTGCTGGAAACGGCTCGAAGTTTTTGTCTGCGTGCGGATGGTATCGGCAGAAGCCTCCGCACAGGAAATGACTGCCGAAAAAGGAGGTCTCAATGATAGAATACAAGCTTTCTCTTGCGTCGTCCGGCGCGGTAAAAGCACCGGGTTATGAGGATATGCTGCGGTTTGGCTACAACAAGAACTGCGGTGTTTATCGGCTGAGGGTGACTGCCGCCGACGAGTGGAAGGGGATGAAGCTCCGGGTGTTCTGGCATACGCCGGAGGGTGACCCGCCTGCATCACTGGTAGAGAACAGTGTGGTGGAGGTGCCTGCCTTCGTCACGGCTGTGTCCGGCGAGGGCTGCATCACCTTCGAAGGCTCCGACGACACCCGGACCATCACCAGCGCCGATATGCGTTACCGCGTGGCGGCAAATTCCGGCACCGAAGACGGTACTATGCCGCCGCTGGGTACGCCTGCGTGGCAGCAGCTGGTGGGCCGGGTGGAAGAAGTCGGTGCAGACGCCCGGAAAAGTGCCGAACAGGCCCGGAAGTCGATGAAACAGGCCGAAAGCGAAAAAAGCGCAGCGGCCGGTAGTGCTGCAGCGGCGGCGAAAAAACTGAAAGAGCTTCAGGATGGCATCGCTGCGGGAGATTTCAAGGGCGAAAAGGGTGATACAGGCGCGAGAGGTCCGCAGGGAAATGCCGGACCTCAGGGGCCTAAAGGCGAAAAAGGCGACGTCGGCCCGACAGGCCCCACTGGTGCAACAGGTCCACAAGGTCCAAAGGGCGAGACTGGCCCGCAGGGTCCGAAGGGCGACAAAGGCGACACCGGTCCACAGGGTCCTGTAGGCGCGACCGGCCCTCAGGGACCGAAAGGCGAGACAGGCCCGGCGGGCAAAGAAACTAAGGTGGATTCCACCCTCAAAGTCTCCGGCGCGGCGGCCGACGCCAAAGCCACCGGCGACGCGCTGGCGGGTAAAGCTGCCGCCAGCCATACCCACAACTACGCTGGTTCGTCCAGCGCGGGCGGTGTGGCAAACTCAGCCAACAAACTGAACAAGAATGCGGGTTCTGCTACGCAGGGAGTATACTTCAAGGATGGTGTGCCGGTCGCTATGACCTACACGCTGGGCAAGAGTGTGCCTGCGGATGCAAAGTTCACGGACACCAACACCTGGCGCGGGGTGCAGGACAACCTGACCAGCACGGCCACCGACCAGAGTCTGAGCGCAAATCAGGGTAAGGTGCTGAAAGGCCTCGTGGACGGCAAGGCGGCGTCCAGCCATACCCACGACGACCGGTACTACACCGAGAGCGAGATGAACACCAAACTCAACGGCAAAGCCAACAGTTCCCACACCCACAACTACGCCGGTTCCGGCTCTGCGGGCGGCACGGCCAACTCGGTCAACGGCCTGACTTTTGCCGCCCAGACCACCGACCCGGGGGCGGGAAGCGCATTGACCACCAACAAGGTGCTCATCGTGTACGTGTAAGGAGGTGAAACTTCAAAATGGCAAAAGCAGTTTATGTGGGCGTTGGCAGCAAAGCCCGCAAGATGAAAAAAGCCTACATCGGCATCGGCGGTAAGGCCCGCAAGGTCAAGAAGATGTACATCGGTGTCGGAGGCAAGGCGAGGCTGTGCTACAGTGCAGAGCTGGAAAAGGTCGGGATGGCTACGGCGCTGAGCACTACACGGTATGATATGCGGGCCGCGACCGTCGGCAAATACGCTTTGTTTGCGGGTGGATATATCTCCAAGTCCTCTTTTGGCTACAGCGTCAGCAGTTCCGTGGATGCCTACAATACCTCCCTTACGAAGAGCACACCGACAGAGCTGAGCTGCAAACGGTGCGGTCATGCGGCGGCATCTGTCGGCGGCTATGCGCTGTTTGCTGGCGGTGCATCGTCATATAATCTATTGGGCTTTTATGAAAATCTCGTGAGCGCTGTGGATGCATACGATGCCTCTCTGACCCGCAGTGCCGCCCACATAATAGGCGCCACAGTCGCGATCGGAGGTGCAGCCGTCGGAAACTACGCGCTGTTCGCAGGTGGGACGGTCTACAGTCAAATAAATAAAGATAACGTGACGAGCGATGTGCTGGCGTACGATCCCTCACTCACCTTCACGACAGCACCTTTGTTGAGTGTTGCACGAGCGAATGTGAAAGGCGCAAGCGCAGGCAATTACGCACTGTTCGCTGGCGGAAGAGCCGGTAGTTTTTGTACGACAGTGGACGCCTACAATGCTTCGCTCACCCGCACCACCGCGACCGCTCTGAGCAGCACGAAAAACAACAGCGCCGCTGCAACTGTCGGGAACCACGCAATATTTGTGGGCAACACTGCCTCCGCAGACATCTACGATGCCTCCCTCACCAAAACGTCTGCCGCCATCCTGAGCACGGCGCGGACGGGTCTGGCTGCGACGACGGTCGGAGACTACGCCATCTTTTCAGGAGGTGGAGTGGCAGATTTCTGCGACGCCTCTCTGACCCGGAGCAGCATCGGCACCAGCATGACGGGCTATGACATGGGTGCTGCGACCATCGGGGACTACGCTTTGTTTGCAGGCGGGCAATCCGGTGAAAACAGTGGCACCGCTTACGATTCCGTCGAAGTCTACACCGCATAAAAGAAAAAGGAGAAATCAAAATGGCACGATACAAAATTTACGACAACAAATCTGACGTCATCACCCCGGTGGGCGAGAAGCTTACCGCTGAGCAGTGGCTGGACCGTTACCAGTGGGGCCGCTACACCAAGATGATCGTGGGCGGCGGCATCATCAACGGCAGCGTCGCACTGGTCTTCGACGATGAGGTGGAGCGTTACCGCAAGGCGGGCTGCGATTTCAGTGCCTGCACCACCGACGAGGACTATCTGACCGCCATCGAGGCGTTCGAGGATAACCCTCCCATGGCAGACGCCGGCGTCTCCGACCAGACCCGCATTGCGGATGCTCTGGAAGACATGGTGGCGCTGAGCCTGCCGGACGCAGAATGAGAAAGGAGAACGAAGTTATGAGCAACAAGGAAAGACTGACCGAGCGCTGGACGCAGGGCCGTATCTCTGAGGCGATGCTGCGGGTGTATGTGCGCAAGGGCATTATCTCGAAGGCGGATTTCGAGGAGATCTGCGGGAAGTAGTATTAAACCTCTCAGGCGCTTCGCGCCAGCTTCCCTAATAGGGGAGCCCAGGAGGAGAAAGGATTTGAAATGTCCATCAGAGAATATTCCATGGCCCGCGACTCCACCCGGCAGCTTTCGCCCAGCTTCCGTGTCCGCGAGTTTGCCTGCAAGGGCAGCGACGTCGTCCTCATCGACGACGAGCTGGTGGTGCTGCTGCAGTGCATCCGGGAGCACTTCGGTAAGCCGGTACATATCACCAGCGGCTACCGCACCGCCGAACATAATGCCGCCGTGGGCGGCAGCAAGTCGAGCCAGCACCTGCTGGGCCGGGCAGCGGACTTCTGGGTGGAGGGTGTGCCGGTGGCTACCGTGGCCGACTACGCCGAGAAGCTGCTTCCCGGGCGCGGCGGCATCGGGCGGTACCCGAAGGACGCAGCTCACCCCAGCCGTAAGACCGGGTGGGTACACATCGACACCCGGACGAATAAGTCCAGATGGAAGGGGTGAGACCGATGGAGACCATTCTCGCCGCCCTTATCACCGGGGCTGTGACCCTCATCGGCGTACTCATCGCCAACGGCAAGAGTCAGGCCGTCACCGACACCAAGCTGGAAGAGCTGACCCGGGAAGTCCGGGCGCACAACAATTTTGCCCAGCGAGTCCCCATCCTCGAGGAGCAGATGAAGGTAGTCAACCACCGCATCGCCGATTTAGAAATGCATGAACACGAAAGAGAAAGGAATTGACTATGAATAACCTGAACAACAAGATCTCCGCCGGTACCATCGCCCGCACCGCCGTGCTGGCTCTGGCCCTCATCAACCAGCTGCTGAGCGCTCTGGGCAAGCCCGTGCTGCCCATCGAGAGCGGCACTCTGGAGCAGCTCATCTCCACCGGCTTCACCACCGTGAGTGCGCTGGTCAACTGGTGGTATAACAACAGCTTCACCCCTGAGGCCATCGAGGCGGATGCATTCATGGCAAGGATGAAAAAGAGAGTGCGGTGAGAGCTGTATAGTCTAATAATGCCTCCTTCAAAATTTTTTCGAAGGGGGACATTATTATATGGTATGGGAAAGAAATGAGGTAATAAAGCAAGAAAACCGCCTGGATTCTGACGAATCTAGGCGGTTTTTGGTGGAGCGGGCAATGGGAATCGAACCCACCTCCTCAGCTTGGAAGGCTGATATACTAGCCGATGTACGATGCCCGCATATTCTATTTTGCCGGGATGCAAGCAGTATTATAGCATGATTCGCGGCAAATGTCCAGCATTTTTTGCCCAAAGTGCAGAAGGAGAAGAAACCTTTGCCGATGAGCTGGCGTTTGCCTGTTTACTTTGGAGCAGTTTTATTGTAAAATAGATAAGAGATAAAATCGGCGGCGCACAGCGCGGCCAAATCTGATACAGGTGGTGTATGTTATTATGGCATTGAAATATCAGCGTATCCTTCTGAAGATCAGCGGTGAGGCCCTCGGCGGAGAAAAGGGGACCGGCTTCGACGAGCCGACCATGGACGCGATCTGCGGCGGCGTAAAGAAGGCCCATGAGCTGGGCGTTCAGATCGGCATCGTTGTGGGCGGCGGCAACTTCTGGCGCGGCCGTTCCAGCGGCAAGATGGAGCGTACGCTGGCCGATAAGATCGGTATGCTGGCAACGGTGATGAACGCCCTGGCTGTCTCCGACAAGCTGGAGCAGCTGGGTGTGCCGACCGAGGTGTTCACCTCCATCACCATGCCGCAGGTGGCCCCGGCCTTCACCCGCAAGGAAGCTCTCCACGCAATGGAAGAGGGCAAGATCGCCATCTTCGGCGGCGGTACGGGCAACCCCTTCTTCTCCACCGATACGACCACTGCTCTGCGCGCCGTTGAGGTGAGTGCAGACATCATGTTCAAGGCCACGATGGTGGACGGCGTCTATGACAAGGACCCCCATAAGTACCCCGATGCCAAGAAGTACGAGACTCTTACCTTTACCAAGGTGCTGGAAGACCGTCTGGCTGTTATGGACGGCACTGCCGCCACCCTCTGCCGGGACAACAAGCTCCCCATCCTCGTGTTCGACCTGGCCGACCCCGACAACATCGCCCGCGCTGTGCAGGGTGAGAACGTGGGTACGCTGGTCTACGAGGGCTGAGCATACCGCCCCGCTTCCGACAATAGAATATGCCAGACGCCTTTTCGCGGCTGGTGAGAATTGATAACAAACAGGAGACAAGGACAATGAGCAGCAACACCAAGGCATTCGAAGACAAGATGAAGAGCGCAGTCGAGCATCTGGAGCGCGAGCTGAAGACCGTGCGCGCAGGCCGTGCCAACCCCGGCGTTCTGGACAAGGTGACCGTGGATTACTATGGTTCGCCCACGCCCATCCAGCAGGTGGCTTCTGTGGCTGTCAGCGAGGCCCGCACCCTGACCATCACCCCGTGGGACCGCACTCTGCTGCGCGCCATCAGCAAGGCCATCCTGGCCAGCGATGTGGGCATCAACCCCATTGATGACGGCCAGACCATCCGTCTGAACTTCCCGGCTCCCACCGAGGAGCGCCGCAAGCAGCTGGCCAAGGAAGTCTCCAAGATGGGCGAGGAGGCAAAGGTCGCTGTCCGCAATGTCCGCCGCGACGCTATGGACAAGGCCAAGGCCATGAAGAAGGCTGGCGAACTGACCGAGGACACCCAGAAGACCATGGAAGAGGACGTCCAGAAGCTGACCGACAAGTACGTGAAGAATATCGACGCTGCCGTGGAAGAAAAGCAGAAGGAGATCATGTCCGTCTGATTCTGACTGCAAGCAAGCAGGGAGGTGCCGTGCGCTGAAAGAAGGTGCGCGGCACTTTTTGCCAGACTGAAAATAGAGGAATAAGATCATGGAACATCCAAAGGATTTTGCGAAGGGGCTGTCCATCGGCATCATCATGGACGGCAATGGCCGCTGGGCCAAGAGCCGCGGCCTGCCCCGCACCGCCGGCCACAAAAAGGGCGCACAGGTCTTTCAGGACATTGCGAACTACTGCGATGAGCTGGGTGTGGAGTCGGTGTATTTCTACGCATTCTCGACCGAAAACTGGAAGCGTCCCGCCGAAGAAGTGGGTGCTATCATGCGGCTGTTCGGCGAGTACCTCATCAAGGGCTTCGACTACAAGAACCGGAACATCCGCATCTGCTTCATGGGCGACCGCACTGCGCTGGACCCCAAGCTGCAAAAGCTGATGAACGAGCTGGAGACCGACTCGGCTTCCAAGACCGGTCTGACCGTCAACATCGCCGTCAACTACGGTGGACGGCCTGAGATCGTCCGGGCGGCCCAGAGTCTTGCGGCCAAGGTGGCTGCGGGCGAGATGAAGTCCGAGGACATCACGGAAGAGGCTCTTTCGGCCCAAATGTACACCGCTGGCCAGAAAGACCCCGACTTCATCCTCCGCCCCAGCGGAGAAAAGCGGCTCTCCAACTTCATGCTCTGGCAGGCAGCCTACTCGGAGCTGGTGGAGATGGACGTTCTGTGGCCTGATTTCACCCGTGATGACCTCGATGCCGCCATCATGGAGTTCAACCGGCGTTCCCGCCGCTTCGGCGGACTTTGAGCGCAGCAAACGATACGCAAGATGCCGCGCGGTGTGCGCGGCCCCCGGAGAGCGTCCGGTATTTCCTCAGGCGCTGACGCTGCAGACCCTGCCAGAGCAGGGGAGCGGCTCCCGGACGAAACAAAGGAGAACATGAAACTATGAAAACACGAATCATCACAGCCGTGGTGGGCCTGATCGTTCTGGCAGGCGTCCTGTTCACCTTCGATACGCTGGTGTTCAATCTGGTCATCGCGGCCATCACCCTCATCGCCCTGCATGAAATTTACTCTGCGCTGGGTTTTGAAAAGCAGGACTGGCCGCTGCTGGCCGTTCTGGTACCCTACACACTGCTCATCATGCTGTCGAGCTACAGCGTCTGCCGGGCGATGGTGATGCCCGCTTCCTTCCTCGTAGTGCTGTTCTATGCCATCTACCTTGTAGTGCGCAACGGCGTCATCAGCTACCAGAAAGCCAGCGGCCTCGCCATGTTTTCGGGCATCGTGATCTTCTGCTTCTACTCGTTCATCCGGCTCAAGGAGATGCTGCCGGTGGAGGAATATGGCTACGACGCCATCTTCTTCATCCTGCTCATCCTCTGCTTCGCCTGGGGCGGCGATACCTGCGCCTACTTCGCGGGCCGCGCCTTTGGCAAGCATAAGCTCTGCCCGGTGGTCAGCCCCAAAAAGACGGTGGAGGGCGCTGTAGGCGGCGTGCTGGGTACTATGGTATTCGGTGTGCTGGTCACGGTCATCTACTCCATCGCAGCAGACCGGATGGAAGAGTTCACCCGCTCCAATATTGGCGTATCCATGTATGTCATCATTGCGCTGCTGGCCTGTGTGGCTGCGGTGCTGGGCATCTACGGCGACCTGTTCGCCAGCGTGGTCAAGCGCCAGTGCGGCATCAAGGACTACGGCACCATCTTCCCGGGCCACGGCGGCATCCTTGACCGCTTTGACAGCGTGATGTTCATCGCGCCCTTCGTCACGATGGTGGTCATCGCAGCATTCTACGATTAAAATCAGCAGGAGGTAGATTCTTTATGGCTAAGAAAATCACGCTGCTGGGTTCTACCGGCTCCATCGGCACCCAGAGCCTTGACGTCATCCGCGCTCAAGGGTATGAGGTGTTCGGCCTGTCGGCTCACAGCCAGACGGATAAAATTTTGCAGCAGATAGAAGAATTCCACCCGAAATATGTTTGCATGACCAGTGAGGCCGGTGCCGAAAAGCTTTCGGCTGCGCTGGCCGGCCGCGCCGATGCACCCAGGCTCCTGACCGGCCCGGAGGGCCTGAAGACCCTCGCCGCGATGGACGGACCGGACGTGGTGCTGAACAGCGTGGTGGGCATCGCGGGCCTCGGCGCAAGCCTTGCCGCCATCGAGAGCGGCCATGACCTCGCCCTCGCCAACAAGGAAAGCCTTGTCACCGGCGGCCATCTTGTCACTCAGGCCGTGGCGAAGCACGGCGTCAAGCTGCTGCCTGTGGACAGTGAGCACTCGGCCATCTTCCAGTGCCTGCAAGATAAGGAGAGCGCCAAGAGCCTGACCAAAATTCTGCTGACGGCCTCCGGCGGCCCCTTCTTCGGCATGAAGACCGAAGAGCTGCGGGGCAAGACCAAGGCCGATGCCCTCAAGCATCCTAACTGGAACATGGGTGCAAAGATCACCATCGACAGTGCCACTCTGATGAACAAGGGCCTCGAGCTCATCGAGGCTGTGTGGCTGTTCGGTCTGCCTCCGGAGAAAATTCAAATCGTTGTCCAGCGCCAGAGCATCGTCCACTCGGCGGTGCAGTACAGCGACAACTCCATCATCGCCCAGCTGGGTGTGCCGGATATGCGCATCCCCATCCAGTATGCGCTGACCTATCCGGCCCGTGTGCCGGGCGTCGTGCCGGAGCTGGACTTCACCACCCTCAAACTGCTGACCTTCGATGTGGCCGACGAGGAGACTTTCCGCTGCCTCGCCGCCTGTAAGAAGGCCATCAAGAAGGGTGGTCTCGGCCCCTGCGCCGCCAACGGTGCCAACGAGGAGGCCGTCAAGCTCTTCCTTGAGGATAAGATCGGCTTCCTCGACATCGGCCGTCTGGTGGAGGCTGTCGTGGACAGCGACAGCTTTGGCGGCGACTACAGCCTCGCGGATGTGTATGAGTGTGACCGTATGGCCCGTGCATTCGTGAGAGCACACCTGTAATATAGGAGAAATAATGTCAGTTTTCATCACCTTTGCTGCTGCGTTGCTCATCTTCGGCGCGGTCATCGCTATCCACGAGTTCGGCCATTTTGCAGTGGCAAAGCTCTGCGGGGTCCAGGTCAACGAGTTTTCCATTGGCATGGGTCCGACCCTCATCAAGACCTATCGCAAAGGCACGCAGTATACCCTGCGGCTCCTGCCCGTAGGCGGCTTTGTGGCGCTGGAAGGGGAGGAAAGCCCTGAGAGCGAACAGGCCGAGGGTGGAAGCGAGGACGATGACGGCCCGAACATCCCGCCGGAGGTGCTGGCGCAGCGGACAGGCAAGCCGCTGAACGAGGCGGCTGTCTGGCAGCGGATGCTGGTGATGGCGGCAGGCGCGGTGATGAACTTCGTACTGGGCTTTGTGGTGCTGCTGCTCCTCATCTCACTGCGCAGTGAGCCGATCACCAGCAAGGTCATCTATGCCGTGGAGGACAACGCCCTCTGTGGCCAGACCGGCCTGCAGGCCGGCGACGAGATCGTGGCCGTCAACGGGCGGCACTGCTTCGTGGCCAACGATATGCTCTACGAGCTTATGCGCACCGAGAGCTACCGCGCAGACTTCACCGTCCGCCGGGACGGCAAGCTCGTGGAGCTGCCGGACGTCCAGTTCGACACTTGGCAGGATGAGCAGGGCCAGACCCACATGACACTGGGCTTCACAGTCTACGGCCTCAAAAAAACACCGCAGAACGTCCTGAAAGAGTCGGCCAACAGCGTCATCTACTATGGACGCATCATCTATACTTCGCTGGCCGACCTTCTGCGGGGCCGCGAGAGCATCAACGACCTGTCCGGCCCAGTGGGCATCGTGACCGCTATCGGTCAGGCCGCAAGCTACGGCTGGGAGGATGTGGCTGAGCTGCTGGTGCTTATCACCATCAACCTCGGCGTATTCAATCTGCTGCCGTTCCCGGCGCTGGACGGCGGCAAGATCGTATTCCTGCTCATCGAGGCAGTCACCGGCCATGCAGTGCCGGAAAAAATCCAGAGCAGTCTGACCGTCGCAGCCTTTGCGCTGCTGTTCGGCCTGATGCTCTTTGCAACGTACAATGACATCGTCCGGCTCGTGACCGGAGCAGTTTGAAAGGGGTAAAACCATGCGGCAGCTGAAACGTGAAGTGAAGATCGGAAATGTGACCATCGGCGGCAAGAATCCCATTGCCGTGCAGACCATGCTGAACGTCCCGGTGGAGGACATCGAGGGGAACGTGGCGCAGGCAAAGCGCTGTGAAGCGGCAGGCTGTCAGATTTTGCGCGTGACCTGTCCTAGCGCGGCAGACGCCAAGTGCATCGAGGCCGTCAAGAACGCCGTGAATATCCCCATCGTGGCAGACATCCACTTCGACTACAAGGCTGCCATTGCCTGCGCCGATGTGGGCGTGGATAAGATCCGCATCAACCCGGGCAACATCGGCGACGATGACCGCGTGAAGGCGGTCGTGGATGTCTGCCAGCAGAAAAATATCCCCATCCGCATCGGCGTCAACGGCGGCAGTCTGGAAAAGCACATCCTCGCTAAGTACGGCGCACCTGTGCCGGAAGCGATGGTGGAGAGCGCTCTGTACCATGTCCACCTGCTGGAAAAGTTCGACTTCAACAACATCGTCATCTCCATCAAGAACTCCAACGTCCCCCGCATGATGGAGGCATACCGCCAGCTCAGCGCTGTGACCGACTACCCGCTCCATGTGGGCGTCACTGAGGCCGGAACTTACCAGATGGGCCTGCTCAAGAGCGGCATGGGCATCGGCGGGATGCTGCTGGAGGGTATCGGCGACACCATTCGTGTCTCGCTGGCTGCTGACCCTGAGAAGGAAGTGGAAGCAGGCTACAATATCCTGCGCGCTGTCGGCTTCCCAGTGGCCGGCCCGGAGGTCATCACCTGCCCGACCTGCGGCCGCACCCAGTACCCCTGCACTGAAATCGCAAATGAGGTGGAGCGGCGGCTTCAGGGTTGCAAAAAGTCCATCAAGGTGGCTGTCATGGGCTGTGTCGTCAACGGCCCCGGCGAGGCCCGTGAGGCTGACATCGGCATTGCCGGCGGAAAGGGCGAGGCGGTGCTGTTCGTCCACGGCAACCCCGTCAAGAAGCTGACGGGGGATAATATCCTCGACCAGTTCATGGAGGAGATCTATAAGCTGTAAGCTCAAGAACAACCTGCTGCCACGCCCTTTTCCGGGGCGCGGCAGTTTGTGCTGTTATCTGATAGAAAAGGAGTACTACTGTGACACCACTTGTTTCCCAGCTATGGCCGCAGTTTATGGCGGACCCGGACTTTGCAGCCTGTTTTGGCCGCGTGGTCGTCGAGCACGCCCAGATGCTGCGGCAGGAGCGGCAGGTCATCTTTACGCTGCGCAGTTCTGCCCCGCTGGACAAGGGGCTGTGCGCCCGGCTGTTGGCCTCGCTGGCACCGGATTACGAGGGCTTCGAGCTCCGTATCAACAATCTTTTCGGCTATGCGACGCTGGATGAAGCCGGTCTGCGGGAAATGATGGAGGAGATGAAACGGGATGGTGTCCCCATCAACGGTTTCCTCGACCGCTGCCGCATCACCATCACCGGCCAGAACATCACCATCGGCGTCTGCCACGGCACGAAGTTTTTGCAGGAGATGCAGTTCGAGCGCCTGCTGGCGGAGCGCATCGCTGCCCACACCGGCGTAAAGCCCAAAGTGACGCTGGAAAGCAGCGTGGGCGAGGCCGAACAGCGCCAGATGGAAGAAAAGCTCGAGCGGAAAATTGCGCCGCCTGTCGTCAAGTTCGAGAAAAAGAACACTGCCCCCTCCATCAAGGTGGAGGGCCTCGACCTCACGGACAAGCCCGTCACCATCTTCCACGGCAAAATGTTCACCCCGAAAAACCTCACCCCCCTCAAGGATTTGGGCGGCGAGGGCGGCAAGTGCATGATTTGGGGCGACGTCTTCTTCACCGAGGTGAAGGGCAACTTCCGCAAGATATACACTGTCTCCATCACCGATTACACCGGCTCCATCAACCTGAAGATCCGTGCGCAGGAAGGGGAGGACTGCTCCAAGTGGGAGTCCATCCCCAAGGGTACGACGGTCGTGGTGCGCGGCGACTGTTCCTACGATAAGTACGAGCACGACTATATCGTCTGGCCCTACGACGTCCTCTTTGTCGAGCGCAAAAAGCGGGAGGACAACGCTCCCGTCAAGCGGGTGGAGCTGCATCTGCATACCAAGCTGTCCAGCATGGACGCCTTCTGCGACCCCGGCGGCATCGTCAAGCTGGCCCACCGGATGGGCCACCCGGCCATTGCCATCACCGACCACGGTGTCTGTCAGGGCTACCCCGAGGCTATGCTGGCTGCAGACGCCATCCACAAGACAGACCCGGACTTCAAGCTCATCTACGGCTGTGAGGCCTACTTTGTCGATGACATGATACCCTGCGTCTACGGCGTGAAAGACGAGCCGCTGAACGGTGAGTTCTGCGTCTTCGACACTGAGACGACGGGCCTCGACCCCGGCGTGGAGTACCTGACAGAAATCGGCGCGGTCATCGTGCGGAACGGGGAAGTGGTGGAAGAATTCGACACCTTCGTAAAACCCGGAAAGGCCATCACCTCCAAGATTACCGAGCTGACCGGCATCACCAACGAGATGGTAGCCGACGCCCCCAGCGAGGCCGAGGCGCTGAAAGCCTTCCTCGACTTTGTAGATGGCCGCATCCTTGTGGCTCACAATGCCCACTCCTTCGACATCCGGTTCCTCCGCGCCGCCGCCAAGCGGAGCGGCATCGAGTTTGAGCCGACCTATATCGACACCCTGACCATGGCTCAGGCAATGTACCCCGGCCTCCACAACTACAAGCAGGGGACCATCAACAAGCATCTGGAGCTGCCCGCCTACGAGGCCCACCGTGCCTGCGAGGACTCTGCCGCACTGGGCCGCATCTTCTGCGTCATGCTGAAAGATCTGGAGGAAAAGCAGGTCACCGCCGTCAGCGGCATCAACACCGGCCTCGGCGGAAACCGCGAGGTGCTGAAAAAGAAGTACTTCCACCTCATTATCCTCGTGCGCAACCAGATGGGCCTGAAAAACCTCTATAAAATCGTCAGCGAGGCCCATGTCAACTACTTCTTCAAGAAGCCCCGCGTCCCCCGCAGCCTTCTGAACAAGTATCGGGATGGCCTTATCCTCACTTCTGCCTGTGAAGCAGGAGAACTTTACAGGGCTGTCGTGGAGGGCCGCTCTTACGAAGAATTGAAGAAAATTGCATCGTACTACGATGTTTTAGAGGTCCAGCCCCTGGGCAACAACGCCTATATGGTGCGGGAGGGCAAGGTGGAGAGCGAAGAGGTCATCAAGGACTTCAACCGCACCGTCATCAAGCTGGGCGAAGACCTGCACAAGCCCGTCATCGCCACCGGCGACGTCCATTTCACCGAGCCGGAGGACGCCATCTACCGTTCTGTCCTGCAGGCGGGCAACGGCTTCAAGGACGCGGACAACCAGCCGCCCCTGTTCTACCGCACCACCGAGGATATGCTGAACCAGTTCAGCTATCTGCCCAAGGAAAAGGCCTACGAGATCGTCGTGACCAATCCCCGCAAGATAGCGGCCAGCATCGACGGCAACGTCCGTGCTATCCCGCGCGGCACCTACCCGCCCAGCATCGAGGGTGCAGAACAGCAGCTCCGGGATGCGACCTGGGAACACGCCAAGCGGGACTATGGCGACCCTCTGCCTGAGATCGTGGAGAAGCGCCTGCAAAAAGAGTTGGACTCCATCTGCGGCCATGGCTACGCCGTCCTGTACGTCATCGCGGTCAAACTGGTGGCCTATTCCAACGCGGGCGGCTATCAGGTGGGCAGTCGTGGTTCGGTCGGCTCGTCAGCTGTGGCCCACTTCTCCGGAATCTCGGAGGTCAACAGTCTGCCGCCCCACTACCGCTGCCCCAAGTGCAAGTACAGCGAGTTCATCACCGATGGCAGCGTGGACGACGGCTTCGACCTGCCCGACAAGAACTGCCCCCACTGCGGCACCCGGATGCTGGTGGACGGCCATGACATCCCTTTCGAGACCTTCCTTGGTTTCTACGGCGACAAGGAGCCTGATATTGATCTGAACTTCTCGGGCGAGTACCAGTCCAACGTCCACCGCTACACGGAAGAGCTGTTCGGCAAGGCCAACGTGTTCAAGGCCGGCACCGTCTCCGGTATTCAGGACAAGACGGCCTACGGTTACGTCAAAAAGTATCTGGATGAGCGGGGGAGAACGGTCAACCACGCGGAAGAGAACCGCCTGACGCTGGGCTGTACCGGCGTCAAGCGTACCACCGGCCAGCATCCCGGCGGCATGGTCGTCGTGCCGGATACCTATGAGATCTATGACTTCTGCCCCATCCAGCACCCGGCGGACGATGTGGCGGGCGGCCTGCTGACCACTCACTTCGAGTTCAAGTACCTCCACGACACCCTGCTCAAGCTGGACGAGCTGGGTCACGATATGCCTACCTTCTACAAGTATTTCGAGGAGTACACCGGCATCCCTGTGGACAGCATCCCCATGAACGACCCCAAGGTTTACAGCCTGCTCACCAGCCCGGAAGAGCTGGGTGTGACGCCGGAGCAGATCGATAGCCAGACCGGCACCTTCGGCATCCCCGAGATGGGCACCAACTTCGTACGTGGAATGCTGGTGGAGGCCCGTCCCAAGAATTTCTCCGAGCTTATCCAGATCTCGGGCCTGTCCCACGGCACCGACGTCTGGACCGGCAACGCCGACGAGCTCATCCGCAGCGGCACCTGTACCATCGCGGAGGTCATCGGCTGCCGTGACAGTATCATGCTCTATCTGCTGCGCAAGGGCCTCGAGCCGAAGATGGCTTTCGATATTATGGAGGCCGTCCGTAAGGGCAAGGTGGCCAAGGGCGGCTTTGCGCCCGGCTGGGAAGAGGCCATGCGGGAGCACGATGTGCCGGACTGGTACATCGAGAGCTGCCGCAAGATAAAATATATGTTCCCGAAAGCCCATGCGGTGGCCTACCTGATGTCGGCCATCCGCCTCATGTGGTTTAAGCTCTACCACCCGCAGGCGTTCTATGCGGTGTACTTCACCGTCCGCGGCGATGACATCGACTATGAAGCCGCTGTGGGCGGTGCGGCGGTGGCCCGCGCCCACATGAACGAGGTGAAGCGCCGCCTCAAGGAAGAGAAGAACGCCAAGGATGAAGATGTGCTCGTCTCGCTCCAGCTGGTCAACGAGATGCTGGTGCGCGGCTACGAGTTCCTGCCCATCGAACTGGGCAAGAGCCGGGGCTCCAAGTATGTGGTGGAGGACGGCAAGGTACGCCTGCCCTTCTGCTCCTTGAAGGGTCTGGGCGGTGCCGCCGCCGATGCGCTGGAAAATGTGACCATCCACGGCGAAGAGTATCTCTCCATCGAGGAACTGCAGCAGGCCTCTGGCGTTGGCAGCAGCATCATCGACCGCCTGCGTCAGGTGGGCGCTCTGGGTGAACTGCCGGAAAGCAGTCAGGTGAGCTTCTTCTAAAATTGCAGCAAAAAACGACCTCTGCAGCCGGATGGACCGGAAGCAGAGGCCGTTTTGTTATACGATTGAGTTTTTGAACAGGGAAGAGGCTTACTCCACGCTGATCATATAGTAGTAGACCGGCTGACCGCCCCGGATGTGGCTGACCTCAACATGGTTGGGGCATTTTGCCTTGACGATCTCGGTCACCTTCTCGGCATCCTCGTCGGAGACGTCGCAGCCGGAGATGATGGTGACGAAGCTGGAATCCTTCTTGCACATACCGCGGGCCAGACGATAGGTGGCCTTGGTGATGTCGTTGGAGGTGGAGACGATCTTGCCGTTCTCCAGGGCCATGATCTCGCCCTTCCTGATGCGCTTGCCGTCGTACTCGCTGTCGCGGGCGGCGTAGGTGATGAGGCCGGTGGAGACCTTATCGGCAGCAGACATCATGTTGATGGTGTTGGCCTCCACGGTGGCAGAGGGGTCGAAGTTCAGCAGAGCGGTGATGCCCATGGGGACGGTACGGGTGGGCAGGACGACCACCTGACGGTCAGCCAGCTTCTGGGCCTGCTCAGCAGCCATGATGATGTTCTTGTTGTTGGGCAGAACGAAGACGGTCTTGGCCGGGACGCTCTGGATGGCGGCAAGGATGTCCTCGGTGGCGGGGTTCATGGTCTGACCGCCGGAGACGACCGCGTCAGCGGCCAGGTCGGTGAAGACAGCCTTCAGGCCCTCACCGGCGGCGACAGCAACGAAGCCATAGTCGCGGCTGGGGTCAACGGCAGCGTAGATGAACTCGCTGGCGGGGTCGGGCTTCTTCTCAGCGGAAGCCTGCTTCTCGAGGCTCTTGCCCTGCTTCTGGCGGGCCAGGAACTGCTCGTGCATATTCTCGATCTTGAAATTGGTGAGGTAGCCGTACTTGATGGCCTCGCTCAGGATCTTGCCGGGGTCGGCGGTGTGGACATGGAGGTTGATGACGTCATCGTCCTCGATGCAGACGACGCTGTCGCCGTTGGACTCGGCGAAGGCGCGCATCTTTGCGGCGCTTGCGCCCTCGTTCTTATTGATGAGGAACTGGGTGCAGTAGCCGTTCTTGATGTCCTCGACCTTCATCAGGTCGTCGGTAAAGACGCCCTTGCCCGCGTTCGCGGTGGAGAGCTTGGCCTTGTTGGGGACAGCCTCGCCGCCGGCCACGATGGCCTCGCCGTGGAAGACCTTGCCCATACCCTCAAAGATGATCATGATGCCCTGACCGCCGGCGTCCACGACGCCAGCCTTCTTCAGAACGGGCAGCAGGTTGGGGGTGTCCTCTAGAGCCTTCTGACCGGCGGTCATCACCACGTCCCACAGCTCGGCCACATCCTCTTTGCCGCAGGCAGCAGCTTCCTCGGAAGCGACGCGGGCGACGGTCAGGATGGTGCCTTCGGTGGGCTTCATGACAGCCTTGTAAGCGCCCTCGACGCCCTTCTTCAGCGCAGCCACGATGTCGGAAGCGTCAGCCTCCTTTTTGCCCTCCAGAGCCTTGGAAAAGCCGCGGAACAGCAGGCTGGTGATGACGCCGGAGTTGCCGCGGGCGCCGCGCAGCATGGCGGAGGCAGCGGTCTTTGCAGCCTCGCCCACGGTGCAGCTGTCGTCCATGGCCTGCAGCTCACGGACGGCTGCGCCGACGGTCATGCCCATGTTGGTGCCGGTGTCGCCGTCGGGGACGGGGAACACGTTCAGCTCGTCCACGCGGGAGCGCTGGTTGTTGATGTTGTTTGCGCCGGAAATAATGGCGTCGCGCAGGATCTTACCAGAAATCATTGCTTTTTACTCCTTATATCTTCCCGGTACCCCCGGGCGGGCTTTGTCTCATCAGGCAACCACGTCATCGACCGATACGACCACGCGGGCGACTTTCAGGCCGGTGGCCTGCTCAACCTCGTCCTTCACGCGGTGCGAGATGGATCGCGCGGCGGTGGAGATGTTCAGCCCGTAGCTGACAGCAATGTGCAGCTCGATCACGAGACGGCCCTCTTCCTGTGTGACACGGACGCCCTTGGCAGAATCGTCCACGCCGCGCACGGCGCTGCGGACACGGTCGGTCAGATCACGGGGGGCCATTGCGGCCACGCCGTAGCATTGTTTGGTTGCTTCGCCCACGAGCGTGGAAAAATACTCGGCTGAGAAGCTGACATCTCCCAGCGGGAAACGGGAAGTGATCATAGTCGCTCTGCTCCTTTTATTTATTATGATACCCCGGTCCGCACGGCGGCGGGGCGGTGCGCGGGCCTGAGAAGGCGGCGTACCACTCTTATTATACAACTTTATGAGGAAGCTGTACAGCACATAATTGCTGACAGAAAAAAGTCAGGCACGGCTTACCCGTCTCGGTCTGTTTCGACACCGCAAAGCCGGTATACTGAAAGACAGACAGAGCCGCAAAGGGCCGCGTTCCTGTTGTTAGTATAGCACAAAATTCTTCGCAGTGCATCTATTTCGTGAATATTTATCCGACAAAACAAAAAGTGATTGTGAATAAAATATAAAAGATGACGCGGGCGTCTTTATCTTACTATGAAAAAGTGCTAAAATCTAAGATGGCAAGAGTAAGACTGTATCCGGCGCAGGATGCAGGGGCATTCGACTGCCAAGGTGCTGAAGACAGGAATTTGCTGCGGCTGCACAGGAGCTGCGGCCCAGCGGCGGAAAAGTTCACAATAGGAGTTGTTTTCATGAATATTCTGTTTTTCCTTTCCCCCAAGCAGGACCTGATGTATGTGTACGATGACTTCACCCTTCGCCAGACGCTGGAAAAATGGGAGAACAACCGCTACGCATCCATCCCGGTGCTCAACCGCAAGGGAGAGTATGTGGGGACCCTGACGGAAGGGGACATCCTCTGGGGGCTGAAAAAGTTCCACGGCCTCGACCTTGAGGCGGCAGAGGACATCCCCATCCGGGATTTTGCCCACAAGCGGGACTACAAGGCCGTCACGGTCACCACGAGCATGGACCAGCTCATCGAGGCGGCCATGAACCAGAACTTCGTCCCCGTCGTGGATGACCGGGGAATGTTCATCGGCATCGTCCGCCGTCAGGCCATCATCCGCTACTGTTACGACCGCTCCCGCGCTGCCGCCGCAGAGCAGCGCAGAAAGCCCGAAAAGCAGGAAAAACGAGTCCCGGTCTCTGCCGGGGTGCAGTAAAACAGGAAAAGGCCCCGCCGCTCTGCATGAAATGTGCAGGGCAGCGGGGCCTTTCTATGCCTGTGGGAAGGGGAGAGTGGAGCTTCAGCCCACGGTGAGGCTGGAATCGGTGAGCCGGTGGGTCAGGACAGCCTCGGCGTCCTCGCCGCCCATAGCCAGCAGCTCGTCCACCGAGAGGGTGGTGGAGCAGAGGATGGTCTGGAAGGTGATGGTCTCGATGCCCTCAGCCCGCAGCTGACGCAGGGCGGACAGCGAAGCACGGAGAGAGGCTGTGAACCGTCCGACGCAGACGGTGAGGGTATTGCCGCTCTGGGTGCTGGTGTAGGAGATGACCGCGCCGCTCTTGTCGGTGACAGTCAGGCCGGGGAGGGGAGAGGCGGGTGTGGACGGGGTGGCAGAGCCGCCGTCAGAAGAGGAAGAAGGCTCTTCCGGCTCCACAGGGCGGGGGATGGAGACCTGCTTGGTCTCGCCATTAGCGTCGGTGGCGGTGACTTTTGCGCCCGGGCCCAGCTTGTCCTTGATGTCGTCGAGGTCAAGCTCATTGCCGCGCTGCGAGAGGGCCTTGCCGTTGGGACTACCGGCCTTGGCGGTCAGCTCGAGGCTGCCCGACAGATCGATGTCGCCGCTGCGGATGCCGTCGCCGCCGTAGCCGTCTTTGCTGTCGCCGCCAGCGGCTT
>ERZ791864.980-NODE-980-length-22960-cov-4.550186_pt1 | contig 22960 bp, 16 predicted proteins | sample MGYA00510282_ERZ791864 | MGnify/ENA primary metagenome ERZ791864 (study PRJEB30046, sample SAMN00792087) | human gut metagenome | study: EMG produced TPA metagenomics assembly of the A metagenome-wide association study of gut microbiota in type 2... | reverse complement strand
TTAATCAATTTGTTGAAGAAATGTTATTATTTTATAAGTGTGGGAAAGAAATTATTAGTACTAACAAAGATTCAGAAAAGAGCGAAAACTCTAGTAAAAATGAAATTATCTATAGCTTTGAACATGATGATTTTTACATTTATAGTGCATTTATGCATGATTATCACATTGATTTACAAGATATTGAAGGATTACACTGGTGGAAATTTAAAGCATTATTTAATTCTTTATCAAGTGATTGTAAATTCATAAAAATATTAGAATATAGAAGTATTGATTTATCTGAGATACAAGATAAACAGCAAAAGAATTTCTATAGAAAAATGAAAAAACTTTATGCTTTACCTCAGTCATTAGAGGAAAAGGAAAAACAAGCATTAATAACAGAAATGCTATTGAAAGGTGAAGATCCTCGAGAATTATTAAGACAATAGTTAGTTTTTGTACTATAATATTATTATAGGGGTGAGTATAGTATGAGAAGAAACTCGGGGTCCAATATGAAAAACATTTTTATTGTAATAATAGCTTTTTTAAGTATTGCTATAATAATTGCTGCAATTAGTGCAATAACTAATAAAAAAAGCAGTGTTGCTATAGAAAATTCTAATATTGAAGAAAATCAAGTATTAAGTGATAGTGAAACATTAAAACTTTTTTCAAAATATCATAAACTTTATGATGATAGTATAGAGTTAATAAACAGTGGTATAAGCGGGAAGATATCAAAAAAAATATTTAATAATACAAAAGGATTAAGTAATGAAATAAGAAATCTTAATCTAAAAGAAAGTTATAAAGATGAACAAAATAATTTTGCTATAACTTTTGATTATTTAAATAAATCTATGAAAGCATATAACGATTATGTTTATTTTCAAAGTAAAAGAGTAGATAAATTTGATACAAGTTATCGCCATTGTTTAGATGAATATAATACTTATCTTAAAAAGTCTGAATCTTATTATGATTTAATAGATTAATTAATTTGCAGAACACTTCGGTGTTCTTTTTTTATGCCTAAAAAGGAGGTGAGGGTATGGCAGCAGATGGAAAAGTTGTTATAGAAGTTGAATTAAAATCTGACCAAGTTGAAGGTCAGTTAAATGAACTTAAAAATGCCTTTGCTGATTTAGGTGGTGTTGGTAAAGTATTTGGAGAAATGAGTTCTCTAGTAGGGACATTTTCAAATACTTTTAAAGCATTAAGTGGAATTGTTGGCCCAGTTGCAGCAGGAGTTGTTGCAGCAGTAACTACAATGGTAACTGCTTTTTCAAAGTTATATGATGCTAGTAAACAAAATTTCTTTGAAAACTTGCAAAATATATCTGAAAAATTACAGCCTGTTGTAGATATAGTTCAAAATGCAACAAATACTATTTTAGATTGTTTTAGTCAAGTTACAGCTTTTAATTTTGATTTCAGTTCCTTAATGGCAGATGCTATTGAATTTGAAAGTTCAATGGCTCGTGTATCAGCAATTATGGGTGTTACTGGAAAAGATATTGAAGTCTTAACAGAAACAACTAGGCAATACGGAGCAACCACTAGGTACACCAGTACAGAGGTAAGTGAAGCTTTCCAATACATGGGTATGGCTGGATTTTCACTTCAAGAGTCACTCGCGTCAATCAAAGATGTTTTGAACTTAACTACGATTGGAGCCACTCAACTTGGTACAGCTAGTGATATTGTCACTGATGGACTTACAGCAATGAATATGTCCGCATCTCAAGCATCAAATTTTGTTGATTATATGGCAGCAACTATTACTCGTAGTAATACAACTGTTGAATTAATGGGTGAAACAATGAAGTACGCCGGTTCAGTAGCTGGGACATTGGGCGTTTCTATGGATGATTTATCAGTTGCTATCGGTCTAATGGCGAATTCATCAATAAAAGGAAGTCGTGCAGGGACTGCAATGAGAACATTGTTGGCAAATTTAAGTGCACCTACTGAAACCGTAGCAAAAGCTATGGATAAATACGGAATAGGACTTGTTACTGCGAAAGATGGTTCAGTTGACTTAGATAAAACATTAAGAAATTTAAGAAGTAGTTTAAAATCATTACCTTTAGTTGAACAAGCGGCCGCATGTAAGGACTTAGCTGGTAAAACAGGTATGACAGGTTTACTATCAATTGTTAATGCTACAGATGATGCATATGATAGTTTAACTGATAGTGTACAAAACTCTACTCAAACGGTTTCTTATTGGAATCAAAATTTAGGAGAAGCAGGAGTTACTGGAAAAGAATGTAGTAAAAGAATAAATAACTTAAAAGAAGTTTTAAGTCAAACAGAATATCTAGGTGCTGCATTTAACATGACTACACAGGATATGGCTTTAGCTTTACAAGTATTAGGGTCTGATGCAAAAGTAACATCAAAAAATGTTGAAGACTTGTTTGGTGTATTAGATGCAATGAGAAATCCCACAAATGCTCAGAAAAAGCAATTTAAAGAACTGGGACTAACTTATAAAGAAATTAATGATGACGCTTTTGACTATAGTGCTACTTGTGACATGATCAATGAGAATACAAAAGGAATAGTAGACAATGCTAAAGGTTTAAAAGATGTTGTTTCTAAACAAGAAATAATAGATAAGTTAAATCCAGATATGTCACTTAAGGAAGCTAATCAAGTGTTAAAAGAGTATGGCATGTCTGCTAAAAGTGCTTCTACTGGCCAAATAGATTTAATTGCAAATTTAACTCAATTAAGAGAAAAATTTGGAGATATGGATAAATCAACTAGAGAACAAATTTTAACAAACTTAGGTTTATCTGATTCCCTAGATGAAATAAATGAAATATGTGGTTTATCTGACGAACAATTCAAATTATATTGTGATAATTTAAATTTAGTGACTGGATTATCTGAAAAAATGGCGCAAGCTATGGATGAAACAACTAAAAATAAATTATTAATTTTATCATCTGCTTTACAAGATGTTGCGATACAAGGATTTGAATTTTTAAAACCAGCTATTCAATCTACTTCTGAAAAATTAGCTGAATTTTTCAGTGTTTGGAGAAGTGGAAATAAAGAAGGTACTACAGAAGATGGTCAGGTCTTATATACATTTGAAAATTTTAAAAAGGCATTGGATAATATGCTTGGATATATAAGAAATGCAGATATATCAGGAGCGATTCAACAAGCTTTTAGTGGAATTAATACTTTTATAACTCAAGGCGGATTAAGTAGAGTATTAGCTATCGGCAAAGAAATTATACATCAAATTTGTCAAGGAATTATAAATAGTAAAGGCGATATAAGAGAAGGTATTTCAAGTGCTATTAAACAAATTTCAGAATTTGTAAAAGATGTTGCTCCAGAAGTTGAAGAAGCTGGTAGAGTAATTTTAGATGCTTTAAGAGACGGAATAAAAAACAATTCAGACAATATACATGATGCTTTAGATGCAGTTGCTTCAGCAATGAATTCCTGGGTAGAAGGAAGTGAACAAATAAAATCTTTAACTGGTAGCTTTGCAGATATTTTTATTGATAGTTTTATTGAAAACTTAACTGACAGATTTACTGGTAGAGCATCAGAACTTTGGCAAGCAATAACAAGTTGGATTACTAGTTCTAAACCTGATTTTAGCAAAGGTGGTACCGGTATAATACAAGGTTTAGTAAATTGGTTTACAGGGGAATCTTATGCTGATGAAAAGACTGGTAATGAAAAACCTCTTAATACTAGCAAAGATTCTAATAGTAACAAAATAAATTCTAAACTTTCTAGTATGAACACAGATGAAATAAAAGCATTACAAACACAATTAACAGCTTTACAGACAACAGTACAAAGTGTTTCAAATTCAATTTCTCAAGCATTTACATCATTACAAAATAATTTAAGAACTAGTTTAGTTGGATGTGCAAATATAGCAAGAAATCAATTTGTAAGTATATCAAACGTAGCTAGAAATCAATGCTTAAATGTATCTAATATAGTAAGAAACCAATTTCTATCTATTAGTAATATAATACGTAATCAAATTACAAATGCTAGAAATGTTGTTACATCACAAATGATAAGCATGAAGAATGTTATATCAACTCAAGTTTCAGAGGCTAGGAATAAACTTACATCTCAAATGATATCAATTAGAAATGTATCTAGAACACAGATTACACTTGCTAGAAATGCTGTTACATCTCAAATGATATCAATGAAAAGAGTTATAACTACTCAATCAAGAGAAGCAAGAAATAACTTTACAAGACAAATGATAAGCATGAAAAATGTTGCTAGAACTCAATCAAGAGAAATCGGTCAACAAATGGCTAACGGTGTTACTCAAGGTATTCAAAGTGGTACATCAAGAGCAGTTAGTGCGGCAAGGAGTCTTGTTAATCAAGTTAATGCAGAAATGAAAAAGACTGCTAAAATAAATTCTCCTTCAAGAGTTACTACAGAATATGGTGAATTCATGGACGAAGGTTTAATTAACGGTTTAAAAAACAAATCAAAACAAGTATATGAAGCAGCTAAAAATGTAACTGCTGAAATGCAAAATGCAATGAAAATGGCTGTTCAATCTGAAACAACTAAGTTTTCATTAGAAGCTAGTAATAATAGTAATCTTAGAATTATAAATAGTGTAAGCAATAATACAGTAAAAGAAATCGCTAATTCATTAGGTGAAACCTTGAAAGAAACTATAGGAGATATAAGTGATAGACCTATACAAGTCCAAGCTAACATGGATAAAGTAAAAGTTGTAGATATAATTGCAAAACCTATCGATGAAAAAAATAAACGAGATGAAAAAAGATTAAATAGATTGGAGGGAATAACAAGTGTTTAAGTTTAATAACATTGATTTAGAAATGTTTGTCAAAGTTATTTCGATAGATACAACTTTGATGTCAGAAAGAGTAAATAACTTTTTAGATCCTCCATCTAAAAACGGACGATATTATCAAAATTCAAAATATGATTATAAAGAAATAACGATTACTTTTGATATAAAATCAGATACAGAAGAAGATTGTAAAGATATTATTGATACTTTATCATCTATATTTGATGTTTCTGAGGAAAAAGAACTTGTTATAGATGACAATGAAAGAGTTTATCTAGCAATTCCTGACGGCAAGTTTTCAAAAGAAAAAATTACTAAAGGTATGCGAAGAATAAAAACATCATTTATATGCCCAATACCTTTTTCGCACAACAGTGATGCAAAGATTTTCAATGGTGGAAAAAAGATAACTGTTACAAACGAAGGAAATACAAGCACTCCTGCTATAGTAGAAGTTGATTTCAACGGTGAAGCAACATATTGCCAAATAGATGGTCAAGACGGAAAAGCAATACTTGTTGGTGAATATCCTAGTTTAGTTAACGAAAAGAAAGAAAAAAATTCTACTATTGTTGATGAACCTTGTGAAACTACAGAAAAATTTGTATCAGTAACAGGGGAAGTTGATGCTAAAAGAACTATAACTGGTACTATTCAACCAAATGATGGTGGCTCTAGTTGGTGTATACAGGCGGCTGATTATGGCAGTGGGGACGATTGGCATGGACCTGCATTAAGATATAATTTACCTTCTAATATTACTGATTTCGAATGTAGTATGTATTTTTATCATGACAGTACAGGTAAACTTGAATATAACGAGTTTGGCTCTACTAATGTAACAGAAAAGACTAAATACAAAGTAACATCTACTACTGTAAAACTAAAGGAAAAAAGACTTTCTAGCAGTAAAACATTGCTAAGTATAAAAAAAGGTGTTTATTTAACTGCAGATGAAATTGTAAATGGATGGATAAAAACTACATATAGTAGTCAAACTGGATGGATAAAAATTTCAACCGGTTTGAAAAAAGTTACAGTAACAACAGCAAATTATTACACAAAGCAATCAGTATCTTTAAGAGCAACTGGAAGCAAAAAAGCAAAACTTTTAGCTACTATTCCGAAAGGTACTTGTATTGTTGTATACCCAAATAGTAAACAAGGAAAGTATACGAAAGCAACTTATAAAGGGCAAACCGGATATGTTTACACCGATTACATTATAGAAGGGGATAAAGTTCAGATAGAAACGGATAAAGAAGTTGATACTGCAGAAGATAAAATGGGTATTGTAGAATGTTATGGATTAGATCAAAAAGGTAATAAACTTTTCAAAGTTATGATTTGTGACGAAAATGAATACTTCGAAGCTACTTATCCACTTGTGCAAATTGGAAATGTAGAGTTTTTAAAGGATTCAGAATTTAATATACCTAAGATTGACCCAATAATTACAACAAGTGGTTCTGATGACAGTTTAACTGTTACGAAAAAAACCCCTCGAAGTGGTAAAACAGGTAATTGGAACGAGTTTAAAGGCCATTTTACAGTAAGACGAGAAAATAACGAGTGGTATGCAGAAGTAGTAAAATACAATGAAGCTGGAGAAATAGTAAAAACATTGCCAAGTGAAAGAATGAAGAGTGACAAATTTCCTCTTGGTGATTTAAATCATATTGTTATCTTCTTTGGGAAATATGCTGATAAAAAAGTTGTTGATACTATGACTTTTAATAGATTAGTTATAGAAAAACTAAATGAAGATGGAGAAGATGAAAATATTGATACTACTATATTTAAGCAAGGCGATACATTAAAAGTAGATTTTGCTAACAATGAGGTTTATATAAATAATGTAAAAAACATGGAACATGTTGATATAGGCAGTAATTTCTTTGAAATCCTCCCAGGCGAATACAATTTAAAAATTTCAAGTGATGCAGATATTACAAGTTCTATAATTTTTAATGAAAGGTGGTTGGATTAGTTGGAATTAGTTACTGAAATATATATTCTAAATAGAAATAAAAAAATAATAGACGTGCTATCTAATAACGGGACTAATCCAAATAGTCCTTTTTTTGATGATATTTATAAAATTTATTTAAATACAGGAGCAGAAAGTTTTGAATTTTCTACAGTGACAAATAGCAGAACTTCGAGTTTGCAAAAGGGCTGTTTTATTGCTTTTAAATATAAAAATAAAACAAAATTATTTCAAACAATAAATACATCAAGCGAACATTCTGATGGTCTAATCAAGAAAACTTGTTATTGCGAAACCATTGGACTTGAACTTTTAAATAAAGTTGTTAGAAAAAGTATTTTACAAGGTGACGTAACTACATTTTTTAATTTGATTTTACAAGATTCAAGTTTTGAACTTGGATATGTAGATCCTCAAATCAATGAATTTAGAAGTATTAATATTGAAAAGCCAACACCTATTTATACTGTAATACAAGATAATCTTGAAAATTACAATATAGAAATAGAGTTTACGGTGGAAATAAAAAACAATAAAGTCTATAAACAATATATAAATGTCTATAGACAAAGAGGAAAAGTTACACATGAAAGATTTGAGTATTCAGAAAACGTAGATAACGTTAAGAAAAAAGAAGATTTATCTGAATTTTGTAGTGCTTTAATTGGATATGGCCAAAACGGAATTGATTTTAGAAATGTTGAATGGTTAACAGCTAACGGAAATCCAGCTGATAAACCTCTTAATCAAGATTTTGTTTCAGATGAAGAAGCTCATATGTATTTTCACAACGATGATGGAAGTTACATAATGGGCGTTTATGAATGTGATGCTAGCAACCAAGCAGACCTTCTAAATGAAACATGGAAAGAGTTACAACGAAGAAAAGAACCTCAACTTGACTATGAAACAAATATAATTTATTTTTCTGATGACATTGATATAGGTGATACAGTTTATGTTATAGATAATGATTATGTAAAACCATTACATTTACAAGCTAGGGTAACAGAATTAGAAATATCATTTACCGATTGGGCAAAAAAAAGTAAATGTACATTAGCAAATTATAAAGAAGTAAAAAGTAAAATAAAAAATCTTACAAAAAGTGATGATTTAATAAAAGAAATAATTGAATTTCTTGGCGGTATAGGTGTAGGGGACTTAACCGACGAGGATATTGCAAAAATAAGAGAATATCTTGAAAAAATGGGAGTAGAAAAAGAAGAAATTGATAAAATATTTGATGAAATTAGCAATATTATTAATCCTAAACCAACTCCGCCTGATGAAGGTGATGATGGCGACCCTATTTATATAACTGATTATAAAAATGGTGTATGGCTTGGTGATGATAGATTTTATCAAATAAAAAAATCTAATACAGTTTCAACTACAGACCCAGCTAATGACGAATATGCAGAAGCATTAGCACTATATGAAAAATATGACATAAGCAAATACCAAAATAAAGCAAATCTTAATAATTTATCATCTACAGGAAATAAATATAAGTTATATCTTATAGTTGAATATTATGCTAGAAAATTTGGATTAGACCCCAACTTAGTATATGCAGTTATAATGGGAGAATCTAGGGGTGACCCTTACAGTACTACTGGTAGTAATGGTGGCTACGGCCTTATGCAATGTGAAAGAAGTACGTACTTCAAAGAGTGGGGGAATAAAGCTCAAACCATAAAATATATAGATGGCACAACTAAAACATTCCTTCCATCTTATTCCAACATGACTCCATACAAAGGAGGGAATGCTACTTTAAGTGGAATTACAGTCGATAGAAATATCTTAAATCAAATAAGATTCGGCTGTTGGGAATTGAGACAATGCATAGATTATGCACACGGAAACATATTTGCTGGATTAGTAGCTAATAACATGGGACAAGGTTCACTTAACTGGATAGTATCAAAATATGTGTGCGATAAATACGGATATACATTTGTTGATTCTTACTATTTAAGTTCTCAATCGAATCAAACAAAATTGAAAGTTTATGAGGAATTAGATAGCCTAAAATTTGATTTTGCAGCTTACAGACAAACACTTAAAGACCAAAAAGGATTAGGAACACCGAACAACGTAGAGCTATATCTATGTTGGTACAAAGTAGTAGATGGTCAATTACCTTACTACAAAGATGCACAAGGAAATAAGCTAGGATATGGAGTAGGTGTATCTACTCCAAAAGGAACAGGCAAAGCAAGTTCAAGTGATACAAGACAAATAATAGTTGACACTGCAAAAGCTATAGTACAACAACACACCGACAAATTGGCTACGTATGACCAATCATACAGAACATGGAACTTCAAGAAACCAAATAAACGTAGTGGGACATTCTATGGCATTAAGAATCCGATTTGCTATGACTGCAGTTCTATGGTTACTTGTTGCTATGGTGAAGCTGGACTAAAAAGTATATTTCATAGTGATTCATATTGTGCATATGGTACATTGGTTAAATATGCAACGGCTAAAGATGGGTATAAAATGTTTAAAATCACTAAAACATCTATAGAAAATATGAAAGCTGGAGATATTATAATGATGTGCAATAATGAATGTCCTACAACATTAACTAGAGCGAAAGCTATGGCAAAGAACTTTACACATCATACGTTAATTTACTGCGGTAAAGAAAACGGAACACATATGGTAGCTCATGCTAGAAAGTGGGATTATTGGCCAAAGGCTATAAGGTATATGCCAGTATACAATGATATCTATAAATATGGATTCTGTTTACGACCTTATGACCTTGTCGAAGCTGATAACAATAATGTGGAGGACACTCCTATTATCGACAAGACAGATATGAATGAAGTGTATATAAAAGCTGTTAGAAAAGCAAATGCATATGATTTTTATGATGACAACAATAATTTGTCAAATAAAGTAGAGGGGCTATTTGAAGATGATGATAAAGTTTATCCAAGTTCATCACCTTATGCACTTGTTCATTTTGGATTGAATGATCTAACAGAAAAAGGTATAACAGGAATTAAAACTCTTACAAATATCTTAAAAACAAAATATAGAAATACACCGATTTTCATATTAAAGGAATTACATGTTGGAACTGCTTATGCAGATTATACAACTGTAAATACTTCTATAGATGCATTTAACACTGAAATTAAAACATTCTGTGACAATGAAGAAAATGTATTTTTATTAGATATTTCTAGTAAATTAGAAACTTATACAAGTGTATTAAACTCAAATTACACCAATGACGGTTATTCTTTTAAGGATGATACTAGCATTGGTGTTTTTTATGATGCAATAAAAGAAAAATTACTAGCTACCCCTATCGGCTATAAAAAGAAAGATGATAGTGGCAGCACTGGCGGTGGGAACGATGACGATAGCAATGCATCGAAACGTGAAGGTAAAGTTATAGATATCGTATTAGAAAGCACAAAAACTTACACTTGGCCTAAAATGACAATAAAATCACTTACATTTAAACTGCAAAGTGATGTAGATAAAAGTTTTTACGCTAGAATGATATTTACTACTGCAGATGAAATAAGTTACTCACAAAGTAAAATTTGCTATCTTGAGGGCGTAGATTGTATTGCTGGGCAACTAGTACCAAAACCTAACACTGGATATAAAATCACAATAATGGCCAATGTAAATAGTTCAATAGATTATAAATATTACGGCTCTGTGTCAGTAGACAAGGGCGAAGGATATGCAGACCCTTATACTTTTAAAGGTGGAGAAAAGGTAGCAGAAATAGCAAAAACATACCTTAATCAAACGGGACTTGAATACAGGGGACAATATTCTACAACAGCAGTAAAAACACCCGCATCATATTCGAATCCAGCTAAATATCTAGATAAATGGTACGATTCGAGCAGAAAAAAGGCACAAATAGACTGTAGTACACTAACAAAATTTGCATATATGGGATTAGATTATGACCATTCCCCTTATGCTAACCACAAGATGACAAGTCTAAAACGTAATACTGCTTATAGTTGGGCGTTTACATTCCCTCGTACTGCAGCAGAGCAAGCTGAATATTGTGTTAAGAACGGTTGGGTTTTACATGATGTAGATATAATAAATTTCAGCAATTTAGAGCCTGGAGACATTGTATTTTGGGATAGAGATAACAAAGAAAACGGTCGTTATATGAATTGCTCACATGCAGCTATTGTTATTAAAAAAACAGAAGATGGTGGTTCGGTATATACAATAGAATCTACTCAATGTGAAAACGGTGTGAAGACAAGATTGATAACAGAAAACAAAACAGATAAGATACTATTCTGTGCTAGACCTAAGAAATTATAGGAGGGATTATTATGAGCAATATAGAGACTATAACTAGAGAGCATGATAATTTCTCCTCTAGTTATGATGAACTTGTTTCTTTACTTGAAAGAGTAATAACAAATAGAAAAATAACACAAGATGACAAATATGATTTAGAAAAGGCGCATGCCACTTATTCAGAAAATTATAATGAAGTCAAAAGAATACTAGAAAATGAAAGACAGACTAATCTGAAAGAACAAATTAAAGCTGTAAGTGACAGTAAATTAGATGCAGATATAAAAAGCATAGTAAATATTCTTACGAATAATGGAGAAAAAACGACTTTATATTTAGATGAAGATGGAGTTTTATATATAGATGGGGAAAAAATTCCAGAAATACGTCAGACAAAACTTATAGTAGATGAACAAAATGGGAAAATTGAATCTTTAGTTGCTGATGGATTTGTAGAAGATGCCGAAGGGAATAAAGTTAAATTAAAAGTTCTATATTCAACATTATCTCAAACTGTAAATGGGATAGAGTCAAATGTGGGTACTATAGAAGGGGTAGCCAATGACGCTAATTCAAAAGCAGAGGCTGCTATTACAAAAGCATCCCAATTAAAACAAACAGTGGATGGTATTAAGTCCACTGTAACAAGCACTAGTACTGTAGTAGATGGCTCTATAAAAGAAACTTATAACGAATTCTATTTATCTGACAGTAATACTTCTGCAACTGGAGGCACTTGGGTTACAACTGCTCCTGCCCCACAAGCTGGTAAATATATATGGTTAAGAGATGTGTATGTAACAAACAAAGGCGATAAAACTTATGGCAACCCTGTATGTATTACTGGAGCTAAGGGAGATAAAGGTGAACGAGGGCTTCAAGGATTACAAGGAGAGAGAGGAGAACAGGGGGTACCTGGTAAAGACGGAGATGGGAAAACATCTTATTTCCATATAAAATATTCTAGTGTAGCTAATCCTACTGCATCTTACCAAATGTCAGAAACACCTGATATTTATATAGGAACTTACGTAGACTTTGACCCTTCAGATAGCACCGACCCTAATAAATATATTTGGTATAGATTCCAAGGCTTACAAGGTGAAAAGGGAGAACGAGGAATACCTGGAGTTGGGACAGATGGGAAAACAAGCTATCTACACATTAAATATTCTGATGACGGTGGCCGAACTTTTACATCCTATAACGGTGAAACTGTAGGTACTTATATCGGAACTTATACAGATTTTAATCCAAGTGATTCACATGATGTAGGTAGTTATACTTGGGCTAAAATTAAGGGTGACCAAGGTAGTGAAGGCATTGGCGTAAAACAAGTGCAGATATTATACTATGTACACTATAGTAAAACATCAGCTCCAAGTACTTCAGCTACAGGGTGGACAACAAATATCCCAGCTTATCAGACAGATAGATATTTATGGCAAGTTAATAAAATTACTTATACAGATAATTCGATAGCTTTTACTACTCCTGTATATCTAAGTAGTTGGGAGGCTAATAATAAAGCAGAAACTGCAATATCTATAGCTAACCAAACAAGTGAAAAATTTGAATGGATAGTGCAAAAAGGCTCTACAAGTTCAAGCATAACTTTGACTGATAGCTTAATACAAGCAATAGCATCTTCTAACATTCAATTGTCAGCTAAGAAAATATTAATCAACGGATTAATGGAAGGTTCTGGTTGGAAAATTACTGATGAAGGTGAATTAGATATTTTGGATCTAAATGTAAGAGGTAATTTTACATGCGATTCTTTAAATGTAGATACTTTGATATCAGCAGATATTCCACCTGCGCTTTCTGAAAATAAAACTATCTATGTATCAAGTGGAGAAACAATTTCACAATATTTAGATGATTTACCGTTGAATCTTAATGGTTTTACAGTAGAAATCTATCTAACTTCAAATACAACAGAAAATCTTGAGTTGAGAAGACATGCAAATGGACTAGTCAATATATTTCTATGTGGTAACACAATAAAAGGAACTATACGAAGTATATATAATAATGCCAAATACAGTATTTATGGGGGTAATAGTACCACAGACACTACGATGGGTTCTATAATGCCTTATACTAGTTATAATGTGGGAAGTTATTATTATACTACTATATTTTCTGATTGCCCTAACGTAAATCTATATAACTTAAAAGTTTATGGCGACAGTGTAAATTCCAATTCTGTAGGAGTTGGAGCAACTCAAAAATCAAAAGTGTATATGGAAAATATATCATTTGTAGGTTGTAAATATAATTGTAGAACTTATTCGATGACTGAATTGTATTGTCAATCATCTTCTGGTCTTTCGACTGGAAATTCGTGGAATGCTGGTACAGGAGCAAAAATTGTGTTATATCCAGGACAACAAGCAGGTGGAGGAAATAATACATTTACAAGTGGTAATGGACAAATAATTTCTACTGGAGTTACTTTTGCATCTTCAAAAGATAGCGGTTCAAATACAACTACTGTCAACCCAACAACAACTAGATTTGAAACATTTAAACCAAAATATGCAGACACTTATAGAAGTTCAAAATACAATAACTGGGAAGGTAGAGGAAAATGTAGACAAGGTAATTGGGGTTATGGCGATTGTAATGGTTATTGGTTCTATGGTTCACAATTTGCAGAAGTTAAAGGCAAGAATATAACAAAAGTTGAAATAGATGTGGCTAGAAGTAGTGATATAGGTTCATCAGCATCAACTTCTCATACTTTTAGAGCACATACATATGGTAGCCGACCAAGTTCAACGCCTAGTTTTTATACTAGTTGCAACAAGTCTCTATCATTAGCATGGGGAGGAAAAGGAACAGTTACAATTACAGATTCGACTGTTCTAAGTGGAATAAGAAATGGAACAATAAAAGGATTTGGAATTCAGTCAACGTACGATAGTAGTCATTACTCAGCGCTAACTAATGGAACAGTAAGAATTTACTATACAGAATAGGAAGGGGATGTGTTAATTTGATTAAATACAACTACGAAGTATCTGTAAATGAAAATAGAGCAAAATTAAATAAAGACATTTTTTTATTTAGAGGTAATAGAAATATACATTATTATTTTTCAATAAAAGGTGCACGTTTTGCCTTTGAAAAAGAAGGAGATTTAATAGAAAATGCAAATGCGATTTATGCAGCAGTTACAGTAATAAAACCAAATGGGGTTGAAGTTGCAAATGCTATAGCTCCAGTTGAAAATGGTTTAATTCATTTAAAAGTTACAGAAGATCTAATAGATGAAGAAGTTGAGATAGGGGATTTTGATTTAGTATTTGACTTGTTTGATGACAGTGATGGTGCTGTGACAATTCCTAAGATAAAAGGTCAATTTCATGTTCAAGAAAGACCTTGTACAACTTCAATTGGAACATTATCAGGAAATGTAAATGTTGTTAATCAGGCGGTGGTAGATTTGGCAATAGCAACACAAGAAAACGAACAATTAATCGTAGTAGATGATGATGGGAAATATGTTAAAACTACATGGGCAAAAGGAAATAAAATCAGTGTCGAAAGATTAAACAAAATGGAAGAAGGTATATACAACAATAGTTCTCAACTTAAAGATATTGCGAATAAAATGGTAGGGGTAGGAACAAAATTACCAACTGGAGATAACAGACCTTTGTATTTTATAAAAGTAGAAGAAAAGAAATATTATACTGTAACTAATTCATTAACTTATTGCGTTAGTAGTAATGAAAATACAAATGTAGAAGAAAATTCAAATTATATAGCTACATTAACAGCAGATAGTGGATATGTATTAGGAATACCAGTTATAACAATGGGTGGCACAGATATAACAAGTCAAGTTTATTCAAACGGAACAATAAATATACCTTATGTTACTGGCGATATAGTTATAACTTGTACAGCTACAGAGCAAACTGTTGCAACTTATTCTATAACAAATAATCTAATTAATTGCACTAATTCAAATTCCGTTACAAGTATAGAAGAAAATAGTAGTTATGTGGCTACTATTAGTGCAAATGAAAGTTATACATTAGGTGATATCACAGTAACAATGGGTGGGACAGATATTTCAAGTACAGTAGTAAGTGGAAGTAGTATAAATATAAGTAGTGTAACGGGGAATATAACTATTACTTGTAAAGCTATAAAACAAACAACAAGCATAACTCTTAAATCTAATTATGCTGATAATTACAATTCTACAGAAGATTTTGATATATTTAATGCAAAAACAATAACATTTACAAATAATACTGACTCAGCAACAATAACTTATTTTGATGTATTTTTTGATACAGAACAATATGGTCGAATTAATAGAACTATAAGTTCTTTAAATATATCTCCTGGTGATTCTTATGTTCTTACAGTATCAACTATATCAAGTATAACATTAGCAACTGGTAAAGGGTGTATTAAGATGAGTGGAACCGAAAGACCATTTACTATTGTAGTATCTTATTAGGAGGTGAAGATATGGCAACTTTATATAAATTAAACACACAAACTAATGAATATGAAAAACAAGAAGATTTTAACTCTAATAGTTCTGTAATAAATAATTATTATTCTTCTAAAAAATCACCAAAACAAATTGATTATAATTTCAGTTCTATATCTAATATGCTAATTAATAATTCAAGTGTTACTCCATCTGTTGAATTTAAAAGCGATAGTGTCTTTGGAGATAAAATGTATTGCGGTGGTATTTGTTGTAATAATAAAATATATTTTTGCCCTAATACTTCTGATAATATATTAGTATATGACATACAAAATGATTATTACTACTTTATAGGGCAAGGACTTGGAACATTTGCTTTTAAATATACTGGAATCGTGCAATACAATGGATTTTTATATTGTATTCCACGTGGAGTGAACAATATATTACAAATTAATCCAGTTACAGATGAAATTTTAAAAATAGATTTAGATACAAATTATCCAGTTCAACTATATAGCGACTACAGGGATAGTCATCACTATAACGGATGTATATCTGATGAAGGATATTTATATTGTCCTCCTGCTTATTCAAGTGATAAATTATTAAAAATTAATATGAATACATTTGAATGTAAAGAGTTAGATTTTACTTGTAGTCATTCAACAGCATGGCAAGGTTGTTGCAATATCCCAAATATGAATAATATTCTATTTATAGGCAATAAAGGTTTTAGAGTATGGAATTGCACGACTGATGCTGTTGTTGCTGATGTTAATGTTGGAAGTAGTTTAGGAATATACGATATGGTTTATGATGCAAGGGATGGATGTTTTTATGGCTTTGGTTCTAATAAATTTGCAAAATTTAATCCATCTGATAATACTTATACTAATTTAGGTTGGGTAAATCATTTAGACAATGGAACATATGGTACAATATTAGGTTTAGACGGAAAATTTTATACAATTTCACCTACAGGTACAGTATATTACGAAGATAAAGATAATTTTAGTGCTAATGCAAGTTCATTAACTGGATGCAATACTAACGGTATGACTGTATGTAGTGCAGGATTAGTACTTGTAAATGATGGTTCTATCTTTAGTGTTCCGGGGAACGGAAGACTTATAAAGGTTAGCTTTTCAGGAGTTACTGGAAGATTACCTGATTATATTGTATCAGGTCGATATTATGGAAAATACTAAAAGCGAGTTGAATTAATTAATATCTTATTCTAAACTAGTATTATAGGGGGGAGATATTATGATTATATTTGGGAAAACCATTAAAACAAAATATAATAACATTGATATATATAAACCTTGTAATGTAAATATACATAATAATGCTCAAATCAATGTTAAAGGGTATTTAAATTTTAATATTACTCCATGGAAAAATATTAAAAATAGTATAGCTGGAGAATTATCAATGGATGATAATTCTATTTTAAATGTAAATGGAAATTTTCAAGTCTATTCTGGAAGTTCTATAATAATTACAAATGGAGCCATATTAACATTAGGGAATGGTTATATGAATATGAATTCTAAAATAAGATGTAGAGAAAAGATTGAAATAGGAGATGGAACTTTCATATCTGAAAATGTTCATATAAGAGATAGTGATGTTCATACTATTTTAAATTCAAATCATATTCCAACAAAACCAGTTTATATAGGTAAAAAAGTTTGGATTGGAGTAGGAGCAATTATTTTGAAAGGTGTCACAATAGGTGATGGAGCTATAATAGGTGCTGGTTCAGTTGTAACAAAAGACATTCCAGCGGGATGTTTAGCTATAGGAAATCCTGCAAAAGTAATAAAAGAAAATGTAGAATGGAAATAAGGATTGAAGACTAGATTAATTTCTAGTCTTTTTTAATATCTAGTTAGATAGGAGGTGAAATATACAATGTCTTTAGAAGGTGTCTTAATAATAAACAATATTAAAATTGATAAAGAAGGAAATATAGTTATTAATTCTAAAAAATAAAAGTTCGCAATTTAAAAATATTGCGTACCAATTTACCAAGTGAATAGGAGGATTTAATGGAATACAAAAGAGAATATTGTTGCCCAGAGTGTAGCTTGATATGGATTCAAAAAGTTAATGCTGGAGCTATTAATAATATTGTTTGTCCAGAATGTGAAAATCAATATAATTATGCATGTGATACATTTGGATATGCATATGCAGCTCAAAGCATAAAAGAAAATTTAGAAAAAAATAATAAAAAGATACATTATGATAAGGAACATCCTTTTTATAATAAATAAGATCATAGAGCAGTTATTAATTTAGCTGCTCTTTTTTATAAATAAAAATAAAAAGTAATTTTTCTTTATTTAAACCCCACAGTTGGACAATCCTAAAGTTAGTAAAATACTTAATTTAAAGGTGTGAACTAGAAAAATTCTACTTTACACCAGTTATCACACGATAAATCACATATGTTTTTAAAAATTATCACATATTTGATACCTTATACATATCATATATGTAAGAGGTGATGTTATGACAAATAGAGATATGGAGATTTTAGGATTTTTAACATTAAGTAGAATGTGCACTAGAAAACAAGTGCAAGAATTGTTGTTTGAAAATAAACATCAAAATGTACCTTTGAGAAGATTAAAAAAATTAGCTGATGATGGTTATGTGAACAGAAAAATGTTTAAGATAGAAAATACTAGAAGTGTTTATGTTTATTATTTAGACAAGAAACCAAGTAAGAAATTAGTGGAACACGATCTTTATATAACTGATTTTCTTGTAAAATTAATTAAAAACAATTATGAAATTATAGAGTTTAAGAGAAATTTTTCTTTAGGGAATATAATTTCTGATGGTTATATAAAGGTAAAAAAGAATAATAGAATAAAAAGAATACTGCTAGAAGTACAATTAAGCCCACATGATTGTATTAGTAAGTACTACAATTTTAAAGAGAATGTAATAAATAATACAAATTGGGAGGTCATGCCTTTGCTTTACGTTATTAATAATCAAGGTTTAGATAAAAAATTAATAGACATGAAAGTTATTTATGATAATGTAAAGATTGAAAAGGTGGGTGAGATAATTGGTTAAATTATTTGTAAATAGCATTTTTAATGCTGTTAATTCTTTATATAATATGATTTTTAAAATAGATCAATGGGATAGATTGTTTTATGAAATGAAATTATGTAATAGAAGTGAAGAATATCCTTTGTTAATTTATCAGTCTGAAGATAAAGAAAAATATTATTTTACCATTCCAATAGGTTTAAATATAGATGATTTTAGAAAACACAAGTTAGATATAAGTACTTTTCTTAAAGTTCCAAAGACTAATTTAAAAATTGAATATAAAAATAACTTAGCTTTAATTAGCGTTACAGATAGCAAAATTAATAATAATTATAATGATTACTTGTTTAATGATAAAAAAGGTGTTCCAATAGGGATAGATTTAAATAATGGAGATATAGTTTATTGGAAATATTATTCGTCTAATGAATGTCATTTATTAATTGCAGGTGCAACAGGTAGTGGCAAATCAGTCTGTCTAAATGTTGTTATAAATAATCTCATTAAAAGAAAAGATGTTGAATTGTATCTTCAAGATACTAAGTATGTTGACTTATATAAATATAAAGATAAAGTTAAATACTATGGTGAAGGTATTAATGGAATAGAAGAAATACTAAACAGGTTAATTAATGAAATGAATAAACGATATATTGAAATAAGAAAAAACAATAAAAATTTTAACTCAATATTTTTAGTTATTGAAGAATTAGCTACTTTTGACCCTAAAGAAGATAAAACTATTTATAAGTTGCTAGGTGAATTATTATCTAAGGGCAGAGCAGCAAGTATTTATGTAATATTAACAACACAAACACCATATGCGGAAATATTACCTGGACTATTAAAATCTAATATAAACACTAAAATCGGATTAAAAGTTAATACCAAAGAAGCATCAAAAGTGATAAGCGGTGATTATGATGCTTTAACCGATCTTAGAGGTAAAGGACATGGTAAAATATTTACAGCTACAGATGTGAAAGAAATACAATGTTTTTATATACCTAATAGCAATTAGGAATATGTTCCGATTGCAAATTACAAATTGGGAAATTAAAATTAAATTGTAGATAAAATAATTTCTCATTTGAAACCCCAACAAGCAAAGGAATCGGTTTAATAACCTTTTCCGGAAAGGACTTACTTTTAGAGTGGGTCCTTCTTTTGCTTATTGGTGAAAGAGGGTGATTCCAATGTGGACTTAATAAAAAAACATTTATATTTTAATCGAATTTTAATTTTAAAAGTTATATGTGTATATAGTATTTAGAGGCACTTACCATTTTTTCTAAGGGGGTTACTAATTTGTAATCCCTTTTATTTTGTAAAAAGGAGTTTGAAAAGATGAAAATAAATATAAAAACTCCAGAAGGAGTTCATGCTGAACAAAGAGAAATCGAAGCTTACATAAAACATATTCATAAAAAATATCCAAATCGAGAAATTGAATATCTAAATATAACAATAGATGATAAAGGATATGTAGATTTAGAATATAAACTTGTTCCTGTTTCATTTGAAAGAATCAGAAGAATCACAGGTTATTTAAGTGAGATTCGACAATTTAACGATGGTAAAAAAGGAGAACTTAGAGATAGAGTAAAACATACTTAAGAAAATTGAGAGGTATTAATATGCAAACAGAAATAATTGTTGCTATTATAGCATTTATAGGGACTTTAGCTGGTTCTTATTTTGCAAATAGTAAAACTACTGCAGTAATGCAAGAACAAATAAAAAGTTTAAAAGAAGATATAAATATTTTGTCAACTAGAGTTGATAAACATAATAATTTAGTAGAAAGAATGTCTGCAGTTGAACAATCAACAAAGTCAGCACATCATAGAATAGATCATTTAGAAGGATAGGAGGTTCATCATGATAGATTTAAATGTTATTAACAGTTATTTAGTCATTGGAGTTGTATTAGGTTGTTGTGGAATAGGATATGTTATAAAAACTAGCTTTGACTTTATTCCTAATAAGTATATTCCTTTCATAATGGCTGTATTAGGTGTTGTATTAAACATAGCAATATCTAAGTCATTTGATATGAATATTTTCTTAGGAGGGCTTTTAAGTGGGCTTTCTAGTGTAGGATTGCACCAAAGTTTCAAGGCTTTAATTGAAAATAAATAGGAGATGATATAATGTCAATAGTAAAACCAACAATAGTTGAAAAATGGCAAAAGAAAAACAAATATGGTAGACCTGGAACTCCATTAAATTATACAAAAGTAGCAATTCACTATACTGGTGAAGCAAATGTTAAAGGTTCTGCTACAGTTAACTATTTTAACAATGTAGTTGCAAATGGAACAAAAGTTAATGGTAAATATGTATATGCATCAGCACATTTTGTTATTGATCTAAACGGAACAATATATCAATTAATACCTCTAAATGAAATGTGTTATTGTACAAATTCAGCTAATAGCTACGCTATTGGAGTTGAAGTTGCAACAACAGGAAAAGATAATCATTACACAGATGCTACATATAAAAGTATGGTTCATTTATGTGCATGGTTATGCGACAGAAAAGGATTAGACTGTAAAAAAGATATAATAAGACATACAGATGTGGTGGGTAGAGCATATAAATTATGCCCAATATATATGGTTCTTAATCCTTCAAAATACACTCAATTCAAATTAGATTGTGCTAATTTAAAAGCTGGTAAGATAAAAACATCAAATATAATTAATTGTACTAATGGAAAAGGAAAAGTCACAGTTATACCTACTACTGCTACTACTAAAACTAAATATATTAGAATATTAAAAGATGTAAATATACATAGCAAAGCTGATTTTAATTCAAGCAGTGTAATAGGTAAAGTTACTGCTGGAGGAGCTTATACTGTAGTAGAAACTATAAAAAGAACTGGAACAGATATGTATAAATTAAAATCAGGAGTATATATCACTGCCAGCCCAAAATATGTAGAAGTATTTGAAAAATAATTCTATCGGACGCGACCGATAGCGACCGATAGCGACCGATAATATATAAATATTCCAAATACAGTCTATACCCTTAATAATGATGTAGAAAGTAGGCTAAGGGATAATCCCTTAGCCTATTATAATTTAGATGCTTTATATTGATAATTAATCTTATCGTCATTTATTTCGGCATAAACCATGGTAGTATTAATACTACTATGACCTAGTAACTTCTGAACCACTGTAATATCAGCAGTTTCAGCAAGCTTAGTAGCAAATGTATGTCTTAATAAATGAGGATATAATTCTTTCATATTTAACAAATCTTTTATTTTAGTAAATCTTTTCTCAATAGCTCTTTTTCCTATTCTCTTATAAGGTTTTTTAACAGACACAAATAGAGCAGGATTATCATCTGTTCTTTCGTCCAGATATTGTTTTATATAGAATTTAGCAATGTCAGAAAACATAACAAATCTCTCTTTATTTCCTTTACCTACAACAGTTAGTTTATTAGATGAAAAATCTAAGTCTTTTATATCTAGTTTAGCTAATTCTGAAACTCTTAATCCACTTGAATAAGCAAACTCAATTAATGCTCTATCTCTTTTATTATTGCAAGCAAGTCGTACTTCTTCTAATGTTATATCATTTAAAGATTTTCTTAATCTCTTTTCTTCTTTAACTTTTTTAAGTTTACGTGAAGGATTTGTTTCTATATAACCTTCATCGCAAAGAAAGCTAAAGAAAGCTTTTATAGTTGTAATAATCGTGTTTAAAGTATTTTGTTTACAGTCAGATTGTTTATGTAAGATATACATCTTTAGATCAGCAACAGATATTTTATTTATATCTTTTTCTAAGTATCTGTTTAATTCTTTTAAAGAATAGCATTTATTTCTTATAGTGCCTGGAGCTAAGCCCTCTAATTGCATAGAATTAGCATATATATCTATATAAGTTAAAAAGTCACCTTCTTCTTTCTCTAATGCTATTATTTCTACATTTTGAGTACATTTGTATAAAATATCATTTAATACCCTTTGTTGGATTACATTAAAGTTAAATTTACTTGATATTTCTTTTACTACTTTAGTTATAAATCTTTCGTTATAATTTACTGTGTTTACTGCTGCATTCATTTTTATCCCCCTCTTTATTATATTTTCAAAAATAAACATATCTTTGATTAATCGAATATATGTTTGATATTATTATAGTTTTGTATATTCGTATTGTCAATATATTTCTTTGATTTTTCAAAGATTTATGTTATATTATAAATATAAATATTTTAGGAGGATATTATGGGAATTAAATTTTATAAATTATTA
>ERZ791864.976-NODE-976-length-23037-cov-12.541467_pt1 | contig 23037 bp, 19 predicted proteins | sample MGYA00510282_ERZ791864 | MGnify/ENA primary metagenome ERZ791864 (study PRJEB30046, sample SAMN00792087) | human gut metagenome | study: EMG produced TPA metagenomics assembly of the A metagenome-wide association study of gut microbiota in type 2... | reverse complement strand
ATTCAGTCTGACGCCTAAAGCGTCTGGAAGCACGTGACTTCAGTCATGTGAGGTTTACCAGTTATAAAAGTTATAAATATGAGGAGGTTTTTATGGAGAAAAACGAAAACGAAGAACTGCTGGAACAAAGCCCGGCAGAGATTCAGCAGGAAGATACGCAGGAAATTGCAAAGAGCGGGGAAGAAGAGCCGGATACAGAAGAACAGAAAGTCTCCAATGGAAGATTTATACTCTGGAGTCTGGCGGGAGTGTATCTGTTGTATACAAGTTACAGTCTCTGTAAGGGATATGTGACAGGCGAAGAAGGAACCAGTATGGGATTTATGCTTGCCGGAATTGCATTTGCAGCTATTGGTGCTGGTCTGCTGTTTTTCGGCATTAAAAATATGCTCTCAGAAGAGAAAATCAGGAAAGCAAAAGCAGCGAAGAATGCAGCAATGGAAGCTGCCGCAGGCGGAGAACTGAAGAAAGAGGATGCATCCGGGCAGAACAGATCAATGAGCATTGCTGAAAGGGCTAATATGGTTAAGAATCTGGAAGACGAAGAGGAAGACGGGGAAAACGAGAAAGAATGAAAATATTGATCACATTGCTGAAACCGTTGTCTTTTTTACCGGCACTGCTGATGATGTATATCATCTTTTCATTTTCAGCCCAGCCGGGTGAAGTTTCAGGTAATCTGAGCTATAAAATAAGTTATGAGATCATAGAAACGAAGAGCGAGCTTTTGTCAGAGAATCTGAGCAGTGAAGAGATTGCCTATAAGGCAGATGGAATTCACTACTATGTGAGAAAAGCGGCACATATGACAGAGTATTTTCTGCTGGCTATCGCTATTTCTTTTCCGTTATATGTCTATGGTGTGAGAGGAATCTGGCTGATGCTTCTTGCGGGAATTGTCTGTGTGGGATTTGCAGGGCTGGATGAGTATCATCAGTCTTTTGTGGATGCCCGTACACCTGCGGTAAAGGATGTGGGAATCGACAGTATAGGGGCGTTTATCGGAATACTTCTTGTTCAGGCATTCTGCTGGTCTGTACTGAATAATCCTAATAAAAAGAAGAAAAAAAGAAGTCATTAAATAATCAGGAAAAAATACATATTCAAAAAAGGAAAGACAAAAAGGAGCTGCCACATTAATAAGAACTTAATGTGGTATGCTCCTTTTGACATTGGTTCACTGGTAATATCCTGCGAAGCGTGTTGTTGTGAACAGTAATTTTTGACTTGAATGTACACTTGATTTCCTGCTGCGTTTAAGCCTGGATTTCTGAAAGTCTGTCCAGTCCGGCTCTGGTATGGCGGATAAAAATATCTCTGACCGCCTGGATCTCGCCAAGACCTTTCAGAGTACATTTGACAGAATATCCCTCTTTTTCCAGAATACTTTTCCAGGAATCATCGTCCTCTCCGGACATATCATTGGTAGCATGATCACCTGCGACGATCATAAAAGGTGCCAGATGAACATGAGCCGGATGCAGATTTTTTAATTCATCCAGAAAGCTTTCAATGGAGAAATCCCCTTCAACCGTTCCCATATGCATATTGGAATAGCCGAAATGCTTAAACAGTTCGTCCATCTCAGGATAAAGTTCATTGGCAACATGCTCTGTTCCATGTCCCATAAATAAGAGAATTTCATCAGAATCAGGGTGATATTCCTGTGCCATAGCCTGACAGACCTCTTCTTTGTCCTGCTTTGTAACCATCAGAGAATCACAGATAATGACAGAATCGAAATCCTTTTTATGTGCAAGAACCTTTTCTTTCATAGCATCACTCTCAAATCCGGTGATCACATAGGTTGGCTGTACAACGACATTTCGAATTCCGTCCGCTTTCAACTGGGTCATTGCCTCATCAATATCCATGATGTGGATTCCGTCCCGCTTCCGGAGTTTGGCGCGTATACGGGGACTTGTCCATGCACGGTATAACGGATATTTCCCAAATGCATGATGCAGGTCAGATTCAATCTGTTCAATTGTTTTCTTTCGTGTTTCTTCATAACTTGTACCGAAGCTGATAACAAGAATTGCTGTTTTTTCAGTTACCCCCATTTTAAATCTCCTTATAATAAGTATATTGACATTTACCACAACTGCCACTGACAGTTTTTCCGTAAAACAGATGTAGTGGCGGTAAAAGGTAATTGATTGCGCACTCATATAAAAAAGATGTCATGATAACAGACATTGTTCTTTATTATACAGGGAGTCGTAGGGAAACACAAGTAAAAGCTAAGATTTTGACGTCTGAGTATCTCTGTATGCAGATGGAGTGACATTCATTTTTTTCTTGAAGCTTGTGCTGAAATAATATTGATTGGCGTAACCGCATTTCATACTGATTTCCTTCAGGGTCATGTTTGTGGCTGTAAGATAACGGCAGGCGGCGTTGATTCGCTGAGTAGTGATATAGTCACTGATACTCACGCCCTGTTTCTTTTTAAAAAGGGCACTCAGATAAGCCGGGCTGACATTGGCTTCGCTGGCGATATCGTTCAGACACAGAGTATTGCTGGCATAGTTTTCGTCAATATATGAAGTTACGGATTCGCATAATTTCTGGTGATAATCATTCAGAGAAGAATCCAGTTTCCGGCAGAGAAGACGGCAGAGTTCGTTGAGCCAGCCGCATAGTTCTTCTGTGGTATGAAATTCTTCCAGATGATTGTATACATACAGGATCTTTGCTTCCAGATCATGGGTATCCAGGTTTAATTCATAGAAAAACTTCAGAATCCTTCCAAGCAGAGAGTAGATCTGGATAAATGCGAAACTTTTTGTGCGGAAGTTCTCAGTAAGCCATCTGGAGAAATCCTGAAACCAGGAGTCAATTGCAGAAACATCCTTTTTGCACAGAAGGCGGATTAATTCTTCCTCTCTGGAATCGGAGAAATCAGTGGCAGATAAGTCATGTCCAAGAGCCTCACGTCCGTCAAATACGTTCTGGTGTGGGAAAAAGAAACGATAATCCAGTGCATGAACTGCACTTTCATAAGAACGGTTCAGATCCCACAGATCCTGTACAATGGCACCGATTCCAGCATTCAGGACCAGTCCCTGTGAATTGAAGTTATCTACAATTGCAGAAATGATTTTATAGGTAAGCTGGCGAAAATTTCCGGACTGGCAGCCGCTTTGTCCGATTACACACAGATAACCATCAATATCATGCAGGGGATAAATATAATTTAATTCTGAGGTTTGTTCTGTGATCAGATCACGGAGATTCAGCAGTTCCATCTGAAATTTCTCAATGCCATAGGAATCCTTGAGAGACTGTGCATTTTCCAGTTCAAGAATCACTACGTTATAAAAATCATAATCCAATTTGAGGTTCAGGTAGTTCAGATAAGGTTTGAGACGATAGGAAGCCTCCTGCCTGGAACGGTGAGTGATATCACGGAAAAATTTTTCGATAAGTAAAGGTCTGCTCTGTTTAAGTAACTGCAGATTTTTCTGCTCACGTTCCATCAAGGCAAAAGCATTTTTTACTTTCTGGATCAGGTATGCGTAATCCAGAGGTTTTTCAATATAATCCAATGCACCAAGAAGCAGAGCGCGTCTTGCATATTCAAATTTATCATAGGCACTGATCAGTATGATTTTTACCATTGGATTAATATCCAGTGCCTGCCTGCTCATGGAAATTCCGTCCAGATCCGGCATTTCAATATCTGAGATGATCAAATCTACAGGTTCTTTTTTCATAGCGTCTATCGCAGAGGTTCCGTTGTAGCAGATATGTACGATTTCTGCGTTCAGAACTTCCCAGTCTATGTTCTTTTCAATTCCTTCTGCTGACAGATAATTGTCATCTACAATCATTATTTTCCTCATCTGTATCCTCCATTTGTTGAAATTCAATTGTGACATAGGTACCGTTTCCGGGATGGCTGTCAATACGCACAGAGCCGTTACCGTACAAAGGATTGGAAATGCGGGCGCTTACATTTGAAATTCCAAAATGTTTTTCGTAATTTATGACTTTGTTGTCTATGGCATATCGGAGCTGTTCCAGTGTCTCCGGAGACATTCCGGCTCCATTGTCTTCAATGGATATCACTACGGTATCATCACCGTAGAGTACCTGAATGGAAATAAAAACTTCAGGTGTATCGGCTGAAAGACCGTGCAGGATAGAATTCTCCAGGAATGGCTGTAATGTAAATTTGCAGATCGTGAAATTTTCTATTCCGTCTTCAGCATTGATTTCCCAGTTAAGATTGTCTTTATGGCAGAGTTTCTCCATTTCCAGATACAGGCGGGCAATTTCCAGCTCGTCTTTGATCGGTATCAGTTCTTTTGATTTTCTCAGTGTCAGTCGGTAAAAGGCAGTCAGATTTGTCAGCATCTGATCTGCAATATCCAATTTGCCAAGTGCCTGGCAGGTTCGGATGGTTCCAAGGATATTGTAGAGGAAATGTGGGTTGATCTGTGACTGCAACAGCTGATATTTCAGGCGCTCTTCATTAATGGAGAGACTGACAATAGATTTCAGATTCTGGGCAATTGTGTGCTGCATATCTTCAAAAGTAATCCCCAGATTGTCTATTTCATCATAATTGGAAGCATCAGCCGGATGCGGGAGTGTGATGATGGAAAGGTGCTCCGGATCATGTCCGAGATGAAAGGATTCCATGGCATAGGACAGTGCGGCAATTCTGCTTGTCAGTTTCCTGGAAAAAAAGATTACAATAAAAATAGTCAGCGGCAGAGAAATAATTACAGTGATCAACAGTGTTTTGATCAGTACCTGTGTATTGCTTTTGATATAGTTTTCCGGGATTTCCGTAATATGCAGCCAACCGTTATCCAGAGTGCGGCAGTTATAGTAGATGTCATTGTCTTTAAAGAAGGAATTGGTATTTTCCAGAAACATCTGTTTTATTGAATCTGAAATCCAGGTCTGATTACGGGAAGAATCACTGTGAGCTGCAATTTGTCCCTGTGGTGTCAGAATGTAACTGGAAATTGCGGTATCAGAAGCAGAAGTCTGAAGATACCGGGAAAATTCATCGCAGTCAAGTGCAATACAATAAGCATATTCGAGAACATTGCTGGATTTGTCCTGAAGAGCACGAAAACACAGCAGTGTATTTGCGCTTCTTTTGGAAGCAGATATAACTCTGGGTAAGGTGGTATTTTTCTTTAACAGCCACAGGGAAGAAGAACCTATGGAATGTAATTCAGATTCGCTGATTCCATAATTGAAAAGTTTATCTGTGGAAAAGAAATATATACCCTCATCAGCTCCGGTTTGTTCCGGTTTTAAAAAAACATATATATGAAAGAAATCAAATGTAGATTTATATAATGAAATATTGCTTCTCATGGATGTTAATGCCTGCATGGTGCCAACCTGATCTGGGGAAGAGTGTTCAAAAGCGTACATCTGATACTGGATGGTGTCAGCAACGTTTTCGGTCTGGTTCAGACGGCTGTTTAGCTGAAAAATAAGCTGTTCATCAGACATCAATGCAGAGTTTGTGATTCGGTCTCTGGCAAGATTATAGGAAACATGGTAACTGACCAGTGCAACAAGTGTCAGAGGAAGCAGGGTTGCAACCAGAAAGGCAATCAGGAGTTTTGCCTGAAATGAGGAAAATCTGGAAGGAATCCATTTATGATAATTTATTTTTTTCAAGTTGAGTTTCATTACACATAATACTCCTTATATGAATAGGTTTGATTTTATCAGGTATCTTTTTGAAGATTGCCATATTATACAGCAATTCTGTAAAGATGCAACACAGTGTTCATCTGCTATCTGTATTATAAAAAATCAGAATGAAAAAAACAATAGAACGAAAAATAATATAAATCAATCAAAAGAAATTGTATTTAGTAAAAAGAGTGTTTTTGTTATTCTTTAATTACCAAATAACACAGAACAGTTGATGCGAGAGAACTGTTCGGAAAAGGAGAGAATATGAGGAAAAAAGTGTTAAGTGCAGTTTTAGCTGCAACAATGGTGGCAGGAATGATGGGGAATGTTGTAAGTGTATCAGCAGAGGAGAAATATGATCTTACTTTATACAGCGTTAACACTACTGACCCGGATTTTGATGACTGGCTTGCAAATGTAGAGGAGGCAACGGGTTTAAATATCAATGTTATTGCAGCTCCGACAGATACAGACACACGTCAGCAGAAGATTACAACGATTCTTTCTACAGGAGATTCTTCCGTAGACATTGTCGAAATCAACGATGAAATGAGTGCTGCATTCAAGAATTCCGGATGGCTGGAAGGTCTGAATGACACGGTTATGACAGATGATATCATTGATCAGTTTGCGCAGGGGTATATTCAGGATATGATCACAGATAAGGATGGAAATATTGTAGGAGTTCCGGGATATACAGGATATCTTGCATTTTGGGTAAATCAGGAAATTATGGATGAGGTGGGAATCGAATCCATTGATACAAAAGAAGATTTCATGAAATACATGGAAGCAGTTTCAAAAGATGGACGTTTCGGATACGGCGGTTCCTGGGAAAAGACATATGCATCTAATGAAATTGCACAGTTTGTAAATATGTTTGGCGGTGACTACTTCGACTGGACAAAAGAAGAAAATAAAGAAGCAATTCAGTTCCTTCATGATCTGGTTGCCAACAAAGAAACACCTGTTGATCAGATCGCAGATAAATATGATCAGATGAATCCAAAAATCAATGATGGCAAATACGGATGCTGGTTTATGTGGGGCTTAGGTACGGATTATGCAAAGGCAGATATGCTGGGAGCTGACAAGATCCACATGGCAATGGTACCTGATTTCAGCGGCAATGGAGAGCGAGCAATCTTTACAGATTCCTGGAACTATGTGCTGAACAGTGCATCCAAAAACAAAGATGCAGCCATTAAATTCCTGCAGTATATGGCAGATGAAGGTGGAATGGAAGCATCCTATAAAGCATTTGACAGATATCCTGCAAGAAAGGATGTTGCAGAAAAAGTTGTTCCGGATACTGATCCTGCAAAAGAAATGTACAGCCAGTATGCAGAAGAGTGCAACGTACAGGGACGTCCGCTGGTAGCACAGACAATGGAGTTCATCAGTGATATGGGAACTATCTTCCAGTCCTGCATGAAAGATGAGATCACAGTAGATGAGTTCTGTAAAAAAGCACAGGAAGTCGTTGATACATATCAGTAAAAACGGTATTCGTTTAAAGTTTTTTGAAATACTGACACATAAAAACTGACATAATAAATGAAGGTATAAAGCAGAAAAATCTGCTTTATACCTGTGCTTAAAGATATGAAGGAGGGAGTACCTGTGACAATCAGTAAAAAATCAATGAAATGGATTCCGTGGCTGTTGGTGTTACCTGTGGTTATTATTCGTGGATTTACGACTTTGTATCCGATTTTAATGACAGTTAGAAATAGTTTTTTTGATATTAAAATTCTGTCCGGAATTAATGAATTCTGTGGAATTCAGAATTACCTGAAAATTTTTTCAGATCCCAAAGTGCTTACATCTATACGTTTTACAGTGATTTTTGTAGTAGTATCAATGATATTCCATGTAATATTAGGCGTAGGTCTTGCTCTGATATTAAATATGAAATTTAAGGGACGTCGTTTTCTTCGTACGATTGTACTGATTCCCTGGGCAATGCCGGCAGTTGTTGTAGGTATGGCTGCAAAATGGGCATTTAATAATGATTATGGTCTGATCAATGACTTTATCAGATTGTTTGTCCATGGATACCAGAATAGCTGGCTGATCAATACAGGATCTGCAAGAGCTGCTGTAATTGCCGTGGATCTGTGGAAAGATCTTCCGTTCTTTGCGATTCTTGTATTATCCGGTCTGCAGTTTATTTCGGGTGATATCTATGAAGCCGCAAAAGTAGACGGTGCAAATGGAATCCAGTGTTTCTTCAGAATTACATTACCGTTGATACTGAAAAATGTACTGACTTTATCTATTCCATTTACTTTATGGAGACTGACAACCTTTGATATTGTATATTCTATGACTTCAGGTGGTCCTGGAGAAGATACGGCACTGATCGCATACAGAATCACGACAGAGGCGTTTACAAATCTGAATGTCGGTTATGCATCTGCACTGGCAATGTTACTGTTTGTTGTAATGGCAGTATTCAGCTGGCTGAATATACGTGTTATGAACAAGATTGATAACTAAAGGAGGAAATACCATGAAAAAAGATTCAAGAAAATATAACATATATCATGGTGTAATGGCAGGTGGAAGATGGGTACTGTTTGCAATTGTCTCATTTATTATCCTGTTTCCGGTATACTGGATTTTTATTTCCTCTATTACACCTTCCGGAGAATTATTCAAAACACCGATTGATTATCTGCCGGATCATCCGACACTGGAAAGCTATAAGTTTCTGATCGAGAACGTAGGACTTTTATCAAAAGTGGGAAATACAGTATTGATCGTAGGTCTTACACTGGTTATCAGTACTGTACTCTGTGCAATGGCTGCATACGGATTCTCACGTTTCACTACAAAAGGAATCAATATTGCTTTTGCATTTATTATTGCAACTATGTTAATTCCTGAGGTTGTTACAGCAAGACCATTATATGAGTTCATGCAGAAAGTAAAATTATATGATACATATCCCGGACTGATTTTGCTTTATATCAGTACTGTTATCCCATTTACGGTTCTGATTCTGAGAAACTTTGTGGGGGAAATCCCTATTTCACTGGAAGAGGCAGCAGCGATTGACGGTGCAACTTTTTCACAGAGACTTTTTACAATCGTATTGCCTCTTATGAAACCTGCAATCGCAACTGTATGTATTATCAACTTTATTACCTGCCTGAATAACTTCTTCACACCGTTGTTTTATTCAAATGGTATTCAGGTTCTTTCCGTTTCCATTGTACAGCTTCCACTGCGTGACAACATGTATGGAGTTCCGTGGGATCTGGTAAGTGCAATGGGATGGATTATTCTTTTACCGATTATTATTTTTGTTGCAGTCTTTGAAAAACAGATCATGGATGGTATAATGGCAGGAGGAGTAAAAGCCTGATTATCTGAATGCTAAGAATATTGGAGGAAAACATTATGTATCAGTCATTTAAAGGTGGACTTGGTGGAATTGCTCTGGCAAAACATGGAAGAAGCCGTGCAATCAATGCAGAGAATCCACATGGAGAAAAAGGTAAAGGTGGAATGGCAGCGAGCCATCTGGGACCGTCCAGAAAAGGAAGTCCCTGCCTGAATGATATTGAGCCAGGTGCAACTGTAACTCTTGCAGAGATGGAAGGTCCTGGTGAGATCAATCATATTTGGATCACAGTGGATAATAAGACAACCGATGCAGATTGTTTTGTATTGAGAGATCTGGTCATCCGTATGTACTGGGATGATGAGGAAACACCATCTGTGGAAAGTCCTCTCGGAGATTTCTTTTGCTGTGGTTTTGGAAGAGAGTGTATTGTAAATTCTGTCCCAATGGCAGTGGTGCCAAGCAGAGGATTTAACTGTTACTTCCCGATGCCGTTTAAGAAAAAAGCAAAAATTACTCTGGAAAATCAGCATGCAAATAAAATTCCGGCATTTTTCTATCAGGTAGATTACTGTCTGTATGATGAGCTTCCGGATGATATTACTTATTTCCATGCACAGTGGAGGCGAGAGCGACTGACAGAGAAGCAGAAAGATTATACAATCCTTGACGGAGTAAAAGGAAAAGGTCATTATGTAGGAACTTATATTGCACTTACCACACTGGAACGTTACTGGTGGGGCGAAGGTGAAATGAAATTCTATATTGACGGTGATGATGAATATCCCACAATCTGCGGAACCGGAACAGAAGATTATTTTGGAGGCTCCTGGAGTTTTGCAAAGCAGGTGGACGGAAAGACTGTGGAACAAAATTATAATACACCATATCTGGGCTACCCATACTATTCTGCTCATGATGAGCTGATCCATAATTTCTATCATAATGATGACTGTCCGCCGATGAGAGGTTTCTATCGCTGGCATATTCAGGATCCGATTTGTTTTGATGAGGATCTGCGTGTGACCATTCAGCAGATTGGAGTAGGTTACAGAGGATTATTTGAACGTCAGGATGATGTGGCAAGCGTGGCTTACTGGTATCAGACACACCCACATGCACCGTTTGCACCATTGATGTCAAAAGAGGACAGATGGCCAAGATAAAAAACAGAGGTGAAATGCTTGAAAAAAAGTGTTGTAATTTTCATAACTGCAGTATGTTTGCTTATTACAGGATGTGGAGATACGGGGAGCTTATCTAAGCTCCCCTCATCGTCGTTTCACGAAGACAAACAAAAGCTGACAATCATGCATATTGATGCAGATAATAAAAGATTTCAGGATTTTATCGAGGAAACAGAAAAAAAACTTGATATGGAAATCACTGTGGAAAAATGTCCGTCCAATGCGGATAATCGGCAGGCAAAAATATCCACGATCCTGGCTTCGGGGGACAAAAATATTGATTTGATTTCCGTGAATGATGAGATGATTTCTGAGTTTAAGCATAAGGGATATCTGGAACCACTGGAAAAAAACGTTATGACAGAAGAAGTAAGAGACAGCTTTCCGCAGAAGTATCTGGAAAGCATTTGTGAAGAGAATGGACATATATATTCTGTCCCTTTTCAGATGGATATTATGATGTTCTGGGTAAATCAGGAGTTGCTGAAACAGGCAGGACTCGATGAGATAAAGAATACCGGTGATTTTGATATTCTGCAGAAGAGTTTGAAAAATCCGGATCAGTACGCTTATGGAGATGCATGGGAAAATACATATGTTTATAACAGTCTTTCGCAATTTGTGAATTTCTGGGGTGGCGATTATTTCGACTGGACTGATCCGAAAACCAAAGATGCAGCCAGATATATGAAAAGTATGCTGGATGAGAAAAATACATCGCCTGCACAGTTTGTAGATCAGTATGAGCAGATGGAAGAGAAATTTATCAGGGGAAAATATGGATGTGTTTTTATGTATACGAGTGCTCTGGGTACATTTCTTGATGCTGATGTATATGGGAAAAATAAAATACATATGGCACCGCTTCCCGTGCTTCATAAGAAAAAAGCCACTAATATTGCAACCTGGCAGTATGTTTTGAACAATGCTTCAGAAAATAAAGATGCAGCTGTCAGATTTCTTCAGTATGCAGCCGGTTATGAAGGCAGTACTGAATATGCAAAAATAATGAAAAGTTATCCTGCCAGAGTGGATGTGATCGAAAATGAGGATATTGATCTGGAAGGAATAGATATGATACGGAAATATCTCCGGGAATATACATTGAATGCACGTCCGTTATGTGAAAATTCCATGGGTGCTGTCTCAGATATGGGAAAACTGTTTCAGGGATATGTTCTTGGGCAATGTGAAGAGGACAGTTTCTTTGAGCAGGCACAAAATTGTATAAATACTTACTATTAAAAAGGCATCTTCGGATGTCCTTTTTAGTTGCGGATTTTTGATGCCGGATTTATAATAACAATAACAATGACAACAGGAGGCAGCTTCATGCAGAATCAACAACCATCAACTTTAAAGGAAATACGCGTCCATGGTACACAGGACTTTCCCTGTGCGTTCTATCAGACAGGAACAAGGATAAAAGGGAATATGGTGAAACACCACTGGCATGAAGAAGTAGAACTGCTTTATTTTTCGGGTGGAGAGTTCTGTCTGGAGGTAAATATGGAACGTTTCAACATTTCAGAGGAATGTTTTTATTTTATTAATCCCGGGGAACTTCACAGTATTTCTGTTGAAAAAAACGGCGGCTGTGTGGAAAATGCGGTGGTTTTTCATATGGATATGCTAAGCTCTGCATATGCTTTGGATCAGATTCAGACGAATCTGATCCAGCCAGTACAAAATGGCAGTATCCAGTTTCCGAGATGTCTGCGAAAGAATGAACCGGCATTTGAACCGGTAAGAAAATCTTATGAAGAAATCCGTAATGTATTTGGCGGAGATTCTTTTCGGGAGAATTATTATGACGGCGAGGCGGTTACGGATGATATCACCCGACAGTTGTTTATCAAATCAGCGCTGCTTCGGATTCTGGCGGTTCTGTCTGCGAATAATCTGTTTGAGGTAACGGAGAAGAATCATGACCACAGGATTGAGACAATCAAGACAACACTGACTTACATACAGGAGAATTACAAAGAGAAAATTTATATACGTGACCTGGCAGGACTGATCGGGATGAATGAGCAGTATTTCTGCAGATTTTTCAAGAAGGTGATCGGGCGTTCGCCTATGGAATATGTGAATGAGTACAGGATAAAAAGGGCCATTCATTATCTGAAGGAGTCTGATCTTACAGTTACGGAAATCTGTCTGGAATGTGGATATAATAATCTGGGAAATTTTCTGAGAGAGTTCAGAAAATATACGTCAACAACGCCGTTGCAGTACCGCAGACATTCATTGCAGGAAATACAGAACTAAAAGGTTACTGTTCATACACCACGTTACTGAGAACGGAGTGAACATTAACGCTAAAAGTCAAAATATCGTATTTTTATATCAAAATAGGATAAGACAGACACAGAGAAAACAGCTATAATCGTGTTTAACCGAATCAGATAAGTTCCCTGTGGAGATGTGAAAAGCAACAGGCAGGGATGAGAAAATGAAAAACAGGATTTATAAGAATTCTATAAAAACACAGGAGGATTTTTACAATGGTAAAGAAATGGTGGAATGAAAAAGTTGCTTATCAGATTTACCCGAAGAGTTTTTATGATACCAATGGAGACGGAATTGGAGATCTGAGAGGTGTTATTGAGAAGCTTGACTATCTGAAAGATCTGGGAGTTGATATTATCTGGCTTTCCCCCTGCTACCGCTCTCCGTTAGCTGATCAGGGATATGATATTTCAGATTATTATGATATTGATCCTCGCTTCGGAACCATGGCAGATATGGATGAACTGATTGCTGAGGCTAAGAAGAGAGATATGTACATTCTGATGGATCTTGTTGTAAACCACTGTTCTGATGAACATGAATGGTTTAAAAAAGCATGTGAGGATCCGGATGGTAAATATGGTAATTTCTTCTATCTGCGTGATAAGAAAGAAGGAGAACTTCCAACTAACTGGCGTTCCTATTTCGGCGGATCTGTATGGGAAGATCTTCCGGGAACAAATAAACAGTATCTGCATGTTTTTCATAAGAAACAGCCCGATCTGAACTGGGAGAACCCGGAAGTAAGGGAAGAAGTTTATAAGAATATCAACTGGTGGCTGGATAAAGGTCTTGGTGGATTCCGTATTGATGCGATTATCAATATCAAGAAAGCACTTCCGATGCATGACTATGAGCCGGATCGTGAAGACGGTCTTTGCAGTATCAGGAAGATGCTGAAAGAAGCAAAGGGAATCGGTGACTTCCTTGGCGAGATGAGAGACCGCACCTTTAAGAAATACGATGCATTCTCTGTCGGTGAAGTTTTCGATGAGAAGGATGAAGAGATTCCGGATTTCATCGGCGATAATGGATATTTCTCCAGTATGTTTGACTTCGAAGAGACTATCTGGGGGGCATCTGGCAAGGGATGGTATGACTGCAAACAGATTACTCCGGATGCCTACAAGAAATGTTGCTTTACAACACAGAGAAAAATTGGCGATATCGGATTTGTTTCCAATATTATTGAAAATCATGACGAGCCTCGTGGTGTCAGCAGATATATCCCGGAAGGTGACTGCTGTGACGCAAGTAAGAAGATGCTTGGCGGTCTGAACTTTATGCTTCGCGGACTTCCGTTTATCTACCAGGGACAGGAACTTGGTATGGAGAATGTGAAGTTTGAATCTATCGATCAGGTAGATGATATTTCCAGTCTGGATGAGTACAAGGTAGCTCTGGAAGCAGGATGTACACCTGAGGAAGCGCTGAAAGCTGTTTCCAGATTCAGCCGCGATAATGCCAGAACTCCAATGCAGTGGAATGATAAAGAAAATGCAGGATTTACAACAGGTACACCTTGGCTTGGCGTAAATGCAAACTACAAAAAGATCAATGCAGAGAGTCAGATCAATGATCCGAATTCTGTAAGAAGCTTCTATAAGAAACTGATTGCACTGCGCAAGAATCCAGAGTATAAAGAGACTGTTGTATATGGTGCTCTGGAACCTGTCTGGGAAGACGTACATAACCTGATGGCATATTATCGTAAAGGTGACAAGACTCTTCTCGTAGTTGGTAACTATCAGAAAGAGCCACAGACAATCGAGCTCGCAGGAGAGTGCAAGAAAGTTCTGATCAATAACTATGATGATGTAGCTATGGATGGAAATAAGATTGAGTTGAAGGGTTATCAGTTCCTTGTTATTGAAATGTAATAAGGAAAATGAGATAGTCAAAAAGCAATATAAAATTGAAAGAATGATGGAGAGCATGGAGCAATCTATGCTCTCTGTTTTTGTTTTTGGAATCTAATGTAGCAGTTAATTGATTCTTGTTTGGTACATAGATATAGAGAAAAAAGAACGAAAATCCAGAAAAGCATTTTGAAAGAGTTTCGTTCTTTTTATGTATAGTTATGCGATGAATTAATCCTGTTTATCGGAATTTAGAATTTTAACACTGTCACGTACAACAAGTTTGACCGGAAGTGTAATACTAGTAGACTTTGGGACCCATCCGTCAATCATTCTGAGCAGATACTCGACAGCCATAGTTCCACGCTGAGAGATATTCTGGTGAATTGTCGTAAGGGGAGGAGAGACTACCTGTGCATACAGATTGTCATCGAATCCCGTGATAGAGAGGTCTTCCGGAAAACGGATGCCCCTTTCGCGGAGATATTTCATCAATGTGACTGCATAATAATCTGAGCAGCACATAAATGCAGTGAATTTGTGTGCGACAGCGTAAATCTCTTCCATACTTCCCTGACGTTCATATTTAGATGGACGGATTACGATAAGATTGTCGAGATCTACATCTATGTTATATTCCTGAAGAGCACGTTGATGACCGGTATAACGGACATAATCTACACCTTCCATATTATCAGCAAGGAAAGCAATCTTCCGGTGACCGCACTCCAGAAGATATTTAGTCATCAGATATCCACCCTGCTCATCATCAAGACCGATATTTACATATTTAGCAATATTTTTTGGCGTATAACTGTCGATGAGGACAACAGGATTCTTATATTTACTCTTGATTCGCAGGTAGTCATCATGGAGCATACCGATAAGAATCAGTCCCTCGGTGTTCCAGCTTACTACATTGCGGACGATTTCGTTGATGTCTTCGGATGTATAAAGCATCATATAATATCCATGTTCGCGGATCGCTGCCTCCAGGGCACCAAGCAATTCTCCGTGAAATGGATCTGCAAAAATATTTTCGTATTTGTCTTTGCGTCCTTTTAGGACAATTCCAATCAGTCTGGAATGATTCTGCGCAAGGTTCTTTGCACTCATATTAGGTACATAGTCATATTCATCCAGAAGCTTCTGGACTTTTTCGGCAGTTTTCTGAGAGACTTCGCTGGTTTTTCCGTTAATGACGTTAGATACCGTTGTGGTACTGATTCCCAGCATTTCTGCCATTTCTTTGATTGTAATCATTTGAAACACCCCGATGTAAAAAAAAGTCTGTAGATATAAGAGTGAAAATGCAAAAGTATTTTGAAATCTTATATCCTGTTATGTGGATATTTTAGCACAATGATATACAAAAACGCAAGTATTGCACAAAAAAACTTGAAATAAATGCAAAAAAATTGTCACTGTTGCTCATAAGCCTTGGGGATAAAATAGAAGAATGCCGCCAGAATAATCTGGCAGCATCCTTCTGAGGTTGTATATGAGAAAATATATTTCCGGTAACTGTTCAGTATTTTTCACAGTCACTGATTCTTCAGAAAATTACAGTAATCTGGGAATTACTGTGATTCATAAGAAGCAAAATCATTTATTATTTCTGGATTACGATTGCCTCATAAGGTCTGAGGGTAATCTTTTCGCTTACTTTAGCATCGTTGTAGTTGGAAATCAGAATCTTTCCGTCTGTGAATTCTTCCGGAAGTTCTACTTCGCGGGTATTTTCACTGAAGTTGCAATATACGATGAGTTTTTCATCTCCGAGTGTACGGATGTAAGCGTAAATATCTTTATCGTCATCAAGAATCAGATCATAGGTACCGTAAACGATCAGATCACTTTCGTGACGAAGTTTGATCAGTTTCTGATAATATTTAAATACGGAATCCTCGCGGCTTACCTGGTCTTTTGCATTAATCTTAGTGTAGTTCGGGTTCACCATGATCCATGGTGTAGCATCGGCACCGGAGAATCCTGCGTTGGCACTGTCATCCCACTGCATTGGAGTTCTGGCATTGTCACGACCTTTGTAGCCGATCGCTGCCATCATTTCTTCCTCGGTCATTTTGCCCTGTTCCGTTAATTCGTGGAAAGCATTGATACTTTCGAGGTCGCGGAAGTTTTCGAGAGTGTTGAACGGGCAGTTTGTCATACCAAGCTCTTCACCCTGATATACGTAAGGAGTACCCTGCATCATATGAATACAGGTTGCAAGCATTTTTGCAGAGATTTCTCTGTATTCATCGCTGTCGTTACCGAAACGGGAAACGCTTCTTGGCTGGTCGTGGTTCTCCCAGTAAAGGCTGTTCCATGCAATGTCCTGGAGACCTTTCTGCCAGCGGGTAAGAATTTTTTTGAGGTCACGAAGATCCATTTTTCTGGTTGTCCATTTGCCGGCTTTTTCATCGCTGTCAACATCCATATGTTCAAACTGGAATACCATGTTCAGTTCTTTTTCGTCGCTTCTTGCGTATTTCTTTGCTTCTTCGAGAGTAACACCAGAGCATTCACCTACTGTGATGGTATCTGCATTGTTTAATGCTTTCTGACGCATTTCCTGAAGGTATTCATGTACATGAGGACCGTTTGCAGATACATTAAATGTTGCATATCCGTTGATTCCAGGTTCTTTGTCCGGGAGTTCCGGCTGCTCTTTGGAGATCAGGCTGATAACGTCCATACGGAATCCATCAACACCTTTTTCCAGCCACCAGTTCATCATGTCGAAAACTTCCTGACGTACGGCCGGGTTGTCCCAGTTGAGGTCTGGCTGTTTTTTAGAGAACAGATGCAGGAAATACATATCTGTTGTTTTATCATATTCCCATGCAGGACCGGAGAAGCAGGAGCCCCAGTTGTTCGGAAGGCTGCCGTCTTCTTTTGCAGGACGCCAGATATAGTAATCTCTGTATGGATTGTCTGTGGATTTACGGCTCTCGATAAACCATTTGTGCTCGTCAGAAGTATGGTTTACAACAAGGTCCATCATAATTTTGATGCCTTTTTCGTGAGCTGTAGCGAGCATACGGTCGAAGTCTTCCATTGTTCCGAATTCGTCCATGATATCCTGATAATCACTGATATCGTATCCGTTATCATCATTCGGTGATTTGTAAACAGGAGAGAGCCAGATAACATCAACACCAAGCTCTTTTAAGTAGTCAAGTTTGCTTGTGATACCGTTCAGATCACCGATACCATCTCCGTTGCTGTCGCAGAAGCTGCGAGGATAAATCTGATATACGACGCTTTCTTTCCACCATCTTTTTTCCATTGTAAAAACCTCCTGAAATGATTTATTTTATAAGTTTTTATGTTTAAGTTTTATTGACTGCTGTGGTGCTGAAATTGCACCACAACATATTCTATCTACATTATAAATACTTTTTGAGAAAAATGCTTTCAATATTTTGACGGATTTGTATATTATTTTGACTTCTTGCCTGGAAATTGCTATAGAATAGAAAACAGTAATAAATATGTGACGATCACAAGGATTTTGGTTGGCTGTGCTCTTGTATGTGGAAGCCAAATATTGTATAGTATAGATACTATAGCGTTTCCAGAGAGTATCTGGATAAAGAATATTTTGGGCAGTGAAAACAGATATAATTGTGAGGAAAAATGAGAAGAATACAGATTATTGTAAATAACGGAGCGGGAACAGGGCAGGCGCACCGGGTATGGAATGAGACACAGTGCCTGCTTCGCGGGTATAAAATAAAATATGTGGCGCATACAACCAGATATCAGGGACATGCGACGAAGCTGGCAGAGAAGATTTCTTCCATGAAGGGTGATGATCCTATTTATCTGATCGTAGTTGGCGGCGATGGAACGCTCAACGAGGTTCTGAATGGAATTACAGATTTTGACAGAGTACGGCTTGGAGTAATTCCGACAGGTTCGGGAAATGATTTTGGCAGAAACTTAAAATTGCCAAAAACACCGAAAGAAAGCCTGAAACAAATCTGCGCCAGTATCAGAAAAGACCAGCGGGGAGAAGAACTTTACAGGATAGATCTTGGTCAGGTAAGCTGGGAAGGGTGTGAAAAGCCGAGAATTTTTGGCATCAGTGCAGGACTTGGACTGGATGCACTGGTGTGTAAGAAAGCTTTGCATTCCAGACTGAAACAGGTTTTAAACCGCTTTCATCTGGGAAAACTTACATATCTTGCATTAACGGTCCAGTCACTTTTTACAATGGAAACTGCAAATGCAAAAGTGATAACAGAACATGGAGGATTTATCCTGCCGAAAATGATCTTCGCAGCTGCCATGAATCTGCCAGCAGAAGGTGGTGGTGTCCCGATGGCACCAGAAGCTTCACCGGAGGATGGCAGACTGTCTTTGAGCAGCGCTTCCGGTATCGCAAAATGGCAGACCTTTTTTCTCCTTCCATTTCTGGTTGCAGCGAAGCAGGAGAGAATCAACGGATTCAATATCAGGGAAGAAAACGGGTTCAGAGTGCTGCTTGATAAACCGATGGTTCTTCATGCAGATGGAGAATATTGCGGAGATGTAACGCGGGTAGAATTCAGATGTCTGGAGAAGAGACTGTGGCTGTTGCATGAAAAAGAGGGGGATTAAATGGGAAATTATTTGAATCCGGATAACTCCAAATTTCAGGAAGCACTCAATTCTGATATTTATGTGGATAAGACGGGTTTGATACGGTATACAAATTCTGTTTTACACACTTTACAGAAGAACATATGTGTCAGCAGACCAAGACGTTTCGGAAAGTCTATGGCTGCAAATATGCTGACAGCATATTACAGTAAAGGGTGCGATTCAAAAGAGTTATTTTCTAATCTTAAAATTGCAAAAGACACAGATTTTGAAAAATATCTCAATAAATATGATACGATTTTTTTGAATATGCAGGATTTTTTGAGTCGCAGTAATAATATTCAGGAGCTAATGGAACGAGTCAGGAAAATTGTATTGCGAGAGCTGAGAAGTGCTTATCCGGACGTGGATTTTTTTGATGAAAATGACTTGATTGAATCTATGCAGGATGTCTATGCTTACAGCAGATGTCCTTTTGTGATTATTATTGATGAATGGGATTGTATTTTTCGTGAGTATAAGCAGGATAAAGAAGCACAGGAGAAATATCTTGACTTTTTACGGGATTTGCTAAAGGATAAAGGCTATATTCATTTGGCTTATATGACAGGTATTCTTCCTGTTAAGAAGTACGGAACACATTCTGCTTTGAATATGTTTGATGAATTTTCTATGTTGAATCCAGGACCTCTGGGTGAGTATGTGGGATTTACTGAGGGTGAAGTTCAGGCGTTGTGTGCAAAGTACCAGATGGATATGGAAGAGATAAAAAACTGGTATGATGGCTATTCATTTAAGGGAGTTGCCTCTGTATATAGTCCACGCTCTGTTGTGAGCAGCATGAGACTGGGTGAGATTGGAAATTACTGGAATCAGACAGAGACCTTTGAAGCTTTGAAAGTTTACATAGAAATGAATTTTGAAGGTTTGAAGGATGATGTGTTAAGCATGATTGCAGGTGAAAGCATTCCGGTGAATACGGGAAGCTTTACAAATGATATGACAACGTTCAGAAATGAAGATGATGTTCTTACATTATTGGTGCATTTGGGATATCTGTCATATGATTATGAAAATCGGTGTGTGTCAATTCCAAATGCAGAAATATGTGAGGAATATGTTAATACAGTTTCGGTTGCTGACTGGGGTGAAGTGTCAAAAGCACTGAAAAATTCAGCGGACACTTTAAATGCAATCTGGCAAATGAGACCAAAACAGGTTGCGCAAGGGATAAAGGAAGCTCATTTTGAGACATCGCATCTTCAATATAATGATGAAAATGCATTAAGCTATACGATTTCACTGGCACTCTATGCGGCCCAAAATTTTTATACAATGCACAGAGAACTGGCTGGTGGGAAAGGATTTGCAGATATTGTATTTATTCCAAGAAAAAAATTTCCGGATAAACCAGCAATGGTTGTGGAGTTAAAGTGGAATAAAAGTGCAGAGGGTGCAATTTCACAGATAAAAAATAAGGAATATTGCGCGAGTCTGGAAGAATATAAAGGTAATCTTTTGATGGTAGGTATCAACTATAATAAGAAAACAAGGGAACATACTTGTATAATAGAAGAATATAAAAAATAAGAAAGCGAGAGAGTAGAAAATAATGAGTTACGCAGATGATGTATTTATAAAAATGTGCCAGGATATCCTGGAGAATGGTACGAGCACAGAAGGAGAGAAGGTCCGCCCGGTGTGGGAGGACGGAACACCTGCCTACACAATTAAGAAATTTGGTGTGGTAAACAGATATGACCTTCGAAAAGAATTTCCGGCTATGACACTCAGACGTACTGCATTAAAGAGCGCCATGGATGAGATTCTCTGGATCTGGCAGAAGAAATCCAATAACATCCATGAGCTTCACAGTCATATCTGGGATAGCTGGGCAGATGAAAATGGTTCTATCGGTAAAGCTTACGGATATCAGCTTGGAGTGAAACATCAGTATAAAGAAGGCATGATGGATCAGGTAGACAGAGTCATCTATGATCTGAAAAACAATCCATTCAGCCGTAGGATCATGACAAATATTTATGTGCATCAGGATCTGCATGAGATGAACCTGTATCCATGTGCATATTCTATGACGTTCAATGTAACGCAGACACCGGGAAATGAGAAACTGACATTGAATGCAATCCTCAATCAGCGTTCACAGGATATTCTTACAGCAAATAACTGGAATGTCTGCCAGTATGCAATTCTGCTTATGATGATCGCACAGGTATGTGATATGGAGGCAGGAGAACTGCTTCATGTGGTTGCTGACTGCCATATCTATGACCGTCACATTCCTGTGGTAAAAGAAATGATCAAGAGAAAACCTTATCCGGCACCGGTTGTGAAGCTCAACCCGGAAGTGAAAGACTTCTATCAGTTTACAACGGATGATCTGATTGTAGAGAACTATGAGACATGGCCGCAGATTAAGAATATTCCAGTGGCTATTTGATAAGAGAGGAGAATTCAAAATGAATGTTATTGTAGCAGCAGATCAGAACTGGGGAATTGGCAAGGACAACAAGCTTCTGGTAAGTATTCCGGCAGATATGAAAATGTTTCGTGAAGAAACAAGTGGAAAAGTAGTTGTAATGGGCAGAAAAACGCTGGAAAGCTTTCCAAATGGCCTGCCTCTGAAAAACAGAACTAACATTGTAATCACAAAAAATAAAGATTATGACGCAAAAGGTGCGATCGTAGTACACAGCATTGAAGAGGCACTGGAAGAAATAAAGAAATATCCGACAGAAGATGTTTACTGCATTGGCGGTGACAGCATTTATGAACAGATGCTTCCATACTGTGATGTGGCACACGTTACAAAGATTGACTTCGCTTACGAAGCAGACAGCCACTTCCCGAATCTGGATGAAGATGATGAATGGGAGATTACGGCAGAGAGCGATGAGCAGACATATTTTGACCTGGAATACCAGTTTGTGAAGTATGAGAGAAAGAAATAAGACAGAAAAAGAAAATCGGGATAGTAGACTGCTGAATAGTTACAGAAATGTTTAAACAAAAAATCCTGCAGAAACAAGAAACGGTGTTCTGCAGGATTTGCTATTTACAGAAAAAATTATTCGATAACCTTTAACCATCCTTCAGGAGCCTGGATACGTCCCATCTGGATTCCTGTTAATGTATCATAGAGTTTCTGGATAACCGGACCCATTTTCTCCATTCCGCTTGGGAAGCAGATTTCTTTGCCATGATCAACGATCTTTCCAACAGGAGAGATAACTGCAGCAGTACCGCAGAGACCACATTCAGCGAAATCTTTTACTTCGTCGAAGTATACTTCTCTTTCTTCTGCCTCTAATCCAAGATATTCCTTAGCAACATAGATTAAGGAACGGCGTGTGATAGAAGGAAGGATACTATCGGACTTTGGTGTTACAACTTTACCATCTTTAGTAACGAAGATAAAGTTAGCACCACCTGTTTCTTCTACTTTTGTACGTGTAGCTGCATCAAGATACATGTTCTCATCGAATCCGTTCTTGTGAGCATCTACGATTGCATGTAAGCTCATTGCATAGTTAAGACCAGCTTTGATATGACCTGTTCCATGAGGTGCAGCACGGTCGAAATCGCTGACACGGATTGTGATTGGCTTAGCGCCACCTTTGAAGTATGGTCCTACAGGTGTAGTGAATACACGGAACATATATTCATCAGCAGGTTTAACACCGATAACCGGGTTTGTACCCATCATATATGGACGGACATATAAAGTAGCACCTGAACCATATGGTGGAACATATGCTGCGTTAGCTTTTACTGTCTGTACGATGGCATCAACGAAACGATCTTCCGGGAATACTGGCATTTCCAGTCTCTTTGCGGAGTTTGCCATACGTTCTGCATTTAAGTCAGGACGGAAAGTAACGATACGTCCGTCTTCTGTTGTGTAAGCTTTCATTCCTTCGAAAGCAGTCTGTGCATACTGGAAAACACCTGCACATTCGTTAAGTGTTACATTAGGATCAGTTGTAAGTTCACCGGCATCCCATACGCCGTCTTTGAATTTAGATACATAACGATAATCGGTCTGTACGTAACCGAAGCC
>ERZ791864.962-NODE-962-length-23337-cov-2.542479_pt1 | contig 23337 bp, 20 predicted proteins | sample MGYA00510282_ERZ791864 | MGnify/ENA primary metagenome ERZ791864 (study PRJEB30046, sample SAMN00792087) | human gut metagenome | study: EMG produced TPA metagenomics assembly of the A metagenome-wide association study of gut microbiota in type 2... | reverse complement strand
CTTTTCAGAATCTCATCCATTTCCTGACGGTTTCTGATCGGAAGTTTTTTATCTGTTCCATAGAACTTGGCTGTCAACGGTTTCTTCTCACCCTTTACCTGAAATTCACCCTCCAGGCTCCAATATTCTTCAGGAATGAATGCATTGATCTCATCTTCTCTGTCACAGATGATACGCAGTGCCACAGACTGTACACGGCCTGCACTTAAACCTCTTTTTACCTTGGCCCAGAGCAGCGGACTGATGGTATACCCTACCATACGATCCAACATACGCCTTGCCTGCTGTGCATCTACCAGATTCATGTCCAGTTCCCTGGCCTGCTTGATGGACGCCTTAACTGCTGTTTTTGTTACTTCATTAAATGTGATCCTGTGCATCTTTGCAGTATCTGTCTTCAAAGCCTGCATCAGATGCCAGGAAATTGCTTCTCCCTCACGGTCAGGGTCAGTTGCAAGATAGATCTTATCTGCTTTTTTTGCTTCTTTACGAAGTTTTGCAAGAAGCTCACCTTTTCCTCGTATTGTGATATACTTCGGTTCAAAATCATTGTCCACGTCAATACCAAACTGGCTCTTGGGAAAATCCCTCACATGACCGTTGGACGCTTCTACTGTATAATTTGCCCCCAGAAATTTCTTTACTGTCTTCATTTTAGCAGGTGACTCTACTATCACCAGATTTTTGGCCATTTTACCTCTCCTAATCTCATTCTGCCTTCCTGTCCGGCTTAAAAACTCCTGCTAAATCTCCGGGCAAAAAAGCATTTATTCAAGTCTGATATAATACTGTCTCCCGGTTTCCTTCACAAGCCCCATCAAAATAAGCTGTCCCAGGATCCCGGCTGTTTTTCCCGGTGAAAAACCGGTTTTTCTGATAATATGATCCAGATTTTTTGGTCGTAAATCGAGACAACTATACACCAAATCCAAATCCGTTGCAAGTCCCAACTTGCTTTTTTCAGACAAATTTGTCTTTTTTTTCACAGATAATCCCCACTCATCCAGAAGTATTTCCGGAGAGTATGCAATTCCTGCTCCGTCGTAGATCAGCTTGTGACAGCCTCTGCTCAGCGCATCATTTACCGCTCCTGGAATGGCGTATACCATCTTCCCCTGTTCCAGTGCACAGGCAGCTGTGATCAGTGATCCGCTCTTTTCTTTTGCTTCCACCACAAGCACCAGATCTGCCAGTCCGCTGATGATCCGGTTCCTTGCCGGAAAATAATATGCCCTGCCTTTGGTACCTGGTTCATATTCGCTGATAATCCCTCCGTTTTTTTCGGGGATCCTCCGGTAAATACCTCTGCTGGATGAAGGATAACAGATGTCCACACCATTTCCCAGCACGGCAAAGGTCGGGGTACCACCTTCCAGAGCACCCTTGTGGCCCTCAGCATCAATGCCGGCCGCCATACCGCTGATCACCTGTACCCCATGTTCGCTTAAGAATTTTCCGTAATTAAAGGCCTGTATCCGTCCGTAAGGACTGCACAGCCTTGCTCCCACGATCGCCGCTGTAGTTTGGCATCATCCGGAAAGCTTCCAATGTAATATAATTGTTTTGGCATACCGGGAAGTTCCTTAAGTCTTGCCGGATAAACACTACTGTCCTTCCGGGCACACCGGATCCTTGTTTGCTGTATTTCTTCCATATAAAATACCTTCCTTTTTTCTGTTTTATGACCAGTATTTCTTATCATATGCCCGGTAAGCCAACGCCTCGCAGATATGTTCTTCCTTTATCTTTTCGGAAGATTCCATATCCGCGATGGTCCTGGCCGTTTTCAGGATCTTATGATATGCTCTGGTACTGAATTGAAACTGCTCATATGCCTGCTCCAGAAGTTTGTCTGCCCCTCCCGTCATTACACAGTATTTTTCCAGTTTTCTTCCGTCAAGCTCCCCATTGAAGCAAAATTTTTCCTTTTTGTAACGTTCTCTCTGGATCTCCTGTACTGCTTCCACCCTCTTTCTTATTTGAGCAGAGGATTCCCCTGCAATTTTCTTTTTCATTTTTGAAAAACTCACTGCCGGAACTTCCGTGCAGATATCAATACGCTCCAGGAGAGGCTGGCTGATCTTTCCAAGATAATGCGTGATCTCCCCTGATGTACAGCGACATCTGTTCATATCCGGGTAAAATCCGCAGGGACAGGGATTCATCGCTGCCGCCAGCATAAAACTGGCCGGAAAAACATAGGTTCCGGCAGCTCTGGACAGATGGATCTCCTTATCTTCCAGCGGCTGACGCAGGATCTCCAGGCTTTTTCTGGAAAATTCCGGCATCTCATCCAGAAAAAGAACACCTCTGTGTGCAAGAGTGATCTCCCCCGGCCCCGGTATCCTGCCGCCACCTGCCAAAGCCTGAGGGGAACTGGTATGATGCGGACTTCGAAAAGGCCTCTGCCGGATCAGCGGATCTTTTTCCGTGAGAAGTCCTGCCACACTGTATACCTTGGTGATCTCCAGGCTTTCCTCAAATGTCATCTCCGGCATAATGGTAGGCAGACGTCTTGCCAGCATGGTCTTTCCGGATCCTGGCGGTCCGATAAAAAGAATATTATGAAAACCGCTCACTGCGATCTCTGCCGCCCGCCTGGCTCCTTCCTGCCCGCAGATGTCCGCAAAATCAACCTTTGGTATTTCCGGTTTGTTTTCTATTTTTTCTTTTTCCTGATACGCAGCTGTATAAGTGATTGGGTCTCTCAGACACCGGATCATGTCATTCAGACTTTTTACTCCAAACACCGGCATATCCTTCACCAGATTCCCCTCCCGGATATTTTCCTCCGGAATAACGCAAAAGCGTAAGCCCAGCTCTCTTGCGCGGATCACCCGAGGCAAAACTCCGGCAACCCCATGGATCTCTCCATTCAGACTGATCTCTCCTACGATCATAACTCCTTCCAGAAGATCCGGTTCCAGAATTCCGGCAGCCGCAAGTACTGCAGCCGCCACAGGCAGATCAAAACCGGCTCCTTCCTTTTTCATATCGGCAGGTGCAAAATTTACAGTTACTTTTTTTGGTGGCAGACAAAGCCGGTTGTTCTTAAATGCAGTCCGGACTCTTTCCTGGGCCTCTCTCACCTGGGCAGAGGGAAATCCTACCATAGCAAAAGAAGGCAGACCATCACTGACATCTGCCTCAACCTGGATCTCACGTACTTCCATTCCGTAGATCGCTGCTGATAAAACACTCGCAAACAAATACATTCCTTTCTGCGAAAAAAACGGATCCCGATCTTCCATCTTTTCGTCTTTTCAGGTCAGTCGGATATTCGAAATCCGCATTGGTTAAAAACAAGGGAATTTTCAGATAGACATTTTCTGAATTTTAGAAGATAATAAATTTAGTATAGTCCATTTTGCTCTCTTTTGCAAGGGTGCATTTCGTTCTGTTTTATACTTTCAATAGAAAGAAGAGGTGAGCACAATGAAATTTCAGCGTATTCAGGATTTACGTACAGACGCGGATCTGTCCCAGAGAGAATTAAGTGAGATTCTTCATATCAGTCAGCGTTCTTATTCCCATTATGAAACGGGATCCCGTAATATTCCTATCGAAATGCTTATCCGGCTGGCAAATTATTACGACACCAGCATCGATTATCTCGTCGGCCGCACAGACCGCAAAAAAATGATCAAATAAAGAGATCCCCGGAAATGTGGAACAGTTTCGGGAATTCCTGTATCGGGATTCCCTGATTGCCAAAATCCGGGGATTCTTTATTTTACCGTGTTTTATTTTTTTTTGATCATTCCGTATAATAGGTTTCTTCTTCTCCGTAGGGAATCTCATATTCTTCTGTATTCTCATCAGAAGAATCTTCACTGCTCTCGCTGTAGGATTCCTGTTCATAGGAATTTTCGTTGCTTTCATTATAGAAAGCATCTTCTTCGGAATTTTCGGATACTTCCAGGGATGACTCCTGCCGGGTCATAATAGACTCTGTTTTCGGATAGGTCAGAGATCCATCTCCCCGTTCATATGTTTTTACCTTCACATAAAGCTCACCACTTTTATCGAAAACAAACTCTCCTTTTGCCTTATTCCCTTCGGAATCCTTAAAACGGAACTGTGTGGCATTTCCTGCTACCTCTGCAGTCACATCTGCTTCTGCGGTCATGGAAGGATCTTTTCCATTCACTCTCTTATAGGTAAAGGAAACAGATTTCAGACTGATATCATAAATATCGATCGTTGTCAGCCCGTCTTCGCTGTACCAGATCCCCTGATAATTTTCCGGTTCAAATGCCGGAAGGATTGTCGGGACCGGTGTCAATGACGGTGTCGGTGTCGCTGTCGGAACCGGTGTTGCTGTTGCTGCCGGAGTTGCTGTCACCTCCGGAATACTGTCCAATGCAGCCAATGCGGCCTCTCTTCGTTGTTCTTTTTCCACCTTATCCCTGTGGGAAACATACAGCATCCCTCCAAGTCCTGCCAGAATAAACAGGATGATCAACAGGACCAGAACCGCTCTCAGCCGTTTTTTTCTTTTTTTGTTTTTTCTCATCTGCATCACCTCTGTTTACTATAGCATACAGGAAACTCTTCTTGTATTTCTCAATTCTGCTTATTTTTTCTCTTTGATGATACCTTTTCTGTAAGCTTCCAGAAGCTGGATCAGCTCACTGATCCTTTCCTTCAGAGCAGTTCCGGTATCGGTATCACCGACCAGAGTACGTTTGTTATTGTAGTGAACTGCCACCCTGTTGGAAACAATATCCTGCTCCTTGGCTACCGCTTCTTCCGCAGAAGTAAAAGGCTCATGAGCAGACAGGATCAGCCCGTAGGAGTTATAAACCAGTGTATAGCCGGCAATCCCCGTAACCTTCTGATATGGTCTGGAAAAGCCGCCGTCGATCACAAGAACTTTGCCATTGCATTATACAGGACTCTCTCCCTCACTCTGGTGAACCGGCACATGCCCGTTGATGATGTGACCCTTTTCCGGATCCAGTTCGAATTCACGGAGCAGATCATCTACAACATCCTCATTTTCCAGAAGATGATAGTAGGCATTTTTAGTTTCTTTATGTGTTTCCTTATCTTTAATAAAATAACGTTCAAAGGTGGTCATCTTGTCTTTTCCGAACAGCGGTGAATTCGGAGCTGCCCAGATATACCACATAATATCCCTGCCTTTACGCTTTTCATCCTCATTTACAGAGAAAAACGCCCGGCGCACATAAGTCTCAAGAACATCGTACAATTCTTTTCCTTTGTAGGTTTTTCCATAAATCTGGACTTCTTTCAGACTTCCATCCTCATTAAGCGGAATACTTCCATGGAACAGAAGATTTCCATTATAAGTTTTATAAAGGCCTCCCTTGTCCAGAAGAAGCCGGACATGATTCTGCAGTTTCTCGCAGTTTCGGAACGCGGAATCCAAGCGTTCCATTACATCCTTTTCCTCTGTAGTAAGTTCATATGGCTTTTTCCAGTCAATAGTAGGAAAATATGTATCGGTCAGCGGATATTCTTTTCCGTCCGGAAGTGTGATCATTCCCTTTTTCGGATCGATCCTATGAAGCAAACAACGCTTTTCCATATGGAATTCTTTGTGCCGGCGGATCAGCTGACCCTCCAGCTTAAACTGGATAATGGCAATAGCCTTGTGCATTTTCCGTCCAAGCTCTTCTTCCAGAATACTATAGTTATTGGCATCTCCCTTCATCTCAAAAGCAGTACATGGATCATCCTTATAAGCCTCCATTGCAAAGGTTGCCAGAGGCATGAGATTGATTCCATATCCATCCTCAAGAATATCCATATTTCGGTAACGGATGCTGTTCCGGATCACCGTTGCAATGCAGGCTTTCTGTCCTGTAGCAGCTCCCATCCAGACCACATCATGATTTCCCCACTGGATATCCAGCGAATGATATTTCATCAAACGATCCATGATGAAATGCGGGCCCGGACCTCTGTCATAAATATCTCCCAGCACATGAAGATGATCCACAACAAGACGCTGGATCAGTTCTGCCAGGGCAATGATAAAATTCTCTGCCCGGCCGATCTCAATGATCGTATTGACGATGGCATCGTAATATGCTTCTTTGTCCAGAACTTCCGCTTTCTCTGTGATCAGCTCCTCGATCACATATGCATAGTCTGCAGGAAGTGCCTTACGGACCTTGGAACGAGTATATTTGGATGCCGTTGTCTTGCATACTTCGATCAGACGATAAAGTGTGATCTTGTACCAGTTCTCCATGTCTTCTTCCTGTTTTTTTACAACCTCCATCTTTTCCTTCGGATAATAGATCAGTGTGGCAAGAGAACGTTTGTCGCTGTTGCTTAAGGTATGTCCGAATACATCATCGATCTTTTTTCGTACAGCCCCTGATCCATTCCGAAGAACATGGGAAAACGCATCGTATTCTCCATGAATGTCCGACATGAAATGCTCGGTACCTTTCGGAAGGTTTAATATAGACTGCAGATTGATGATCTCTGTTGAAGCCTTTGCTATAGTAGGATACAGCTCCGCAAGTCGCTGCAGGTATCTTAATTCTTCTTTTTTCATAGTATCTGGTATCCTCCTGGGAGTTCTCACTGCCAGATCAGCCTTCAGGATAAACGGCAGTATTTTTTATTTATTGTAAGCCCTTCCGGTATCATATATCAACCCGTAAAATCAAACAGTGACATCTGATTGGACTGCGGGATATCTCCGAAAAGATCCATATCATCCATCAGATCGATAACGGTCTTGCTGACCTTGGTACGATCACGGAAATCATCCTTGGAAAGGAATCTGCCTTTTGCGGCAGCATCCACAACTGCCTCTGCTGCCTTATCTCCAAGACCCTCTATGGTATCCAGAGCAGGCATCAGTTTATCTCCGATGATCTGGAACCGGTGTGCCTTTGCCTTATAAAGATCGATCGGCACAAAATCAAAACCTCTGGCGTACATTTCCTGTACGATCCTCATATCCTTCAGTGTATCCTGTTCCTTCTTGGATGCCTCATCACCTTTTTTCCGGATCTCCGCCATATAATATTCCAGACGTTCTTTTCCCATGCACATCAGTTCATAGGAAAAGGAAGTGGCACGGATACTGAAAAATGCTGCATAATAAGCCAGTGGATGAAACACTTTATACCAGGCGATACGATACGCCATCATAACATAGGCTGCCGCATGGGCTTTCGGGAACATGTACTTGATCAGCTTACAGGACCAGATATACCAGTCCGGAACATCATGCTCTTTCATAGTCTGGATCCATTCCTCACGAAGACCCTTTCCCTTACGGACACTCTCCATGATGGTAAACGCCAGACCACTTTCCACTCCTTTTCCGATGAGATAGATCATAATATCATCTCGCGTACAGATTGCTGTGGAAATGGTCGCTGTACCATTCTGGATCAATACCTGGGCATTTCCAAGCCATACATCCGTGCCGTGGGAAAGTCCAGCAATACGTACCAGGTCGGAAAAATATTTCGGCTTGGTATCGATCAACATCTGCATGGCAAAGTCTGTACCAAACTCCGGGATCCCAAGGCATCCCAGCCTGCAGCCGCCGATATCCTCCGGGCTGATCCCCAGAGCCTGCGTTCCCGCAAACAGGGACATGACATCTCTCTGGTCTAGCGGAACTGTTCTTGCACTGATGCCGGTCAGATCCTCCAGCATACGGATCATGGTCGGATCATCGTGTCCAAGTATATCAAGCTTCAGAAGATTTCCGTCAATGGAATGGTAATCAAAATGTGTGGTGATGATATCACTGTTCACATCATTGGCCGGGTGCTGCACAGGTGTAAATTTCTCAATCTCCTCACCCATAGGCAGTACGATGATACCTCCCGGATGCTGGCCAGTGGTACGGCGGACACCGGTGCAGCCCTTCACGATACGGTTGATCTCACAGTAACGCTTGTGCTGCCCCCGTTCCTCATAATAGTTCTTCACATAACCAAATGCGGTTTTTTCCGCAAGGGTACCAATGGTTCCCGCCTTAAAGGTCTGCCCTTTTCCGAAGATAACCTCTGTATACCGGTGGGCATTGGCCTGATATTCACCGGAAAAGTTCAGGTCGATATCCGGCTCCTTATCACCTTTAAAACCAAGGAATGTCTCAAAAGGAATATCAAAGCCTTCCTTGTTCATCCTGGCACCGCATTTCGGACAGATCTTATCCGGCATATCACATCCTGCCATACCCGCGTATTTTTTCACCTCAGGGGAATCAAAATCACTGTATTTACAGTCCGGATTCGGACAGAGATAATGAGGCGGCAGAGGGTTTACCTCCGTGATACCGGACATGGTCGCTGCCAGAGAAGAACCTACAGAACCACGGGATCCAACCAGATAGCCGTCCTCATTGGACTTCCACACAAGCTTCTGTGCAATGATATACATTACCGCATAACCATTGGAGATAATAGAATTCAGCTCCCTGTCCAGACGGTCCTCCACGATCTTCGGCAACGGATCTCCGTACATTTCGTGGGCCTTCGTGAAACAGATATTCTTAAGATCCTGCTCGGAGTTCTCAATGACCGGTGGAAATTTATCCGGATGGATCGGTGATATCTTCTCGATCATATCCGCGATCTTATTGGTATTGGTGATCACCACCTCTTCTGCCTTTTCACTTCCCAGATAGGAAAATTCCTCCAGCATTTCCTCCGTTGTACGAAGATAAAGCGGGGCCTGATTATCTGCATCAGAAAATCCGTTTCCTGCCATGATGATCCGTCGGTAAACCTCGTCCTGAGGATCCATAAAATGCACATCACAGGTGGCAACCACCGGTTTTTTGAACTGTTCTCCAAGTTTTACGATCTTCCGATTTATCTCTTTTAAGTCTTCCTCAGAATTGATCATATCGTGCTTTTCATCCGCAAGCATAAACGCATTGTTCCCAAGAGGCTGGATTTCCAGATAGTCATAAAAATTTACCAGTCTGGCGATCTCCTGATCCGGTGCATTGCGAAGAAGTGCCTGATAAAGCTCTCCTGCCTCGCAGGCACTTCCCACCAGAAGGCCTTCCCTGTATTTTTCCAGCACGCTTTTGGGAACCCTTGGCCTTCTGTGATAGTACTTTAAATGGGACTGGCTTACCAGCTTGTACAGATTGATCCTTCCGGTCTCATTTCTTGCAAAAACAATAGCATGGTATGTGGGCAGCTTTCGGATGGTATCCGGTGAAACCGCACCCTGCCTGTTCATCTCATCCACATCAAAAATATCTCTTTCTTCCAGCATCTTTACAAACCGCACAAAAATCTCTGCGGTACATGCCGCATCATCCACAGCTCTGTGGTGATGATCAAGAGAAACACCTACTGCCTTGGCTACCGTATCCAGTTTAAAACGGTTCAGGGCAGGAAGAAGGAATCTAGCCATACCAACGGTATCCACATAAGTAAAATCATCCGAAATCCCCTGCCGTTTACAGTTTTCAATAATAAAGCTCATATCAAAGTCCGCATTATGGGCTACCATCACGCAGCCCTCACAGAATTCCAGGAATTTCGGCAGTACTTCCTCTATCAAAGGTGCATCCAGGACCATGGAATCATTGATGCTTGTCAGCTGCTCAATACGGAACGGAATGGGCACTTCTGGGTTTACAAAGGTGGAAAAACGATCTGTGATCTGTCCTTTTTCCACTTTTACCGCGCCAATCTCAATGATCCTGCAGGTTAGTGCTGAGAATCCCGTAGTCTCAATATCAAAAACAACAAAATCTCCATCCAGCCGCTGCCCTTTGGAATTGGTGACCATACCCTTCAGATCGTCTACCAGATACGCTTCCATTCCATAGAGCACCTTAAAATCAGACTCCTTTGGAACACAACCGCCCCAGGCATCAAAGCAGTGATTTGCCTCCGGGAAGGACTGCACCACGCCATGATCCGTGATAGCGATAGCCTTATGTCCCCACTCATAGGCACGTTTTACCAATGCCTTTGCATCGCTGACACCATCCATATCGCTCATCTTGGTGTGACAGTGAAGCTCCACACGCTTCTGAGGACTGGTATCCATTCTTGTGCTGGTAAAATTGGCGATTTTCTTGATACCTGTAATATTTCCAATAGTAAGCTCACTGTCAAAACGGTCAATGGTGGTAACTCCCTTCAGCTTCAGGAATGCGCCTTTTTTTACACTTTCCGTCACTTCCGGAACCTGCTCGTTACGCAGAAACATCTTCACAACAATACTGTCCGTAAAATCGGTCACAGGGAAAATCAGGATCGTTTTCTCATTTCGGATCTCACGAGCTTCCACATCCATAACCTGACATCGGATGATAACCTCACCCATCTCACCGGTAATGCTCTCCAGCGGAATCGTTTCTCCATCAAAATCTCTGCCGTAAACCACATCCGGATTGCTGTCCCTGCGGAATCCGAAGCTGCCGCGGAAATCTCCCTTCTGAACCTTCTGCTGTTTTTTGTCAAAGGATTTCTTCTCGTTTGTCTTTTCGCCCTTCTTATCTCCAGAGGTTTTCTTTGTCTCTTCCTTGGCTGTATCCTCCTGCTTCGGTTCGCTTTCCTGATCCCCGCTGAGTTTGGCATGCTTCAGGACATTTTCCACTTCCTGTTTGATCTGAAGTGCAGCATTTTTCCGGTATTTACTCTCTTTCACTTCCACAAAATCCAGTTCCACTTTCAGATCCATACCGCAGCGTTCACAGAAAACCTTATGAAAATATTCAACAAGTATTTCGCTTTTCTGTCTGGAAATAACCGTATCCGGAAGCTCCATACGCAAGGTATCTTTTCCTGTAAAAATGATTTTTGATCTACGGAACAGATTGTACTCCAGCATGTTATAGTTGCGCAGCTCCATCTCCATACTGGAACGGTAGCTTTCCAGAAAGTTCTCCGGTGTATACTGCTCGGAAAGATGAAATTTTTCCACAACTGTTACAGTCATGGGAATCCCCGGAAAGCACTGCCGTTCGATCTCATCCTCCAGCGCAAAAATATTCTTCTTGTGTATCCAGCGGCTGCTTTCGATATAAACCCTCAGATGAGTTCTTCCGGGGTTCATGGAAACCTTTGTCACAAATACCATGTCCAGAAGTTCTTCCAGCTCTTTCTTCACTTTAAGATGCGGAAATACATCAAAAAAATCTTTCTCCATTATGACTCCTGCTCATTCCAGGTAAGAAGTTCCTGACGAAGTGTATCCAGAAGATCCGTTTCCGGTACTTTTTTTACAACCTCTCCATGCCGGATCAGAAGACCAACACCATCGCCTCCTGCAATTCCGAGATCTGCTTCCTTTGCCTCTCCCGGTCCGTTTACCACACAGCCCATAACCGCAACCTTGATATCAAGAGGAATATCCTGTACCATGGTCTCTACCTGGTTTGCAAGGCCGATCAGATCGATTTTTGTTCTTCCGCAGGTCGGACAGGAAACAACCTCCACGCCTCCTTTGCGAAGTCCCAGCGTTTTCAGGATCCTTTTGGCTGATTTCACTTCTTCCAGCGGCGCGCCTGTCAGAGAAACACGGATGGTATCTCCGATTCCCTGATACAGGATGATCCCAAGTCCGATAGCTGATTTGATATTTCCCGAATACAGAGTTCCTGCTTCTGTAATTCCCACATGAAGAGGATACTGTGTTTTTTCTGCGATCAGTTCGTGAGCTTTCGCACACATAAGGACATCGGAAGACTTGATGCTGATCACAAGATTGTCATATCCCATCTCTTCAATGATGTGCACCTTATCAAGAGCACTCTCCACAAGTCCTTCGGCTGTAACACCGTGATATTTTTCTACCAGTTCTTTTTCAAGGGAACCGCTGTTTACTCCTACACGAATAGGGATATTCCGTTCCTTTGCTGTATCCACAACTGCCTGGATCCTCTCTTTGGAACCGATATTTCCCGGATTGATACGGATCTTGTCCGCACCGTTCTCCATGGCTGCAATGGCAAGGCGATAATCAAAATGGATGTCCGCAACCAGCGGAATATGGATCTGTTTTTTGATCTGGGATAAAGCCTTCGCAGCTTCCATAGTAGGAACTGCGCAGCGGATAATATCACAGCCTGCTTTTTCCAGTGAAAGGATCTGCGCAACCGTTGCTTCTACATCTTCAGTTTTCGTATTGGTCATGGACTGGATAAGGATCGGATTTCCTCCTCCGATAACACGATTTCCAATTTTTATTACTTTTGTATGATCTCTGTACATAAAAATCTCCTTTATGAATCCTGAAAGGCAGGTGTCTTCAAACGCCCTGCCTTTCCTTTCCGAACTATCTTTTTACTCTTACTCCTAACGTCGGATCTCCAGCAGCTTTGTTTTCAGTTCGTTTTCCATACGTCTCATATCTGCCTCTGCTGCCTGACGTTTTTCACGGCCTTCCTGCTGGATCTTCATCACATCATCCAGTGTCTGGATCAGTTCCTGATTGGTTTTTTTCAGAGTTTCAATATCTACAATACCACGCTGGGATTCCTTTGCAGTTTCCACAGATGCCAGGTGAAGCGTTTCCGCATTTTTCTTCAGAAGTTCATTGGTAAAATCCGTAACCTGCCGTTGTGCCTGTGCGGCTTCTGTGGAGTGCGCGATCCCTAGAGCCAGCACCATCTGGCTTTTCCAGAGAGGAATGGTATTTACAATGGTTGTCTGGATCTTCTCGATCATCGTCGTATCATTGTTCTGGATCATGCGGATCTGCGGTGCAGTCTGCATAGAAATGGTTCTGGTAAGCTCCAGATCATGAAGCTTTTTCTCAAAGCGGTCACATTTGCTTTCCAGATCATTGGCAGCCTGTGCATCTTCCGGAAGTCCGCTTGCCGCTGCCTTCTGATGCAATTCGTTGAGCTTGCCTCCTCTGACTTCCCTAAGCTTCTTTTTACCTGCAAGAATGTACATGGAAAGTTCTTTAAAGTATGCAAGGTTCTGCTCATACATTTTATCCAGCACGGCAGAATCTTTCATCAGACGCATCTGGTGCTGCTCCAGAGCTTCCGTGATCTTCGTCACATTTCCCTCGGCCTTTGTGTAACGGTTTTTCAGAGTTTCCACCTTCGCTGTCTGTTTTTTGAAAAAGCCGAAAAATCCCTTTTCCTCTGTGGCATCAAAATCCTTCAATTCTCCTACCACATTTGCAAGAAGCTCTCCTGCCTCCCCAAGATCCTGTGTCTTCACATTTACCAGCGCTGCATCAGAAAAATCTGCCATCTTCTTCTGAGTGCCGGCTCCGTACTGCAGGATCTGGTTTGTATTTTCAATATCGATCTTTGCTGCAAAATCTTCTACGATTTTCTGTTCCTGGGGAGATAACACCGGTTCCTCTACTGCAGGCTCCTGGGGTTTCTCCGATTCTTTTTTTGCAATTTCTTCTTTTTCTTCCGTGAGATCCGGTTCCAAAGTCAGCACCGGTGCTTCTACCTCAAATTCTTTAAATTCTTCTCCCATAAGCATTCTCCTTGATCAGCTGTACCTTCCGGCAGATGTCTGTATTCCAGCTTCTGATCTGCTCGTTGTACTTATTTCATTTCCGCATTCTGTTTCATTTTTTCGAAATCATCCTCTGTCAGTCCCTCCTGTGCCAGAACCGTATGCAGCACAGAAATATCGGTGGATACATCCCATGCGGTATCCCGGAATATGGAATCCAGAAGTTTCTCAAAAGCAATATTCAGTGTATCAATGGTTTCTTCAATTTCTTTCTTGGAAGCCGTGATATTCTCGCCCTGTACAGGCTGTCCATCCATATCCTCATAAGCATCCAGAAGCTTCACAGTCATGGGCAGATAGTAATCCATCATTTTCTTAAGATCCGGAATCACCTCCGGATGCTCTCCTGCACGCTCAAAAATTTTCTGAACGATCATTTCCATCCTGGAAATCTTTGCGGAAATTTCTTCCCCGGGAATGGCGTCATTGCTCTCACGGATCTTTACCAGAAATTCATTTCCTTTTCTCAGGACTTCCTGGGCTTCCGGACTCATATTCTCCTCCAGCTGAACCTTAGGATCTGCTTCCTGTTTACGAAGCTCCAGCTGCTTCTGTGTTTCCAGATACTGCTGATAGGTCTCATTACTGGTGATCAGACAGGTTCCCTGCTCATCCACATGGCCTTCCAGAAACCAGCCCTTCTGGATCATTCTGCTGATATCTTTTTTTACAAATTTCTCGTTCTTTCCTGCTGCCTGGGCAAGCTTCTGAAAATTACAGTAGGTGTGGTCTCCCAGCGCACGGATATATTTCTGGAAACGTCCCAGTCTTCCGAGACGGCTTGTTCCTGCTCCCAAAAGAGCACCGCCACCTGCTGCGCCTGCACACATCACTCCAAGCACACCTGCTGCAAGTGCACCGCTGTGTCCAATGCCCATCCAGATCAAAAGCACCATGGCTCCAAGCCCCATGCCACTTAAAAGTATCCCACCGGAAACTGCCATCATCATGCCTTTGAGATTCTCACCGGTAGTCTTTCCGTAGAGCAGTTCCGACTGTTTCCTTGCAGCCTGCTGCTTTGCTTTTCTGCTTCTTCCGTAATAAGGGCTTTGGTATGTATAGCTTTTCTTACGGAATTCCGGATCAGCACCCGGATCAAACACGGAATTCAGCGCATTTTTCAGCGCTTCGCTTCCGGACTCAATGGCCTTATTTACTGTCTGGTTGATCGTATGGCTTAATTCGTGATAGCTGTTTGAATTCACTGCATTATCTACAATATCCTGCATCTTTTTTCCAAGGTCTTCAAATTCGTGATTGTCCATTTTTCCCTCCAGTCCATAGATAATTTTTATTATATCGAAATCATATTAAAATTACAAGCAAATGAAAAAAAGGAACAAAAAACTATTGAAGTCATCACGTAAAAGTTTTACAATGGTAAAAAGTAAAAATTGTAAACGGAGGAATCGTTATGGAAAAAAAGAACATCGACTGGTCCAGCATCGGATTCGCTTACATGCCAACCGACTACAGATACGTGTCTAATTTTAAAGATGGAAAATGGGATGAGGGTACTTTAAGCACAGACCCTAATATCGTACTCAACGAGTGTGCTGGTGTGCTTCAGTATTCTCAGAGTGTATTCGAGGGTCTGAAGGCATACACAACAGAAGACGGACATATCGTTACTTTCCGTCCTGACCTGAACGCAGAGCGTATGGCTGCATCTGCAGCAAGACTTGAAATGCCGGTATTCCCGAAGGAAAGATTTATCGACGCTGTTGAGCAGGTTGTTAAGGCAAATGCTGCATGGGTTCCGCCATATGGTTCCGGCGCAACACTTTATCTTCGCCCGTACATGTTTGGTTCCAACGCCGTGATCGGTGTTAAACCGGCTGACGAATATCAGTTCCGTATCCTTACAACACCGGTTGGTCCGTACTTTAAAGGCGGCGCCAAACCGATCACGATCCGTGTCAGCGACTATGACCGTGCCGCACCTTGCGGAACCGGTAACATCAAGGCTGGCCTGAACTACGCAATGAGCCTTCATGCTATCGTAGATGCTCACAAACAGGGCTTTGATGAGAACATGTACCTTGATCCCAAGACTCGTACAAAAGTTGAGGAGACAGGCGGAGCAAACTTCATCTTCGTTACTAAAGACGGCAAGGTTGTAACACCGAAGTCTGACAGCATCCTTCCTTCCATCACACGTCGTTCTCTGATCTACGTTGCAAAGGAGTACCTTGGACTGGAAGCTGAAGAGCGTGAGGTCTACTTCGATGAGGTTAAAGATTTTGCAGAGTGTGGTCTTTGCGGTACTGCTGCAGTTATCTCTCCTGTCGGAAAGATCAATGATCACGGCAAGGAAATCTGCTTCCCAAGCGGAATGGAGAAGATGGGACCGGTTATCCAGAAGCTGTACGACACACTGACCGGTATCCAGATGGGACGCATCGAAGCACCGAAGGGATGGATCCACGTAATCGAGTAATTACCGGATTTTCGTCATTATACATAACATTAAGTACAAAAAACAGACCGCCGTATTTTTTTCGGTGGTCTGTTTTTTTATTATTTCTTCATTGTTTTTCTGTACAAAGCGGGCATTCTCATTCTGCTTTATGATCTGTGCTCACATTACCTATCTTTTCTCTCGTATTTTACAAACGCATATTCCAGATCAAAGTATGTCTGTTCTTCACTCTCCGCTGTGATCTCCCAGTCCGGGTCCTCATCCAGGTTTGGAAAATACGCATCCGCTTCATATGCAAAATCGATTTTTGTCACATGAGCTGTATCACAGTACGGGAGCATCTGTTTGTAAATACTGTCTCCGCCGATACAGTACACATCCTCTGCCGGATATTTCTCCACTTCCTTCAGTGCTTCCTCGATGCTGTGAACGATCACCGCACCTTTTACCTGATAATCCCTGTTGCCGGTGATCACAATGTTGGTTCTGTTTTTCAGAGGAAGTCCGTTTGGAAAAGACTCCAGTGTTTTTCTTCCCATAACAACCACTTTTCCTGTAGTTTCCTCACGGAACATCTTCATATCTGCCGGAATACTTACCAGAAGTTCATTATTTCTTCCGATTCCCCAGTTTTTATCTGCTGCAACAATAATATTCATTCTTTCTTCCTTTCTTTATGCAATTATACTGCAATGGGAATATTTTTGATCTGTGGCCATGTCTCATAATTCTCCACGATCAGATCATCGGTGGTGAATTTATAAAAATCCTTTATCTCCGGATTCAGTTTTACTGTCGGTGCAGGATACGGTTTTCTGGAGATCAGTTCTTTAATTACCGGAATATGGCGATCATAAATATGGCAGTCTGCGATCACATGAACAAGCTCTCCGGCTTCCATATCGCAGGCCTGTGCGATCATCATGAGAAGAAGAGAATACTGACACACATTCCAGTTGTTTGCAGCCAGGATATCCTGCGATCTCTGGTTCAGCACCGCATTAAGGACCAGCTTGTCTTTTCCGGGTTCCTTGGTTACATTGAAAGTCATGGAATAGGCACATGGGTAAAGATTCATCTCGTGGAGATCCTGATGTACATAAATATTGGTCATGATCCTTCTGCTGTACGGATTGTTCTTAAGATCAAAAAGAACTCTGTCTACCTGATCCATCATTCCCTCTTTATACTGATGCTTCACACCTAACTGATAGCCGTAGGCTTTTCCGATGGAGCCCTTCTCATCTGCCCAGCTGTCCCAGATGTGACTGTGAAGATCATGGATATTATTGGATTTCTGCTGCCAGATCCATAGAATCTCATCCATCGCACTCTTTAACGCTGTTTTTCTTAAAGTCAGTGCCGGAAACTCCTTCCGGAGATCATAACGGTTCACAACACCAAATCTCTTGATGGTATAAGCCGGAGTTCCATCCTCCCACACAGGACGTACCTTCTCACCTTCTGTGCTGGTTCCGTTTTCTATGACATCTTTGCACATGTCAATGAATATATTATCTGCAAGACTCATTTGTTGATTTCCTCCTGTAATTTTCTTCTATTCGATCCCGGGCTGCTTTTTTCTTAAAAATGCCCCTGAAATTTATTTTATATTCTAACACATTTCAGTCCTTACTGTCCACTTCCCCTTTAACCTCCTATCCCATTTAACCTTCTCTCCCTGTTTTTCCTTTTCCCTGTTCTTTTTCTGTATTTTTCTGGACTTTTCCATGCGGGAGTGCTATATTAAGAGCCATGAAAATACTGATTACCTTATTAAAACCTTTTTCTTTTGCACCTGCGATCCTGATGATGTGCGTGATCTACTCTTTTTCCGCACAGACCGGAGATGTTTCCGGTGCCCTGAGCTATAAGATCAGCTACCAGATCGTAGAAACCAAAAACGAAATATTAGCTTCCGGCAAAAGCCTGGAACAGCTTTCCCAGGAAGCTGCAGATATCGAATTTTATGTCCGTAAGGCTGCTCACATGACAGAATACTGCCTGTTGGCCATATCTATTTCCTTCCCCCTCTATGTATACGGAGTTCGGGGAATCTGGCTGATGCTCCTTGCCGGATTTGTATGTGTGGGATTTGCTGGACTGGATGAATACCATCAGTCTTTTGTAGAGGCCCGCGGACCTTCCGTAAGGGATGTAGGGATCGACAGTTGCGGAGCAATGATCGGAATTTTGCTGGTACAGGCATTCTGCTGGTCTACCTTACATACCCCCAACAGAAAAAAATCTCGAAAAAAACGCAGAAACGCGCAAAGACGCAGATAACTGTTTTGCGATCTGCCTGATCTAAAAAACGGAACATAGATAAGGATTTTTTTGCCTTATGATGTTCCGTTTTTGCTATTACTAATCGTCATATCTCAGCAGGCATTTTACTCTCACCTGCATCCAGTTTTATTTTTCGTCTTTCTCCTCCGGTGCGTCATCCAGATTTTCCGCAAGATGCGCCCGCTCCGCAATTGACATTTTTTTCTTTGCCACGGTTTCCGGATTTTGAGAAGCTTCCTCTGCCGCTTTTTTCGCAGCAGCTTCTTCCAGCTCATGTTTCTGTGCGCCAGCCTTTGCAAGATTACGGATCGCCATGATCAGAAGCACTGCTCCGATCACAACAAAAATACCTCCCGCTGCCAGAAATACCACACCGGAGTCTTCTGCTCCGCTTATGACACTGGCGCAGAGACGATATCCTGTATACACAAGATAGCCTCCTGCAAAGATCCACAGAAGACTGCTTCTTGTGGAAGAATTTCCCTGTCCGGAATTCTTTTCCTCAGCAGTTTCCTGCTGCAGCTCTTCCTTATTTTCTCTTTTCTGTTCTTCCATGATGTATTTCTGTCCTTTCTGATATCCTTATATTTCTCTATTTGTCAGATATCTTTTCCCTGTCAGCTTCTGTTTTTTCCTTCTCTTCCGTTTCTTCTTTTACAAGTCTTCCATAAAGCTTTGTCATTTTATAAATCTTCTGAATAATTGTTTCATTGAGCTGGCCTTTTTTCATACGCCACTTCCAGTTGTCACCAAGAGTTGACGGTTCATTGATCCTTGCCTCATTTCCAAGGCAGAGATAATCCTGTACCGGGATCACACAGCGATCTGCAACACTGGACATCGCCGCACGTATCATGCTCCACACTGCCGCAGTCTCATGCTTGCCCTCACAGCCAATATAGGCCCTGGCAAAATTTCGATCATGCTGGCTCAGATTGCGGAACCATCCTCTTGTTGTCTCATTGTCATGAGTACCTGTGTAAACAATGCAATTCCTTTCATATCTGTGCGTCAGATACGGACTGTCCTCATTCTCGTCAAAAGCAAACTGCAATACCTTCATTCCCGGGAATCCGGATTCTTCCACCATCTCGATCACACTGTCTGTAAGGAGACCAAGATCCTCTGCGATCACATCCAGCTTTCCAAGATTCTTTTCAAGCGCACGGAACAGATCCATTCCCGGTCCCTTTTCCCAGTGACCGAACTCCGCAGTTTTATCTCCGTACGGAATGGAATAATACTCATCAAAGCCTCTGAAATGGTCGATCCTTACCACATCATAAAGCTTCATACAATTTGCCATTCGGCGTATCCACCATGCATAGCCTGTTTTCTTGTGATATTCCCAGTCATAAAGCGGATTTCCCCAGAGCTGCCCTGTGGCGGAAAAAGCATCCGGCGGGCATCCGGCAACGCCGATCGGAATATTTTCCTTATCAAACTGGAACAATTCCGGCTGTGCCCAGGCATCCGCACTGTCAAACGCAACGTAGATCGGGATGTCTCCGATCATCTCCACTCCCTTAGCATTTGCATAAGCTTTCAGTGCTGTCCACTGTTTAAAAAAGCAGAACTGCTGGAAGCAGTAAAATCCCACTTCTTTTGCAAGCTTCTCTCTTTCTTCAGCCAATGTAGCTTTTTCTCTGTTTTTGAGTTCCGTAGGCCATTCGATCCAGCTGATCCCATTCAGGCTGTCCTTGATTGCCATATACAGGCTGTAATCTTCCAGCCAGGCAGCATTTTCTTTTACAAACTTCCGGTACTCCTGATCTGTCTCACAGTCATAATTTTCAAAGGCTTTTCTCAAAAGCCGAAATCTGGAATTATAAATCTTCTCATAATCCACATAGCTCTCGTTTGTACCCCAGTCACAGTCCTCGCAATCACTTTTATCCAGATATCCCTCTTTTACAAAAGCCTCCAGATCAATAAAATACGGATTTCCCGCAAAGGTAGAAAAAGACTGGTATGGTGAATCTCCATATCCGGTAGGTCCGAGAGGAAGAATCTGCCAGTATTTCTGTCCTGCTCTTGCCAGCTGGTCTACAAACTCATATGCTTCCTCAGAAAAGCATCCGATCCCATATTTCGATGGCAGACTGGACACTGGAAGTAAAATCCCACTTGCTCTCATAATTTACGAATCCTCCTGTTTTCTCAGTAGTTGCGCCCTCTCACAGATGTCTGCAGGAGCACTCAGATTTTTATTATATCACTCTGTCACAGAGCGTTCAAAGTCCTTTTTTGCAGATATATGTAAATATATCATGATAAACCTTTTCCCTGTCTTTCTCATTCAGGATCTCGTGGCGCATTCCCGGATATAATTTTCCCCGGACATCCCGGTATCCTGCACAACGCATGGCACGGACAGACTTCGCAAACTGTCTCACATTTCCCATGCAGGGATCCTCCGCCCCACTGATAAACAGCACCGGCATTTCCGGCTTTGTACACTTCCAGTGCTTCACATCATAGGCTCTTTTCATCAGGTCAAAAAGTGCCAGATATGCATCATCCGTAAAGGTAAATCCACAGTATTCTGAATCCGAATAATCCTGTACAACCTGCGGATCAGAGCAAATCCAGGAAAAACGGTTTTTTTCTTTTTTAAAGTGCATTGCATAGCTTCCAAAAGACATCATCTCGATCAGACCCGCACTGTGTTTAGACCCGAAAACAGTCTTTCCCACTTTTGCCAGAGCTACTCCGACCGGACGAAATACATTATAGCTAGGTGAGCCGCAGACGATCAGCATATCCATACAACTGTCATGATGCGCTGCATAGGCACGAACTGCCAGAGAGCCCATGCTGTGTCCGAAAAGGATCAGCGGGATACCTGGGAAATGATCCTTGATCAAGCAGTTCACCGTATGGATATCCTGCAGCATGGCATCCGCCCCACCACCGTACATATACCCAAGATCCTCTTTACTGCGTACGCTTTTCCCATGGCCACGGTGATCATGGATCACACTTATATATTTTCGCTCTGCCATATATTCCATAAAAGGAATGTAGCGTTCCTTGTACTCACTCATTCCGTGAACGATCTGTATGATCCCACGGTATTTCTCATTACGTTCCAACTCCGGCACTACTGCCAGGCAGGAAATTTCCAATCCGTCTGCTTTTGAAGGAAATGAATACTGAATTGTCCGTAACATATATTTCACCTCACCTTTTCTGCTGCATAAAGCGGGCATTCGCATTCCGCTTTGTCACCTGTACTCAACCACTTTTTCTGTGTCTTCCAGTATATCATAACACAGGGGGTTTCTCAAACAGTAAACCTATGATATAATCGTTACGGTAACACAGGGTGATGCTGTTTGCCCGCAAATGCAAACAGATATCCTCTGACTTACCCACCCGAAAACCAGAATGACTTATTGTAAGGAGGAATAATGAATACAGAAGACAATAATGATTTTTATGACGATGAGCTCTCCAGATCATTGATCTCCAATGATTTTGAAGGCGACACTCCCCACAGAAAGAAAAAAAGCAAAAAGCCTCTCGTGATCTGTCTGATCATCCTTCTGATCGCTGCCGCAGCCGGCGGAACCGCCTGGTATATGATGCAGCGCCATAAACCGGTAGAAGCCACAGAAAAATTTCTCACAGGCATGCAGAACATGGATTTTACCACAATGGAGAACCTTCTCCAGAGTCATGATCTCAGTGCTCTGGATGATGCAGATATCCGTGATTCTGCTTACACAGATTTCTTCACTACCGTCAACAAAAAAATGACCTACAAGATCACCAAAAACAAATTTGACATCCAGAACGGAACTGCCAAGATAACGGTTCACATGAAATATATTGACGGAACCAATATCTATGCAGCAACTATTCAGGAATACACCCGTAAGGTTGCTGTCGCAGCCTATGCCGGAAAGGAAATGACACAGGATGATATCCAGGAAATGCTCGCTGCACTTCTTGCCGAAAATGCTTCCACAGCTGATGAGAAATACAATGAGATCGATATTACCTATCCTCTGATCAAAATCGGCAGCGACTGGAAGATCGTTTCTCTGGATGACACCACAGTCAAGGTTATGTGCGCAAACTTCAAAAGCGTAAAAGACGAAATATCATCCCAGCTTACGGATGACAGCACAGATAGCAGTTCTGCCGCTGCAGAGGATTCTTCCACCCCAGGCAGCACGGCCTCTGCTGAGGGCACAAGTGCATCCATTGATATTACAACTGACAAATTCTCCGTCCGTTTCAAACAGTTTGCGATTTCCAAGGACTACGGCGGAAATCCCTGTCTGATGATCTACTACGACTATACAAACTCCGGCGATTCCCAGTCCAGTGCATTTGTAGACTTCACCCTGCAGGCTTCCCAGAACGGAGAAGTTCTAGAAGGAACTTATCCGGAAGCCAGCGATGATGCTGTAGATAACTACATGAGCACCATTGATCCCGGAAAAACCGTCACTGTATGCCAGGTATTTCTTCTGAAGGATACTACCAATGATGTAACGCTTCAGGGCAAAGAAACTCTGAATGTAAGCGGCGGACAGACAACCTCTCAGATTCTGAAGCTGAAGTAAGATATCGGAATCGCCTGGCGGATATTTACGATCCAAATTCGATAAACCGGAAATTTACATTTTATCTTGCATATGAAAGGAAAACGGAAATTTCTCCTTCATGATTTTTTCATGGCTGGCAGAAATTTCCGTTTTTCTTTTTCTCATTCCTGTGTATATTTTTTTGATTCCATGAAAAACTATTTCCTGTATAACGAAAGGATGGTGACTTATGTCAAATAAATATCTGCAGTACTTCACCCTGACCATTGCTGTGGTCGGTGCCATAAACTGGGGTCTGATCGGCTTCTTTAATTTTAATCTGGTAGCATTCCTGTTCGGAAGCATGAGCTGGCTCTCCCGGATCATCTACGGACTTGTAGGCTTATGCGGGCTTTATCTTCTGACCTTCTATACTCTGATCGATCAGGGTGAAACAACTGAATAAGCTACGCAGTAACACATAACGCGAAAAATCCTCTGCTGCATAAAAATAAAGCAGAGGATTTTTTCGCAACAAAAAAGAACTCTGATCATCCTCAGAGTTCCGAAGAGCGATAGACGGGGCTCGAACCCGCGGTCTCGACCTTGGCAAGGTCGCGCG
>ERZ791864.937-NODE-937-length-24063-cov-5.230048_pt1 | contig 24063 bp, 15 predicted proteins | sample MGYA00510282_ERZ791864 | MGnify/ENA primary metagenome ERZ791864 (study PRJEB30046, sample SAMN00792087) | human gut metagenome | study: EMG produced TPA metagenomics assembly of the A metagenome-wide association study of gut microbiota in type 2... | reverse complement strand
TGTATTCTGTGTCCATGAGCTGCCCGCTCCATCTAAAATATCATACGTTACCTGAGCCGGTGCCGCAGCTGCCGGTGTTGTTGTAGTTAATGCAGCCGGTGTTGATGTCGCCGGTGCCGGATCCGGTGTTGGTGTTGTTGCTTCCGGTGTCGGATTTGGATTCGGTTCTGGGGTGCTATTCTCTGTCACAGTCAGTGTAACTGGATCTGATGTATCTGAACCGCTTTGATTGCTTACCACACACTGATATTGATATCCATTAAATTCTGCACTAGCTACATTAAACTTGTAACTTTCACTAGTTGCTCCATCAATATTAACAAATCCTGCATTATCATTTTTATTAACCTGCCACTGATACTTTAAATCTGTACCTGTTGCATTTACTGTAAACGTTGCCGTTTCCCCGGCTTTCACGGATGCAGGCTGTGGTTGGGTTATGATCTTCGGTTTTTCAACAACCGGTGGCACAACATCCTTTGCTTTGAAGGAAACTACTATTGTGTGATTATTTGTTACATTGGTAAAAGTATAGGTATTGGAAGGATTTTCTACTTCTGTGCCGTCCACTTTTAAAGAAGCTATCACGTATCCTTTATTTGGTGTAATTGTGAATTCCTTATCCTTATCCTTGTTAACACTTACTGAACCGCTTGGTGAAATTGTTCCGTTTCCTCCTGATACTGTAGCTTGAATTGTATAAGTTGCTGCTGCCTTTTTTTTCAATACAACTTTGCTATTTTCATCAATAGCTGTTTCGTAATCACTATTATCAGAAGAAAAACAGTTTACACTTACGGAATCACTTGTAATCGGAACCGCAGAAGTATCTGTTGGTGCAATCGCTGTAGTCACGCCTATCCTAGCTTCGCTTGTCAGTCCACTTGCGGACACTGTTTTGTCTTTCTCAAGATACAGATTATTATCTATTTCTCCAACTTTATTTTTAGTAATATTTACCGTACCTTTCATATTAAAAGATTTTGTCGATGCAAAATATACGCCTCCACCATGCGTATTTGCTTTATTATCGGTTATTTTACCTCCGAACATATTAAAACTGCCACCATTATGGCAAAAAACTCCACCACCACAATCTTCGGAATTGTTGCCAGAAATAACTCCACCATACATGTTGAATTCGCTACCATTATTATACACACCTCCGCCACCACAATTGTAGCAATAATCTGCAGTGGATCCTATATTACCAGTAATTGTGCCACCGTACATGTTGAATTTACCCCAAGTACTATTAACACCTCCGCCGTACATATAAGTATTCCCAGAGATTGTTCCCTCATACATTTGAAAGGTTCCACAATAATTAAATATACCTCTGCCTGTTTTACTCACGCCATGAGTAATTTTTCCGGCAGTTTTCTGACAATCTGTAAGAGTAAACGTTTTGCCATAATCTATGACAATAACATCTTCACTGGCATTACAAGTAATGCTGTGTCCATTCAGGCATAATGTTACGTCATTTTGGCAATTCCATGCACTATAGATTGTCACATCTTTCTCCAGATAGTAATAGCCACTTCCTTGTATCTTACTAAGATCAGAAAGTCCTTTCCATTCAATTTCACTATGCGTGGTATGATCACCAGCTTCCAGATCATTTGTGCCGCATACGCAATGCTTATGCTCAGGATTCTCCGCAGCTGTCACGTTCTGCTCACTTTCCCCTTCAGCCTTCGCATGCACTGTTCCACCCGGTACTGCCGGTACAAGTCCTGCCACCATTCCGAATACCAGTAAACCAGAAAGTATTTTTGCAATTCCTTTGCCCATTCTCTTTTTTCTTATCATGTGTACTCTCCTGCTGTAATTACAAAATCCAAGATTTCATGTGGCATTCCATCCACAGGTCTAATATCAAATGCTTATCTTAAGCTGCTCTTTTTTCTTCTTATAAACATTCCTGCAAGTCCCACACATGAAACCATCAGAAGTGCTGTACAAAGAGCCATGCTGAAATCTTCGCCTGTCTTTGGAGATTTTGCACTTTGGTCAGCGTTTTCGGCTACCGTAAAGTTTGTTGCCGCTGTTCCGTCTGTCCAGACAAGTTCAAAGGAATGATTTCCTGCTGACAGACTCTTGAGGTATTCCGGTTTGAAGGTAATGATGGTAGATCCTTCTGTGACCGTATAGTTGACCGGATCAACCGTTACTCCGTCCACCTTGACCTCGCGGAATTTTGAAATCTCACCGCTTCCTCTGATTGCAAGGCTTCCATCTGTATTCTGTGTCCATGAGCTGCCCGCTCCATCTAAAATATCATATGTTACCTGTGCCGGTGCTGTTGTGGTTGATGCAGCCGGTGTTGATGTCGTCGGTGCTGAATCCGGTGTCGTGGTTGTTGCTTCCGGTGTAGGATTTGGAGCCGGTGTTGGGGTTGGGGTTGTTGTTTCCGGTGTAGGATTTGGAGTCGGTGTTGGTGTTGGTGTTGGATTAGATACCGAAGTATCACCATCAGGAACAGTTATCGCAGCAATACTACTTGCATTATGATTTGTATCTTCTTTTAATCTTACATCATATTCTCCTGCTATCAATCCTATAATCTCTGTTCCGGTACAGGAAATCCATGAATCATCCCCGGATTTACAATATTCCATCGCTTCACTTACGCCTACAATCTTACCATCTGCTGCTCCAAGTGAAGACGGTTTTATCGCAAATAAGGCAGAAGGTTTATCCTGATTAGCTTTTTTAATTTCCCACGTTGGTGTTTTGGCACCTCTAGTTCCATCTCTCCATGTTTTATCTCCTGCTGGTATAACAGATATCTCATAAGTCCCTGCATCAATTGCTGTAGTAATACCACCAACAATTGTATAGTCTTCATTTGCTTCACAAGTATGTGCAGTTCCATCATACAGATAGGATTCTGTCTTTAAAAAACCATACGCCCTTACGGTCTGACCATATCTCGGCACATATACTTCCATTATTTCAGAAGGAAGCTGTGTCCAGTTGGTCTTATAACGCACTTCATAGGTTTGCCCTGCTTCAACCTCTTCGCTATAGTGATTCGTATCATCCCCCTTACTAGTTGTCCATGTTTCGGTTCCTTTCAAACGATACTCCATATTATTTTCAATAGCTACAATATATCCTTTTCCACCTTCTGATCTTGGTTCATTGCCAGACACTGTATGGATAATCGGTTGTGGTTTCTTCTTAATTGCCCATTCGCTTAAGTCAATATCACATTTTGGCCAACCAGAAATTTTAAATTTTGGTGGATAATGTGGATCCATATTAAGACTAATTCCATACGTTCCCCAATTCTGATTGATTTTTGCTGTAATTTCTCCATTTTCATGATAATCTTCATCTATTGTCAGAATAACATCTTCCATCTTTTCACCCTTTGCGACAGTCAACTTACCTGACTGAACATGCATTGTACTTGGAATTGTAATTGTTACTGTTTCCTGATCTGCCGCCAATGATGTAACAGGAATAAATCCGACAACCATCATGCAACTAAGTAAAAACACAATCAGTTTTTTTCTCAATATTTTTGTTTTCATAAGTGTTCCTCCTGCATTTGTTTATTTTTTCACAATATGTCGCATTACCATTTTTTTTCATTTTATCACAGCGTTCATCCAAAACCCGGATTTCGGCGTGAGTTGTAATTATATGGCGTGAATTGTAAGATGCAGGCTTGCTTTGGTTTTCCGAATTTTTTATAATGGATGTATCATAACTGTGAAACAAGGAGGACTGCCACATGCTGCTTCAGATTTTAACTTATACACACCACTTAACGACAATGCTGTTTGGCATTTTTCTGTCCGCCTTTTTTCTCGGGGTAAAACAGAATAAGAAAAATGTCTGCATTCTTCTTAGTGGTGCAGCAGTATCCGGACTTTTCTTTCTGATCTGCAATACGGTATTCGGTTCGTTGTTCACGGAAGCCGTCTATCCGATTTTCGTACATCTGCCGCTTTTTCTGCTGCTGGTGTTTTATTACCGTTTCCGCTGGCTGCCTTCCATAATCTCTATTATGACCGCCTATCTGTGCTGCCAGTTCAGCAACTGGGCAGGTATTTTTGCCTTATCCCTGAGCGGATTGGAATGGGTTTATTATCTGGTAAGGATTATCGTGACTGTTGCCGTTTTCGCTTTCTTAAGCCGGTATCTGTGCCAGACTACCGCACTGCTTTTTGCAAAATCTGACCGGGAGCTGTATATCCTTGGGGCAATGCCATTTGTCTATTATGTGTTTGATTACTCTACCACAAAGTTCTCCATGCTTCTCTACTCCGGAAATAAGGTGGTCGTGGAATTTCTCGCATTTGCCATGTGTATTTCCTATGTCATTTTCCTGTTCGTCTATTTTCAGGAATATGAGTTGAAAAACCGCGCTGAACAATACGGTCAGCTTACCAATATGCAGTTGAACTCCCTGCATTCGGAGATCGAACAGGTCCGCAGCAGCGAACACCGCATGAAGATCCTGCGGCACGACATGCGCCATCATCTTGCTGCCATCCAGACTTTTATCTCCCAGCAGGAACCGGAGCGCGCGCTTGATTATATTCAGGAGATCAATAAGCAATATGACGACACTGTCATCCACTCTTTCTGCAGAAATGAACTGCTGAATTCGGTCCTTTCCATTTACCAGACACGGTTTACGGAAAATCAGATCGTTTTTGACGTACAGGTCCAGACTTCGCAGACACTCTGCTGCTCTGAGATGACTTTCTGTGCGATTCTTTCCAATCTTCTGGAAAATGCCATGCATGCGGTCACGAAGCTCCCTGTGGAAAAACGTATCGTGCATCTGAGCATTTTTGAAAAAGGAAACCACCTTCTGATCCTGCAGAAGAATCCGGCTTCAGAGACACCTGTTTTTTCAAACGGTATCCCGGTTACAACGGCAAAGAATCACGGTATCGGTGTCCAAAGCGTCATTTATTATGTTGAGAAGGAACATGGACAGTACCAGTTTTACATGGAAGGTGAGGACTTTGTAGTCCGCATTATTCTTTAAGCGAGGATATTTATTATGGTAAAGATTGCGATTTGTGATGATGAAACTGAATTTTTGGATCTGCTTTCAGACAGTCTTGATTCCTGGTGCCGGGCGCACCAGCTGACACTGCAGCTCTACCGGTTCACAAACGGTGACGAACTGATCTCCGCACACAGGGCTTATGGCATGGATCTGATCCTGCTTGATATGATCATGCCCCTTTTGAGCGGCATGGATACCGCCCGCGAACTGCGCCAGCATGACCCGCACGTTCCGATCATTTTTCTGACTTCCTCACCGGAATTTGCGCTGGAATCTTATGAAGTCCGCACTTTCTGGTATCTGTTGAAACCTCTTGACGAAGTGCGTTTCCATGCGGTCCTCGACAGCTGGTACGAAGTCCACAAGGCTTCCATGGCTCATTTCGCGGCAAGAACAGATTCCGGCTACCAGGCGATTTATTTTCAGGATGTCGAATATCTGGAAGCGCAGAATAAGAATGTGTTAGTCACATTGAAAGACGGCTCGGTGATCTCCATAAAAGAACCCTTTCACCAGTGTGAAACAATTTTCACAGTGGAAAAAGGGTTTTATAAATGCCACCGCAGCTATATTGCAGCGTTAAGCTGCGTGGAAAAGTTCGGTAAAACCTCTCTCTTCACAAAATCCGGTGCACAGATTCCGATTTCAAGAGACAATTACGCTAATTTTAAGGATGTTTATTTTTCCTATATGTTTCCGCAGGAATGATCCGCTATTGGATCCCAAAGGATGCCAGTTTCATGTCCTCGTTGAACGCCAGTGTGTAATGCACCTCGATGTTTTCATATTCTGCAGTCACGTAAACAGCTGCGATATGCGCACCTCTCTGTATGATCTCCGCATCCTGCATTGTTTCAATGGAAACAAAATCTCCCCAGTCTTCCGAGATCCGCGCCTTGCCCTCGTCCATGCGCTCTTTGTTCATGATCTCCTGCATGTCCGGGACAACAAGGCTTTGCAGGCTGTCAAAATCCTCTGCATTTAAAAGCCCTATGATTTTTTCCGCCTGTGCCTTCACTTCCTCTTCGCTAAACACTTCACTCTCTGCCAGCGCCTTGTTCTGCGGCTGCATCCAGTAAGTTGCAACGGATGCTGCCACAAGGATCACTGCGACAATGATGATGTTGCGGATGCGCTTTTTCTTCTGCTCCGGTGTCAGCACTTTTTTTGTTTTTATCTTACTCATTTTTCTCTCTGCACTTTCTTTTTTCTGCATATTAGTCCCTGATCGCATCCAACGCATTCGAAATATCTGCGATCAGATCTTCCTTATCCTCTAAACCGAGACTTATCCGGATCAGCTCTGCCGGAACACCTGCCTCTTTCAGCTGTTCATCTGTCATCTGTCTGTGCGTGGAGGTTGCCGGATTCAGACAGCAGGTTCTTGCATCTGCCACATGTGTCTCGATCGCTCCAAGCTTTAAGTTCTGCATAAAAGCAGACGCAGCCTCCCTGCCGCCCTTTAATCCGAATGAAACGACACCGCATCCGCCGTGTGGCAGGTATTTTCTGGCACGTTCATAGTATTTGCTGGAAGGCAGGCCCGGATAGTTCACATAGGCTACCTTTGGATGTTTTTCCAGAAATTCGGCAACTGCCTGTCCATTTTCCACATGCTTAGGCATACGCACGTGCAGCGACTCCAGTCCAAGGTTTAACAGGAATGCGTTCTGTGGCGACTGGATGCATCCGAGATCACGCATAAGCTGTGTTGTACATTTTGTGATGAATGCGCCCTCATTGCCAAATTTTTCTGCATAGGTCACGCCATGGTAGCTCTCATCCGGTGTACAAAGTCCCGGATATTTGTCTGCGTGTGCCATCCAGTCGAATTTTCCGCTGTCGACGATCGCACCGCCTACTGCCGCACCATGTCCATCCATGTATTTGGTGGTGGAGTGTGTCACAATATCCGCACCCCACTCAAATGGCCTGCAGTTGACCGGAGTTGGAAATGTGTTGTCTATGATAAGCGGTACGCCGTGCGCATGTGCTGTTTTTGCAAAGAGCTCAATATCTAATACTGTCAATGCCGGATTGGCGATCGTCTCGCCAAACATCAGTTTTGTGTTCGGACGGAATGCAGCGTTTAACTCCTCCTCCGATGCGTCAGGAGACACGAAGGTTGCCGTGATCCCCATTTTGGCAAGCGTAACTGCAATGAGGTTGAAGGTTCCGCCGTAGATCGAGGATGATGCCACGATATGGTCTCCACTCTCACATATGTTGAATATGGCAAAAAAATTCGCTGCCTGTCCGCTTGAGGTCAGCATTGCGGCTGTGCCGCCTTCCATTGCGGCGATCTTGGCTGCGACATGATCATTCGTCGGATTCTGCAGCCGTGTATAGAAATATCCGGATGCCTCAAGATCAAACAGTTTTCCCATGTCCTCACTGGTGCTGTATTTGAAAGTGGTAGACTGGATGATCGGGATCTGCCGCGGCTGTCCATTCCCCGGGGTATATCCTGCCTGTACACATTTTGTGCCTATTTTATAATCGTTCATTTTATTTTCCATGCCTTTCCGCAATCTGCCCTTCGTATCCGGCAGTCACATTATTATCAAACTGATCTGCGCCATGATCTCCGCTGCAGATCATCAGTATTATTACTGTAGCATTATAAGCGCCGTTTTTCAAGAATTGTTTTTCCTGTCTGCCCGGAAGTAAAACACTTGCAGAAGTATGTTATTTTCGATAGTATATAAGTATCAGATGTACGGATACAGGTTGAGTCAGAACAGATAGTTGTCTGATCGATCCGGAAGATAAAAGGAGGAATCCTCATGACCGAGCAGGAGATCAAGGATATTTTACAACAACAGAACCACTTTTTTTCCAGTGGCAAAACTATCCCGGCGGAATTCCGCCTGAAACAGTTAGAAAGTTTGAAGGAGGCTATGATCCGCCATGAAGCCGACCTCACTGCGGCATTGAAGGAGGATCTTGGAAAGAGCCGTATGGAGAGCTATATGTGTGAGATCGGGCTGACGCTGTCGGAGCTTACCTGGATGCAGAAGCATCTCCGCAGCCTTATGCGCAGCAAACGTGTTTCCACCCCGGCCGCCCAATTCGCAGCAAAGAGCTTCCGCTCCCCTTCCCCTTACGGAACCGTGCTGATCATGAGTCCATGGAATTACCCGGTGTTACTGACACTCGATCCGCTGATTGATGCCATAGCAGCCGGAAATACTGCGGTCGTAAAACCAAGCGCCTACGCCCCTTGCACGTTCAATGTCATGAAAACCATGATTGAAGAATGTTTTCCGGCACATTATGTTGCAGTGGTCGATGGCGGCCGCGCAGAAAATCAGGCACTGTTACAGCAGCGTTTTGACATGATCTTTTTCACCGGTGGAAAGACTGTCGGACGGGAGGTACTCCGCCATGCGGCTGAATATTTAACCCCTGTCACGTTAGAGCTTGGCGGAAAGAGCCCATGTATCGTTGACTCCACCGCTAAGATCCGGCTTGCCGCAAAGCGTATTGTCTTCGGCAAGTATTTGAACTGTGGACAGACCTGTGTTGCGCCGGATTATATTCTCTGTGACAAACGCATCCGCGATGAGCTTATCACTGCGATCTTAGCTGAGATTGAAAAGCAGTTTGGGAAAGAACCTCTGAAAAATCCGAATTACGGAAAAATCATCAACGAAAAGCATTTTGAACGCATTCTCGGGCTGATCAATGGGGAAAAGCTTGTGTATGGGGGACAGTCAGAGCCTGAATCGCTCCGCATTGCGCCTACCGTTCTCAATAATATTACGTGGGACGACGCTGTGATGGGCGAAGAGATCTTCGGACCACTGCTTCCGATCCTCACGTTCGACACATTAGACGAAGCGCTTGATACCGTGGAATCCCACCCTCATCCGCTTGCGCTTTATTTTTTCAGTGAGGATAAGGCTGCACAGAAGAAAGTGTTAGATACCTGTCGTTTTGGCGGCGGCTGTATCAATGACACGATCATTCATCTTGCAACGAGCGATATGCCATTCGGCGGTGTCGGTGAGAGCGGCATGGGCAGCTACCACGGCAGGGTTGGATTTGAAACCTTCAGCCATTACCGCAGTATTGTCGATAAGAAAACGTGGATGGATCTGCCGATCCGGTATCAGAAATATACCGGATTGAAAGAAAAGATGATGCGGATGTTTTTGAAATAAGGGGGATTATTCATAAAACTGTAATGCAAGTTCATTATAATGCAGTATGTCTTCCACTTCTGCAAGCCGTGTCCGGATTTTTTCTGACGCCGGCTGTTTTTCAAGATTCTCCTTGATGCCTGTGTATATGAGCTTTTCTTTTTCAAGAAAAGTTTTCAACACAGGATGGCGGTTTTGCAGGAGTAATCCCCCATAAAGGTCTGAAAGTTTCAACTCTTCCGAAGCTTTCTGTGCATTTTCACCCTGATACTGCACTTTCATCATCGGATAGAATTTTCCATCTTCATACACCATGTCCTCTGCGAGAATGGTATATCCTTCTTCTCTTAAAAACTCACGGACGCGCTCGATCTCGGACTGCGGCTGCAGGATGAGTTCTTTTGCAGACTGACAGACTTTTTCCCCGTCTTTTAAAATATGCATGATAAGTCCGCCTCCCATACCGGCGATGAGGACAGCTTCCACCTCGCCGGGTTTTAAAGCTGCCACGCCGTCTGAGAGACGTGTCTGTATGTATGCCTGCAATCCATATAAAGCAATATGTTCTTTTGCCCGCTCTAACGGTCCTTCGTTGATATCCATGGCGATCGCAGATGGAATTTTCTCCTGCTGCAACAGATAGATTGGAATATATCCGTGGTCGGTTCCAACATCTGCTAATGTATATCCCTGTGTGACAAGAGCTGCAGCTGTCGTTAAACGATTTGAAATCTTTACCATTTTACTCTAAGTAATCCTTTAATTTGCGGCTTCTGCTTGGATGGCGGAGTTTGCGGAGCGCTTTTGCCTCGATCTGACGGATACGCTCACGGGTTACATTGAACTCTTTTCCAACTTCTTCCAGTGTTCTTGCGCGACCGTCCTCCAAACCAAAACGGAGTGTCAGAACTTTCTGCTCTCTCTCGGTCAATGTTCCAAGTACTTCCTCTAACTGCTCTTTTAAAAGTGTGAATGCAGCGGCGTCAGCCGGAACAGGTACGTTATCATCCTGAATAAAATCTCCAAGATGGCTGTCCTCTTCCTCACCGATCGGTGTCTCTAAGGAAACCGGCTCCTGCGAAATCTTTAAGATCTCACGCACACGCTCTACCGGCATATTCATCTCTGCTGCAATCTCTTCCGGACTTGGCTCACGTCCTAACTCCTGAAGCAGCTGTCTGGAAACACGGATCAGCTTATTGATCGTCTCAACCATATGAACTGGAATACGGATCGTTCTCGCCTGGTCTGCGATAGCTCTTGTGATCGCCTGACGGATCCACCATGTTGCATAGGTAGAAAATTTATATCCCTTGCGGTAGTCAAATTTTTCCACGGCTTTGATCAGACCAAGGTTACCTTCCTGGATCAGATCGAGGAACAGCATACCGCGTCCCACATATCTTTTTGCAATGGAAACAACCAGACGTAAGTTTGCTTCTGCAAGACGTTTCTTTGCCTCATCCCCTGCATCAAGATCTTTCTGCAAATTCTTAATTTCTTCTTTGATCTCTGCAAGTTCTTCTTCCGTTGCTTTCTCTTCTCTGCTCTTTAAGATTGCGATTTTTTCCTTTGCCACAGCACCGGCTTCCATGTTCTTTGCCAGCTCGATCTCTTCCTCTGCACTTAAAAGAGGTACTTTACCGATCTCCTTCAAATACATACGGACCGGATCTTCAATGGATACGCCATCCGGCACGGAAAGGTCGATTTTTTCCACTTCAATCTCGTCTTCATCATCTACATCGAGTAAAATTTCATCATCAGAATCATCATCTGTGATCCGAAGTACATCGATATTGTTTGCTTCCAGAAAATCAAGAATTTTATCAAACTGCTCTGCCTCTAACTGCATGTCCGCAAAGAAGTCGCTGATCTCCTGGTATTCCAACATGTTCTTTTTCTTTTTGGCCAAGGCTAACAGATCTTTTAACTTCTGCTGAAACTTTTCTTTTGCAGCTTCATCCATCACTGCTGCTTCTTTTTTGGTTTCCTTTACCTCGTTTTCTGTCTTTTTTGCCATTTTGTTTCATCCTCTCAAGTTTTCTACTATTTTGTCCCTAATCAATGGAAATATGCAATTTCTCCAATTCTTCCAGGTCACGTTTATCTGTTACAAGCTGCATCAGACCAGCCATATCTGTCGGTGCCAAATGCCCGGACCGATACTTGATACTGTTTTGTTTGATGCGGATAATGGTCTCTTTCAATGCCTTCTCCCGGTCTTCTTTTGACTCGATCTCATGGATTCTTGCATTGAAAAGCGCCGCAATCTCTTTCTGTGCCTCCTCATCTGGAAACATGCTGACGATCTTCGCTGGGTTTGCTTCTCCGCTCTCCTCAAACTGCTGGAATAATACTTCAGCTACCTTATGATATATCTCCTCCGTAAAATCCTTCGGCGCGATATATTTTTTTATCTTATGATATAATCCGGTATTCTCTATGAGCCATGTCAAAAGAAGTTTCTGGGATTGCTTCATCCCATCTTCTTTTTTGATTCCTCTGGCGGAGGCGTTTTTCTCATTGATACCGGTTTTTAACTGGGTTGGTTGTTTTCGGATGCCTTCCATCTGCATTCCGTATTTACCGACAAGCCGCTGTAAATCCTGCGTTGGCAGCATATATTTTTCCGCGACTGCCTGAATGTAAATATCACGCTCGATTTTTTCTGTGAAGGAGCATAGTTTCTTTGCCACTTCATGATAAAAGGCTGACTTGCTCTCCGGATCTTTCATGTCGTACTGCTGCTCTAAAATGCGTATCTCAAACATAAAGCTGTTCTCTGCATGATCGATACGATCCTGATACGCCTCTGCTCCCAAAGCCTTGATAAATTCATCCGGATCTTTGTGCGGACGCATATTAATTACCTTTGTCGTAATCCCTACTTCCTTTAAAATTGGAATCGCCCGGAGTGCAGCTTTCACCCCTGCGCCGTCACTGTCATAGGTTAAATACACTTCTTTGGTGTACCTTTTTAACAGATTCGCATGTCCTGCCGTCAGCGCAGTTCCAAGTGATGCCACCGCATTGTCAAATCCTGCCTGATGCAGCGCGATCACATCCATATATCCTTCACACAATAAAAACTGTGGTTTCTTTGTGGTCCTTGCAAAATTAAGTCCATACAGATTCCGGCTCTTATCAAAAATCGGTGTTTCCGGTGAGTTTAAATACTTCGGCTCTCCATCGCCCATCACCCTGCCACCGAAACCGATGACTTTGTTGTGGACATCCATAATCGGAAACATGGCACGGTTCCAGAATTTGTCATAGCCGCCGCGTCTCTCATCGATTGTCACAAGCCCCGACTCTTTTAAGATCTCATCCTCATACCCTTTGGAACGGAGATACCGGTATAAGTCATCACTGTACTGATCCGAATATCCCAGACCAAACTTTTTCATGGTCTCCTCAGACAATTCTCTTTTCTGGAAATAAGCGAGTGCATGTTTTCCACGGTCATTCCGCAATAATGTATAAAAATATCTGGCTGCCTCTTTGTTGATCTCCAACAGCCGCTGTTTTTTATCTGCCTCTCTCTTCTGTGCGGCAGAATATTCCTGCTTGGGCAGGGCAACACCCGCCCGGTCTGCCAGCGCTTCCATTGCCTCCCCGAAGGTAAAGTTTTCATACTGCATCATGAACGTGAAAACATTCCCTCCGGCTCCACAGCCGAAGCAGTAGTACATTTGTTTATTCGGAGAAACAGAAAATGATCCTGTTTTCTCATTATGAAAAGGACACAGTCCAAAATAGGTGCTTCCCTTTTTCGTCAGATGCACATACTGTCCGATTACATCCACGATATCATTTCTGGAACGCACTTCTTCAATTATATCATCCGAAAAATATGGCATACTGCGTGTCCTCCTTTCGTTTTAATATCTATTAGCCAATTGCGAAACTCCTCATAGTCTTCTTTAAATTGTTCAAAATTAACAAAAACATTCAAGACACGCTTTCGCTATGTGTCGCTCGCAGCGGTACTAGCAATTTTCGTATTAGTATCCGTCTACCTGCCAGGCCTGCGGCAGGAAGTATTCGCTGAATTTGGTGATGGCGTACTGGTCGGTCATACCCGCAATGTAATCGCAGATCACGCGCTCCGTCTTTTCCCCTTCATCAAGCATGGCGAGGTATTTTTCCGGCAGAAACTCAATGTGGTATTTGTAGAATCCAAAGAGCTGCCGGATCATTGCCTTAGCCTTCACTTCCTCACCCTTGGCAATTGGATTTGTGTATACATGATCGAACATAAAATGGCGCAGCTCAAACATGGCTTCCTGAATATCTGCTGACATCCGGATGTCATCCTGATCCATGCTGTTCATGATCACGTTATGTATGAGTGTATTTAAGCGCTGTTTTGTGGTAAAACCTAATGTTTTCCGGATCTCTAACGGAATATCATCCTCCGTCAGAATCTCTGCACGGATCGCATCATCCACGTCATGGTAAACATAGGCGATTTTATCTGATAAGCGGACAACTTTTCCCTCTAAAGTATGTGGCATGGACTTGGACTGATGATTTAAAATGCCATCCCGCACTTCCCATGTCAGGTTTAAGCCCATGCCGTTTTTCTCAAGTTTTTCCACGATACGGACACTCTGCTCGTTGTGCCGGAATCCGTCTTCACAGATTTCGTTTAACACATACTCTCCGGCATGGCCAAACGGCGTATGCCCCATATCGTGTCCCAATGCGATTGCTTCCACCAAATCTTCATTCAGACGCAGTGCTTTTGCAATTGTTCTCGCATTCTGCGATACCTCTAAGGTATGGGAAAGTCTTGTCCTATAGTGATCTCCCTTCGGTGTCAGAAAAACCTGTGTCTTATTCTTCAACCGCCGGAATGCCTTACAATGCAGGATTCTGTCCCTGTCTCGCTGAAAAACAGGCCGGACATCGCACTGTTCCTCCCCGCGTTCCCTGCCCTTCGTGTTCACACTGAGCGTTGCATAAGGACTTAATGTTTCCCGCTCCATTTTTTCAAGTTCTTCCCGTATTGTCATATGTATCACCTCTCTGATATCTGACAGTCTCTCCCGAAGCACCATATAAAAAATCGTTTCAATAAAATCTCCATATTTTTATTATTCGGCAGGATTTTTCAATTTCCTTTATTTTTTATAAAATTCATACAATTTTTTTATTTCAGATAATTCATGGCATCTAAAAGATTGCTCACACCGACCAGCCTGATACCTTTTACTTCTGTCATGGATTTTCTGCAGACTTCCGGTAGAATACAGACCTCAAAGCCAAGTTTTTTTGCCTCCTGCACCCGCTGTTCTGCCATATTTACCGCGCGGACCTCACCGCTTAATCCGACCTCGCCAAAACAGATGGTTTTCTCATCGATCGGTTTGTCCTTGTAACTTGAGATCAATGCAAGAACAATGCCAAGGTCGATTGCCGGCTCATTCATTTTGATTCCTCCTGCGATATTCACATAGGCATCACAGTCACCCAGCTTTAAGCCCAGTCTTTTTTCCAGAACCGCCATCAGAAGATTGACGCGGTTAAAATCCGTTCCTGCCGCTGTTCTTCGTGGAATACCAAAATTACTGTGACATACAAGTGCCTGCACCTCCAAAAGGATTGGTCTAGTCCCTTCCATGGAACATGCCACAACAGAGCCGGACGCTCCCTCCGGTTTACCGCTCAACATGTATTCAGACGGATTTTCCACTTCCACAAGTCCGTCCTGCCGCATCTCGAACACACCGATCTCATTTGTGGAGCCAAAACGGTTTTTTACACCTCTTAAAATACGGTAAGCCGCATGCCTGTCTCCCTCAAAATAAAGCACGGTGTCTACCATGTGTTCTAACACCCTCGGTCCTGCCACCACTCCCTCTTTCGTCACATGTCCCACAATGAAAATGGAGATTCCCATTCCCTTTGCGATCTGCATCAAAACACCTGTGGACTCGCGCACCTGTGATACACTGCCCGGTGCCGAGGAAACCTCTTCGTTAAACATCGTCTGGATGGAATCGATTACAACGATCTGCGGTTTTTCCCGGTCAATGACTGCCTTTATGGTGTCAAGATTTGTCTCACACAGCAGTTTCAGACTGTCCCCGAAATTTCCGATACGCTCTGCACGGATCTTGATCTGCTGCAAAGATTCCTCCCCGGAAATATAGAGCACTTTTATGTTATGCTCCGACAGATTCCTGCACACCTGAAGCAGCAATGTGGATTTTCCGATTCCGGGATCGCCTCCCACTAACACCATGGAACCCTGCACAATACCGCCGCCAAGTACACGGTCTAATTCTTTCATGTCTGTTGACACACGCTTGTCATAGGTCATCTCGATCTGGGACAGAGGCAGTACCTTTGCCTCTGACGCTGTCGCTTTCTGCTTTGCCAGTGTGCCCGCATTCTTTTTGTCCACCACTTCTTCTACAAATGTATTCCATTCCTTACATCCCGGACACTGCCCCATCCATTTGGACGATTCGTATCCGCAGGACTGGCAGAAAAAAATACTTGTTTTTCCTTTTGCCATAAAACCTTCCCTATCAAAAAAATAACCGGAAACTCTGCAAATAGTTCCGATTGACATTAAAAGGAGTTGCCGTTTCTGACAACCCCTTATCATTTCTTAGCATTTCTGAATCTGAACTTCTACCGGTTTCTCTCCAAGTTCCACACTGACGGTTAACTTGCCACCGAGATTTGTTTTCATCCTGCCTGCGCTTGTTCCGTCTACTGTAATTTCGTACTCAGTCTCTTCTTCTAACTCCAGTGTGATCTGAGCATCTTCCGGTCCTTCCACGGAAAAAGAAATTCCTGTGTCCGTTGCATTCAAATGATATGCCGCTGTTCCCGGTACGGATTCATAAACAAACATACCATTACGCTCCAGCTTTGTGATGTCTTTGTAAGTTTTTACCTTATAAAGATCTCCCTGATGCCCGAAGTTATCAAGCTTTGCCTTTGCATCCAGAGTGTAATCTCCAAAACTGATCGTTCCATCTGCTTCTGAACGAATTAATTCACTAATAGCGCTCATCTTTTCCTCCTGTGGTACAGTCCTTCTCTGCCTGCTGCACCGTAAAAATTTTGTAAAATCATTATAGCTCAACTACATTTCGATTGCCAGCATTTTCATCATTTTTAAGGATTTTTTTATTTTTGTGTTACTGTTCCTTTACTTCAAAAACAACTGCATTCTTTTTCGTAGTGACGATCACTTCATCACCCTTTTTCACCTTGCCGTCTAAGATTTCTTCTGCAAGCTGATCCTCGATCTCATTCTGGATTTTGCGGCGGAGTGGTCTTGCTCCATATTTCGGTTCGTATGCTTTTTCCACAATACAATTTTTCACGCTGTCACGCACATGAAGTGTGATATCCATCTGGCTCTTACAACGGTCTGTCAGATCTTTCAACATTAATGTGACGATCTGTTTCATATCATTTTTGTTCAGTGAACGGAATACGATGGTTTCATCAATACGGTTTAAGAACTCTGGTTTGAAAATTCTGCGCACTTCCTCCATCACACTGTTTTTCATGCGCTCGTAATTCTGCTTTTCATCATCCGAAGATGCAAAACCTAGTTTTTTCGGTTCCACAATGGACTGTGCTCCTGCATTTGATGTCATGATAATGATCGTATTTTTAAAGTCCACCTTGCGTCCCTGGGAATCCGTGATATGTCCATCGTCTAACACCTGGAGTAAAATATTAAATACATCCGGATGCGCTTTTTCGATCTCGTCAAACAAAATCACGGAATACGGATTCCTGCGCACTTTCTCGCTGAGCTGACCGCCGTCCTCATGTCCGACATATCCCGGCGGGGAACCGATCATTTTAGAAACACTGTGTTTCTCCATGTACTCCGACATATCCACGCGGATCATCGCCTGTTCATTGCCGAAAACAGCCTCCGCCAGTGCCTTGGAAATCTCCGTTTTACCTACGCCTGTAGGTCCTAAGAACAGGAACGAACCGATTGGTCTTCTCGGATCTTTTAAACCGACACGTCCACGTCTCACCGCTTTTGCCACAGCCGTCACAGCTTCTTCCTGACCAACGACACGTTTGTGCAGCGTTGCCTCTAATTTTTTCAGGCGGGCTGCCTCGCCTTCTGCCAGTTTCTTCACCGGAATTTTTGTCCAGCCGGAAACAACATCTGCCACATCATCCTCTGTGACAGACAGATTCTTTCTGCGGATCTCACGCTGCGCTTTTTTTGTCTGCTTCTCAAGCTCTGCTTCCAATGCTTCTTTTTCTTCCTTGCACTGTTTTGCAAGCGCAATATCGGAATTGCTCAGAGCATCCTCTAACTGTAATTCTTTTTCTGTGATCTGATTTCTCAATTCCGCAAGTTTCTCTGTATGGTTAGACACGCCAAACCGCACTCTTGCTGCTGCTTCATCCATCAGATCAATTGCCTTATCCGGCAAAAAACGGTCATTGATATAGCGCGCTGACAGGCGGACTGCCGCCTCGACTGCCTCATCCGTGATCTTTACATGATGATGTGCTTCGTATTTACCGCGAAGCCCTTTCAAAATTGCAACTGTCTGTTCCTCGCCCGGTTCCTCCACCGTCACAGGCTGGAATCTTCGCTCTAGTGCAGCATCTTTTTCTACATATTTGCGGTATTCTGTGATTGTCGTTGCTCCCAAGATCTGAATCTCACCACGGGCAAGTGCAGGTTTTAAAATATTAGAGGCATCGATCGCGCCCTCTGCGCCACCGGCACCGATGATTGTGTGAAGCTCATCGATAAACAGCAAAACATTTCCTGCTTTTGTCACTTCCTGAATCACTTTTTTGATACGCTCTTCAAATTCACCGCGGTATTTTGAACCAGCCACAATACCGGATAGGTCTAAAGATACCACTCTTTTTCCCTGAACAGAGTCCGGTACAAGGCCGGATACGATACGCTCTGCGATTCCTTCCACGATAGCCGTTTTACCAACTCCCGGTTCTCCGATCAGACATGGATTGTTCTTCGTTCTTCTGCTTAGAATCTGAATCACTCTCTGGATTTCTTCCTCACGTCCAACCACCGGATCCAGTGCTCCTTCCGTTGCAAGCTGTGTCAGATCTCTGGAATACTGATCCAGCGTCGGGGTTCCCTCATTATTTTTCTTTTTTCCCGGACGGCCATTCTGAAATTCTTCGCGGTAAAGATTTGCATCTTCCCCCATCGCAATGAGAGTGTCCACAAAGACTTTCTGCATATTGACGGACAGCGTTGTCAGTAATCTGGATGCAACACAGTCTGTCTCTTTGATCATGGCAATCAGAATATGTTCTGTTCCAATGGCATCTGCATGGAATCTGACTGCCTCCTTCTCTGCATTCTCAAGAACTTTTGCTGCTCTCGGTGAATAACCATCTGATTCTGCTACTGCTGTTCCCTCTGCCGGAGCGATCAATTCTTTGATCAGATCTACAATTTTATCTAACTCTACACCATTCTCATTCAGAATTTTTGCCGCTACTCCTGAATTTTCCTTCAATAGCCCAATCAGTAAGTGCTCGGTTCCGATATAATTATGATGTAATGATTTTGACATTTTGCCGGCGATATCAATCGCTTTTTTGGCTTTTACAGTGTATGGTAATTGCATGTTGTCTCCTCACATTATTTATTAGGTGATTGCAAACTCTCCTTAAGCTATTTCAAATTGTTCAAAATCAACAAAATTTTCGAAAACACGCTTCCGCTACGTGTCACTCGCAACGGTACTGCTCATTCTTCGCAGTACTTCGCAAATTCATATAAAATCTGCTTCGCAGATAGGAATTTGCTCACTCTTGAATCATCTTCGCACGGTCTGTGCAGTAAATGCACAGACCTGATAAAAAATTTTGTACCTGCCTTCTAAGTACCGGCGGTTCCACAGTGTTTTCTCAAGCTTTTGTTGATTTTTCACAATTTAATTTACGTTATGAATGATTTTCGCAATTACCTACATTCTATTTTATATTATAAATCATTTAGGTCGAAAACTTCCATTCCTTTTTCATTTTTCACAGAAGTTTCATTTTTTTGCGGCACATCCATTTTTTCATTTTCTGTAGATGATTTTTTCTCGGACTTTTCTTCTGTCACTGATTTCTCAGAAGTGGATGGAATTTCATCCTCATAATCATTCCATTCGCGGTAAGCCCTGTTGATTGGATGTTCTTCCTCGATGTACTCTTCCTCGTCATCGAAATAATCGTCCTCATCCTCTTCGAACTCTTGTGCTTCTTCTGTTTCTTCTGCTTTTTTCGGTTTCCCGGCTTTATTTGTTCTCGCTGTCTGCCCTGCTTTTGATGCTTTTTTTGTGTTCTCTGCGTTTTTCATTGGAGCTTCAGGGGATTTTTCGACAAATTCATCTTCCTCATCGCTCTCGTACTCAGACTCTTCGTTCTCAGAATCGTCGTCCTCTGAGAGTTCGTCTTTTCCTTTTTTCTTTCTGCCAAAGAGCATGATATTCAGTATGATCACAACTGCGATTGCCAATACAAAAATAAGCACAGCGATCATGTTTCTGGAAAAGGATTTTGCATCTTTATATTTCTTTGAGAGTTCATCATACTCGCTCTGCAATGCTGCAAGATCATCCGAAGAAGAATCCGCTGTCTCGGTGATATTTCCATTGACACGCTGGTAAGTGCCTTCTGCTGCATCATACTGATACCAGCCTTCGGTTCCATCCTGGTTCACTCCATAAAAGATATAGAAATCAGATGCTTCCTCTCCATCCTCTACCGGAAGCTGGTAAGCGGTCATCACGGTATTTTCCGGCATTTGCAGGGACACCTGCACATAACTCTCCGGCAGTACCGAATCAAGCGGTGCCAAAAGTGGAATCACATAACTGCTCTCACCTGCAGTAAACTTCATAAAATCATAGACAACATCCCTGGTCTCATCATAAATAAAGAATCTGCCGGTCGTTGCGTCCACATTGTCTGTTTCCAGATAGATCAGAGAAATTGTTCCTTTGTCAAACGTCAGACCTCTGCATTCCGTTCCACGGAAATTAACTGTTGCTTCTGTAAAATCAGCCGGAATCTGTTCCTCTGTAAAATTGTCTGCGATATGGTAGGTCGTGTTATTGATCACAACATCTGCCGCTGATACCGGAGTTTCCGTTGTGTCCACTTCCTCAGTATCTTCTGGAGTCTCGCTGTCACCATTTCCGTCGTCTCCGTTTTCACCGCCTGTAGTTGTCGTCTCACTTCCGGTGGTTCCTGCAGCCTGTCTTGTCACAGTGATTTTATAAGTGGCTGTTGTTCCGTTTTCTGCCTTTACAACAATCTTCACAACATTCGCTCCGACGGCAAGATTCGTGTTTCCGGTAACCGATTCAACGGTTGCCTTTTCATTTACAGGCGTTGCACTGACCGCAATGCTTGTCACAGAATTATCCACAGCTGCCGTATACTTTGTTGTGCTTCCCTTAAAAGCCGGAGACAATGTTCCCGGTGAGATTGTCAGTGCTTTTAAGGAATTATCTGCGGATAAAGCTGCCGTATTGCTTCCAGTATTGTTGTTACTTCCTGTTCCAGAACTGCTTCCATTTCCCGCATTTCCATTGCTGCCGGAGCTTCCGTTGTTACCGGCACTGCTGTTATTTCCTGTATTGCTGCCTGCTGCTTCGTTTTTGACCGTTACAGAAGTGCTGCTGCCTGCCATGGAATCCAATTCTTCTTCGGTACCGTAAATAACACCATCCGTAGCAGAAAGCGAAATAGAAGCTTTTCCCGCACTGATTGCTTTTAATGTCACACTGAAGCTGTCACTCGCTACCGAAATACTTCCGCCGCCACCGCCATAAGTTGCATTACAGCTCACAAACTCCAGAATGCCGGCATCATAGGTCAAAACCATATTGGCATATGCACTGTCCCCGGATGCACTTAATGCTTTTGCCGTTACCGTCACAGTCTGTCCGATATTCAGGGAACCGGCAGACACAGCGATCGTTGTTTTTCCGGAAGCCGCCTTGGCATGCATCTGCGGTGTCATAAGGCAGATGCATAATGTTAACAGTGTAATGATCACACCTAATTTCTTTTTCATTTTACTCTCCATTCTTATGTGTGAAAATTGTATTTTCTCACTAAAATAACTCTTTCTATCCACACAGCCCTATTACTGTTCAATCTGTGCTGCATTTATAATATGTTTCTGCAAAAGCACAAGGTCTTTTACGGAAACTTTTCCATCTCTGCTTATATCCGCAGCCGCTGCATACGCACCGGAAAGCTGTGATGTTCCAAGAATCTGTTTCTGCATCATGACCAGATCGACCACAGAGATTTTTCCATCTCCATTGATGTCACCGTAAATGACAACGTCATACTGCTTCACCAGTGTTCCATTTGCATATACTGCAATTTTATTACCTGTTCCGACTGCACCGGTATTTTCTGTGCCATCTGCTTTCAGCACTTTGACCGTGCCGCTTCCCGCTGAGATATTGGCAAGTACAGAAGAAGCGCCTGTTCCCGGTGTAATACCTGTGATCACGGTATCTCCCAGTTTATAGGAGGTAGAAACGGATACGCCGTCCGCAACCGTTGTTCCACCACTTTCCGGTGTCTGGGTATTGTCTGCTGCCGGCTGCTGTCTTACCACATTGATCGTGTAGGTTTTTGCCGAACCGCTCTGTGACACACAAGTTACGTTGATCGCATTATTTCCATAATTCAATGCATAAGTTCCCGCTCCGGAAACTCCCGCTTTCGGTGCAACTGCCGAAGCACCTACATTGATCGAGCTTACCTCGGTTCCAACGATCACGGAATAATCGGTTACTGCTCCCTGGAAAGACGGTGTCAGTCCATATCCGCTTACGCTGAGAGAAGAGAGCCAGTTATTCGGATTACCACTGTCTGAAAACGTCACTGCTGACTCCGGCATATTGCTATACACCGGAATACGGAATATAAATCCCTGTGATTTATCCGCATAAGCCGTGCTCATTGTTTTTCCTTCTGACATTGCCGCCTGCACATTTGTCATGTACTGATGTGAGTATATGCTGTTCATATTCACCACATTAAATTTCTGGAAATATAAGGTGTTCTGCCCTTTTTTCACATAATTATTTCCAACGATACCAGCTCCACCATTAATTGATTTATAAATAGAATTCCAGTCGTTATTTTTCGCATAAATCAATCCGTTGACCGTCGCAGACGCAGACGATGTCGTATATGCTCCGATATTAAAGTAATTGTAATATCCATTATAGCCAGAGTAATTGCCAGAGATCAAAGGACTTGTCCCCTTATTTCCCTGCTCCTGCTTACATCTTGCAGCCAGATGATAAGGACTGACACTCAAGTTCTGTCCCACTTCCATGAAAGTATCTGCATAGCTTCGCGATGCTCCGTCTGTATCGCTATAGTTTCCACTCATGAAACTGCCTGACAGAATATTTCCAACTCCTGTCACGTTCTGATATGGCGCATATTCTAACGTTTCAAACTGAAAAATATACGTGTCATTCAGGTAATTTCTCGGATCCATGCAATATGCTATGTAATTGGAGGAGGCACTTACCCAGCCTGCTCCGTCATAACCATACCATTTGTTGGTCGCCCAGTCATAAGCCCCCATCTCCGTTGACTTTCTCGCATCATTGGAAGAACTCTGCACCAGATTCCTTCCGACAACACTCTCATTTGCAATGACGGTATTCCAGTCTAGTCCTGTCTGTACCGGAACGAACTGCCAGTCTGGATACTTCTGGTGCAATGCCAGAAGTGAGTTACAATAGCTGTCCGGAAATCCTGCTGATTTTAACGATGCAACATATTCTTCATCCGTCACCGTTGTGGTGTCTCCCTGCGATCCATCCGCAGAAGTCTGTCCGGTTACTGCCAGATAGGTTCCGCAGATCCAACCTGCATAATCCACACCATTCTTATTAAATGTCACATTGTACCAAACAGTTCCATTTGTGGTTGTCTGTCCGAGTACATTGACTGTCTGATCTCTTTTTACCGTCGTGACCGGAGAATATGCCGTGCTCGCACCTGTCCTCACATAGACATTGCCGTTCGTGTTGGTGACAACTCCGGCTGCACCCTGTGCTGAATTATCTGTGATCGTACTTCCGGAAGAGGTATCTTCTGTTGAAAGCGTGATAAAATCTGACCGGATATATCCGGTGGATACCATTCCATTATAGGAAATCTGTACCTTGTACCATTTCATTCCATCGGAGCCATCCACTTCATCTATCACACGGACTGCTGTACCCGCAGCTAAAGATGTGATCTTGTCCCCATCTACCGGAGTCTTTCGCATCTGTACCGGTCCATCATTCAAAACACCCGCCGTCTCCGTATACGCATAACTTTCCAACGGTTTTACCGTAATGACCGCAGTCGCTGCTGTCACACCAAAAATCGTTGCAAAGATAAAGCTCCGCCATTTTCTCTGTTTTATATTAAGGTTTCTTCTCATTTTTCCTCCAAATGCCTTCGGTACTTCCCCAAAAGGCACAGTAAATCAAGCTTATTATATGTAATTCACGATAGAGCGTCAACCTTAATCTGGTAAATATGGTAACTGATATGTATGATACAGCAAAGTACTCAGATACTGCCTGAGCAGTAACGATGTTTTGTCTTTTTTCCACCTTATCATTGGTGAACTACCCATTGTCTTAAGCCAATGGGCTTCCTGCTTCATCGACCTCGTAACCTACTATCTCCACAGGCGTTAATTCGGGCAGTCCCTGCCCTATATATTTCTTTATGCTATTTGTCTTAATCCCTCTGTCAGTATATTTTTTGCGGCATTGATATCCCTGTCATGTTCCGCTCCGCATTTCGGACATATCCATGTCCTCACTGACAAATCTTTTGTATCTGGAT
>ERZ791864.909-NODE-909-length-24601-cov-3.716043_pt1 | contig 24601 bp, 26 predicted proteins | sample MGYA00510282_ERZ791864 | MGnify/ENA primary metagenome ERZ791864 (study PRJEB30046, sample SAMN00792087) | human gut metagenome | study: EMG produced TPA metagenomics assembly of the A metagenome-wide association study of gut microbiota in type 2... | reverse complement strand
GATTCTGGTTGTTGATGCAATGACCGGACAGGATGCAGTGAATGTTGCAAGCTCCTTTAACGATAAGATTGGAATCGACGGAGTCATCGTTACCAAACTGGACGGTGATACAAGAGGTGGTGCGGCATTGTCTATCAAGGCAGTGACGGGAAGACCAATCCTTTACGTCGGTATGGGAGAAAAGCTTTCCGATCTGGAACAGTTTTATCCTGACAGAATGGCATCCAGGATTCTTGGAATGGGAGATGTTCTTTCCCTGATTGAAAAAGCGGGGGCAGAACTGGATGAAGAGAAAGCCAAAAAGATGGCTGACAAGATGAAGAAAGCCCAGTTTGACTTCGAGGACTATCTCGACAGCATGGAGCAGATGCGGAAGATGGGTGGCCTTTCAAGCATTATGGGAATGATGCCGGGAATGGGCAATATGGCAGGAAAGATGCCGGATCTTGATTCGGAGGAAAGTGAGAAGAAGATGGCACAGATGGAGGCTATGATCTTTTCCATGACTCCTGAGGAACGGCGGAATCCGGATCTTTTAAATCCCTCCAGAAAGCACCGTATTGCGAAAGGTGCAGGCGTTGATATTGCAGACGTAAACCGCATGGTGAAGCAGTTCAACGAGTCAAGGAAGATGATGAAGAAGCTTCCTGGACTGATGGGTGGAAAAGGTGGAAAAAGGGGCAGGTTCAGGCTCCCCTTTTGACACATAAGCTGTAACCGCCGGTGGCTTGTGCTGTGCCTGAATCAGCATAAAGAAACCTTCTGTCATCGGCAGGACAGTTTATTATAGATTAACAATATACAAATAAAATGATGAGGTGAAAGAAATGGCAGTAAAGATCAGATTAAGAAGAATGGGACAAAAGAAAGCTCCTTTTTACAGAATCGTAGTAGCAGATTCCAGATCACCAAGAGATGGAAGATTTATCGAAGAGATCGGAACATATGATCCGAATCAGGAGCCAAGCGTATTCAAAGTAGACGAAGAAGCCGCTAAGAAATGGCTCAATAATGGTGCTCAGCCGACAGAAGTTGTTGGAAAGATCTTCAAGGCAGCAGGAATCGAGAAATAATTATTCTGTCTCCACGGAGGTGCGAGTGTCATGAAAGAATTAGTTGAAGTAATCGCAAAGGCTTTGGTGGACTGCCCGGATGAAGTCTCTGTCAGTGAGAAGCAGGAAGGCAGAACCACAGTACTGGAACTTCATGTTGCAGAAAGCGACATGGGAAAAGTAATCGGTAAGCAGGGACGTATCGCAAAAGCGATCCGTTCGGTTGTAAAAGCCGCAGCAGCAAAGGAAGACAAGAAAGTTGTTGTAGATATTATCTAAGCAGCACAGAGGAAGGGACAGTCATCCGCAAGGATGGAACTGCCCTTTTCTTTTCTGCCGAAACTGTGGTAAAACTGAAAAAGCAGGGAGAAAGCCGGAAGGGGACAGATGCAGGGCTTAGCAGAGCAGATTGAGTGAACAAAAGGAGAACAGGGCAATGGAGCAGTTTTTACAGGTGGGAGTCATTTCATCAACTCACGGACTTCGCGGTGAAGTAAAAGTTTTTCCGACAACAGATGATGCTGCAAGGTTTCAGACATTGAAAGAAGTCATCCTTGATACAGGAAAAGAAAAGCTGGATCTTGAAATCCAGTCAGTCCGTTTTTTTAAGCAGTTTGTGATCGTGAAATTTAAAGGGATCGATGATATCAATGACATTGAAAAATATAAGGGAAAGAGTCTGTTTGTCGCCAGGGAGAATGCAGTTGAACTGGAAGAGGATGAGTATTATATCGGGGATCTGATCGGAATGGATGTCTATACAGACGAAAGTGAAGAACGTTTTGGCGTACTGAAGGACGTGATGGAGACAGGGGCAAATGAAGTTTACATCGTACAGTCAGAAAGATACGGAGAGGTGCTTCTCCCGGCAATCCATGAGTGTATCCTGGAAGTAGACCCGGAAGAGAAAAAAATGACGGTACATCTGATGGAGGGACTGATCTGATGAATTTTCATATACTGACCCTTTTTCCGGAAATGATAGAGCAGGGACTGAATACCAGTATTACAGGCAGGGCAATAAGTAACGGACTTTTGTCGATTGAAGCAATTAATATCAGGGACTATGCGTTTAATAAGCATCAAAGCGTGGATGATTATCCCTATGGTGGCGGAGCCGGGATGCTGATGCAGGCAGAACCGGTCTATCTGGCATATGAAGCTGTCAGAAAAAAGATCGCTGAAAGAAAACCGGCAGAGGCAGAGACAGAAGAGCCGGCAGAAGCAGAACAACTGGAAGAAAAACCGGTGACTGGATCAGAAGAAGAGCCGGTGAAAGAGAAAAAGCTCAGGGTCGTTTATCTTTCTCCACAGGGAGATGTGTTCAGCCAGGGAATGGCGGAGGAACTTGCAAAGGAAGAAGACCTGGTGCTTTTATGCGGACATTATGAAGGAATTGATGAACGGGTACTGGAAGAAATCGTGACGGATTATGTATCGATTGGAGATTATGTGCTGACGGGCGGAGAACTGCCGGCGATGGTAATGGTCGATGCGATTTCCAGATTAGTACCGGGCGTGCTTCATAACAATGTATCTGCGGAGTTTGAATCTTTTCAGGATAATCTGCTGGAGTATCCGCAGTATTCCAGACCGGAAGAGTGGCATGGAAAGAAAGTGCCACCGGTTCTGATGTCAGGACATCATGCAAATATTGAAAAATGGCGGAGAGAACAGTCAATCCTCCGTACTTATGAGAGAAGACCGGATCTGTTGGAGAAGAGTAATCTGACAGAAAAAGAAAAAAAATGGCTGAAAGACCAGATAAATGATTAAAAATAAAATAAATGCTTGAAAATATAAGAAAAGTATGATAAACTACAAAAGTTGTGAAAAGAAGAGCGATGGTCCTCTGGCACAGAATGAGTGTTAAGAACGTCAAATATTAAGGAGGTCACACGAAAATGAACGAAATTATTAAGAAAATCGAAGCAGAACAGTTAAAAGAGAATGCACCTGAATTTCACGTTGGTGATACTGTAAAAGTATACGCTAAGATCAAAGAGGGAAACCGTGAAAGAATCCAGGTATTCGAGGGAACAGTCCTGAAGAGACAGGGCGGTGGAGCAAGAGAAACTTTCACAGTAAGAAAGTCCTCTAACGGAATCGGTGTTGAGAAGACATGGCCGGTACATTCTCCACATGTTGAGAAAGTAGAAGTTATCCGCAGAGGTAAAGTAAGAAGAGCGAAACTGAACTACTTAAGACAGCGTGTTGGTAAGGCTGCTAAGGTAAAAGAATTAGTTAAATAATAACTATAAGCAAAATAGTAACCATGAGAGGGACAATTACAAAGATTTGTATATTGTCCCTTTTCTTCTACTTAAGGGAAAGAAAAGACCGGACGAAAGTGGAAAGCGGGGAATACACTGACGAAATAAGGGGAGGTCGTGTATGGGACAGGAGATTAATTTCCGCAGGCAGAGAGGCGGAAAAAAGAGAAAAGTTAAAAAGAAAAAGAATCATTTAAAATTTGAAGATAATAAAAAAAAGTTAAAATTTGAAAAAAAGAAGAATCCACGCCTGATCCGCCAGATTATCATCTGGGCAGCAGAGATTGCAGGGGCGTGTGCGGTGGCAGTGTTGCTTGTTGCATTTTTTGGACACCGGATCAGCAATTCAGGAGATGCGATGACTCCATCGATCCGTAATGGAGAAGTAGTCCTTGTGGATCGCCTGGTGATTGACATGAAAGAGTTATCCAGGGGACAGATTGTTGCATTCCGGCCGAATGGAAATAAAGAAGTCCATTTTTATATCAGAAGAGTAGCCGGACTGCCCGGCGAGACAGTTCAGATCAAAGAGGGGAAACTTTATATCGACGGGGAAGAACTGAAGAGTTATGAGTATGTCTCCGAGATCCGGGATGCCGGGATTGCAGCAGAACCGGTGAAGCTTGGAGCAGATGAATATTTCCTTCTGGGAGATAATCCACAAGGCGGGGAAGACAGCAGATCTTCAGATATTGGAATTGTAAAAAAAGATGATCTTTATGGAAAAGTATGGTTCAATACCACATCAGGAGATCATTTTGGAATTGTAAAAAAGTAATCATTTATCATAGACAGAACAGGATGCAGGAGGGTATGGTATGCATTTTCAGTGGTATCCGGGTCATATGACAAAGGCCCGAAGGATGATGCAGGAAAATATCAAGCTGATCGATCTGATCATTGAGCTTGTAGATGCGAGGGTTCCGCTTAGCAGCAGGAATCCGGATATTGACGAATTAGGAAAGAATAAGGCAAGACTGATCCTGCTGAATAAGGCAGATCTTGCAGAGGACAGAAGAAATGATGAGTGGCTGGAGTATTTCAAAGAAAAAGGATATTCTGCGGTAAAAGTAAATTCCAGGAAGGGCGGCGGGATCAAATCGATCCAGAATGTCATTCAGGAGGCCTGTAAAGAAAAAATGGAGCGGGACCGCAAACGTGGCATCCTGAACCGTCCGGTCAGGGCTATGGTAGTAGGAATCCCGAATGTTGGAAAATCCACATTTATCAATTCCCTGGCAGGAAAAGCCTGTGCGAAGACCGGAAATAAACCGGGTGTAACAAAGGGGAAGCAGTGGATCAGACTGAATAAAAATGTAGAGTTACTGGATACACCGGGAATCCTCTGGCCCAAATTTGAAGATCAGGCAGTCGGTCTGAAACTGGCGTTTATCGGCTCCATCAAGGATGAGATCCTTCAGACAGAAGAACTGGCATCCGAGCTGGTGGATTTTATAAACCGATCTTATCCGGGAGTGCTGGAAGAAAAGTATGCGATAGAGCATTCCGATGATAAGTTTGAAGTTCTTGAGAAGATTGCCCAGAGCAGACATTGTCTGGTACGGGGAAATGAATTTGATACAGAGAAGGCGGCAGCCATCTTATTAGATGATTTCCGCAACGGACGGCTTGGCAGGATCACCCTGGAAGTTCCGGAGGCAGTATGAGGAAAATTATAAAGGAACTGGCAGGATGGCTGGTATATATTGTGATTGTTGTTATCATAGCATGGGGATTTGTAACCTTTGTAGCACAGAGGACGCAGGTAAGCGGGGCTTCTATGGAGACGACATTGTCTGACGGGGATCAACTGATCGTTGATAAAATTTCTTATCAGTTCCGGGAACCGGAAAGATTTGAGATCATTGTATTTCCTTATCAATATGAAGCAGGTACATACTATATCAAGCGGATCATCGGACTGCCCGGCGAGACGGTACAGATCCTGGACGGTTCGGTCTATATTAACGGGGAAAAGCTGGAAGAACATTACGGAAATGAAGTGATGGAAGAAGCCGGAATTGCTGCAGAGCCGGTTACGCTGGGTGTGGATGAGTATTTTGTGCTTGGTGATAACCGGAACAACAGCAAGGACAGCCGTTCCGTGGATGTGGGAGTTGTGCATGGAAAGGATTTTGTAGGAAGAGCATGGATCAGGATCTGGCCTTTTGAAAAAATAGGATGGATCCGTCATGAGCTGACCGGACAGGAGTAACAGAATGGGAAAAAGCATCAGTGAGATAAAAAAAGAATTTGAAAATTCCGATGAAAATAGCTGGGAGAAACTCTGCGGTTTTTATGAGCAGGATTCCCGGATCGGTGTGCAGAATCTGGCGGCACGTTACCGCAAAAAGCAGGCGGCACTTGTGCAGGAACGAGAACGGCTGAAACAGATGCACTTTTATGAGGAAAAGTATAGTCAGTACCGGTGCATCTGTGGAATTGACGAGGCAGGAAGAGGACCACTGGCAGGTCCGGTTGTGGCAGGGGCAGTGATCCTGCCGGCAGACTGTGAGATTTTATATCTGAATGATTCCAAGAAACTGTCAGCGGCAAGAAGAGAAGAACTGTATGATGAGATCATGGAGAAGGCAGTTGCGACAGGAATCGGAATGGCAAGCCCGGCAAGGATTGATGAGATCAATATCCTGCAGGCAACGTATGAGGCAATGCGGGAGGCAGTATCAAAACTTTCCAGAGAGCCGGATCTTCTGCTCAATGATGCGGTGACAATCCCGGAGATGACGATCATGCAGGTTCCGATCATTAAAGGGGATGCGAAGAGTGTTTCGATTGCTGCAGCCAGTATTCTTGCAAAAGTGACAAGGGACAGGCTGATGATCGAATACGATAAAATTCTTCCTGAATACGGATTTGCAGGGCATAAGGGATATGGCTCAAAAGAGCATATTGCAGCGATTCAAAAGTATGGTCCGTCACCGATCCACCGAAGGACATTTATAAAGAATTTCATGTAATCATGAATGTTTCAGTGCAGATGACGGAGAAGAGAATGAAAAAGATTCAGAAGAATCGGAGAAAGACAGGAGCAGATTATGAAAAAGCAGCGGGATTTTATCTGGAGCAGATGGGATATGAGATTCTTCAGTTTAATTACCGCTGCCGTCTTGGGGAGATCGATCTGATTGCAAAGGACGGAGCGTATTACGTGTTCTGTGAAGTAAAATACAGAGCTGATGAACGGAAAGGAAGTCCGCTGGAAGCGGTGGATGCCAGAAAGCAGCAGAAGATCTTCCGTACGGCAATGTATTATCTGACAGAACAGCAGCTGGAGGATGTGCCGTGCAGATTTGATGTGGTCGGAATCGAGGGGACAAAGATCACGCTGATAAAGAATGCATTTGGAGGATGAAAATGGCTTTAGGATTGAAATATAAAAATGAAGAATCTATCTTGGAAGAAGCGGGAACTGTCACACCATTTTTGGAGTTTCCGCTTTTTAAAAATACGGGAATTGTCAGACATGGATTCTCTACAAGACTTGGAGGCGTAAGTAAGGGATATTATTCATCCATGAATTTAAGTTTTGAACGGGGAGATGACCCGGAGGCAGTCCGTGAAAATTTCCGGCGTATGGGAGCTGCAATCGGAGTTTCCTGTGAGGATATGGTACTTTCAAAGCAGACGCATACTACAAATGTCAGGATTGTGACGGAGGAAGACCGGGGAAAGGGAATCTTAAAGGAACGGGATTATACGGATGTGGACGGTCTGATCACGGACAGACCCGGAATCTGCCTGGTGACTTCATATGCAGACTGTGTTCCCCTTTATTTTGTTGATCCGGTCAGAAAAGTCATCGGACTGAGTCATTCCGGGTGGCGTGGCACTGTTGGTAAGATCGGAAAGCATACGGTTGAGCTGATGCAGGAGACGTTTGGATGCAGACCGGAAGAGATACTGGCTGCGGTAGGACCTTCTGTGTGTATGGACTGCTATGAAGTCAGCGAAGAGGTGATCGACAAATTCCGTGAAGCTTTTGATAAGGAGAACTGGGATCAGTTGTTTTATAAGAAAGCAAATGGAAAATATCAGTTGAATCTCTGGAAAGCCAATGAGCTGATCTTTTTAGAAAGTGGGATTCTGGCAGAGCATATGGCGATTACAAATGTGTGTACGCACTGCAACAGTGAGATCCTTTATTCTCATCGTACGATGGGAAATAAGCGTGGTAATCTCTGTGCATTTCTTGCATTGAAATAGCAGCAGGAAAAAACTGCAGCGTATTGATGGCAACAGAAAAGTGAAAAAGCCTGATAAAAAATGAATGAGAAAGGAAATAAGAAAAATGACAGGAACAGGAAATCTGCTACAGCGTGCAATCCCGCGTCTGTATCTGGCAGCATCCGGTACGGTTACGAATGATTCCGTCAGTGATGTGTTGGATTCAGCACAGGAAGTGACAAAAGATACAGCGAATGAAGTCAATCAGTTTGTACAATACTTTTATGATCATATTCCGAATCTGATCGCATTTGGAATGAAAGTCTTGTTTGCGATTATTTTCTTTCTGATCGGAAGAAAAGTGATCAAGTGGATCAGGAAGATTGTTTCCAGATCGATGGAGAGAGCAAATGCAGATGTGGGAGTCAAACAGTTTGTAGATTCTATGCTGAAATTCGTAATGTATGCAGTTCTGATCTTTCTCATCGCTACAAAATTTGGTGTGGAATCTTCTTCAGTAGCGGCACTGATTGCATCAGCAGGTGTAGCCATTGGTCTTGCAGTTCAGGGAAGTCTTTCCAATTTTGCAGGGGGAATACTGATCCTTATTTTAAAACCATTTGAAGTGGGCGATTATATTATGGGCAATTCAGCGGGGATCGAAGGAACAGTGAAGTCAATCCAGATTTTTTATACAAGAATGACGACGATCGACAACAAGACGATCATTGTTCCAAATGGGATTCTGACAGATAACAGTCTGACCAATGTGACTGCACGTCCTGAGCGACAGTTAGATCTGAAAGTCGGAATCGCCTATGATGCTGATCTGAAAAAGGCAAAGGGTCTGATCGAGACTATGTTGTTGAATGATAAGGATGTAATACAGGATGAGGAGATTAAAGTCTTTGTGGATGAACTGGCTGACAGCAGTGTCGTGATCGGACTGCGTGCATGGGTGAAGACAGAAGCATACTGGACTACACGATGGAGAGTGTTGGAAGAGATCAAGCTTCAGTTCGATGAAGCAGGAATCGAGATTCCGTTCAATCAGCTTACAGTGCATATGAAAGAAGGAAAATAAAGGGCAGGCATTTCTTAGCAGCATGAGAATCAGTAGCATGAAAATCAGCAGCATAAGAACCTGCAGCAGATAGAGTAAGGCAGCTATATGGATGCAAAGCGATCCTATAGCTGCTTTTTTATATGAAAAAGAAAAATGAAAATCTGAAATGAGAAATAAAAAGTTAAATAAGAAATAAAAATATTTACAGACAATGCAAAACCTGGCATTTAAATTGATTTAATCTTGACTTTAAAGATAAAAATGGATACAATATGACATATAAAGTAGATGCAAAAGAAAGTATCATAAAATGGATACATTTATAGATCCGAAGATGAAAATATAGAAAGATATGGGATACAGAGGAGGAAGACAGATGGGATTGATGATGAATGTACCGACAAAGGATTATATTGTAGAGACGATCAAAGAGGAGATTTTGTCAGGCCAGATAAAGCCGGGGACAGAACTGGCACAGGAAGCACTTGCAGAGCGGCTTGGTGTATCGAGGATGCCAATCCGGGAAGCATTGCAGAATTTAGTGCAGGAGGGCTTTGCGGTCAGACTTCCCAACCGGCATATGCAGGCAGTGGTATTAGACAGAGAACAGATCCACGATGTATTTCATATGATTGAGATGATGATGGCAGAGAATACGATTCTTCTTGCAGCGAAAGAACACCGGCAGGGTGGACAGCTCACAGAAGAGGATGCAGAAGATCCTTCCAGCGTCCAACTGGAACGTATCTTAAAGGGAATGAAGAATGCACCGGATGAAAGAAGAATGGCAGAATGGGAAATGCTGTTCCATGAGCGTCTGATCAGCCTTCTTGGGAATGCCTATCTGGAGCAGATGCAGAAAAAGATGCTGGATGGGTATGCTGCGTATGCGATCACCCATATGGGAGATAAGAAGGAAAGCTGCAGGCGGTTGAAAGAAGTCACAGAGGCGATGGCAGCAAATGACGATCAGAAGATCCGGGAAGCTTTTGCTGTTTATTTTTCCTCCTATGCGAATGCGTTTACTTCTGCGAGGGATGAAGAGGATAAGATGGATGGAGAATGGAGGAATGAGGATGAAGCCGGATGAGAAAACGGTAAAATTATTTGAAAATGACCGGTTTGCAACGGAGAATGGAGCTGTGATCGAGGAAGTGGAGGAGCATTATGCAAAGTGCAGTCTGAAGCTTGGATCACGTCATCGCAATGCCATGGGTGCAGTGATGGGCGGAGTTTATTTTACATTAGCCGATTTCGCTTTTGCTGTAGCTGCGAACTGGCAGGGAACGGGAACAGTGTCACTTCATTCAGATATCGCATATCTTGGAAGTGTGAAGGGCAATCAGCTTATTGCTGAAGCTGTCTGTATCAAAAATGGCCGCTCCACCAGTTACTACAAAATCGAGGTGAAAGATGAACTGGGAAATCTGACGGCGGTTGTCAATACGACCGGATACCGTGTAAAGTAATTTTATTTTGCGTGAAAGCTGATATCTATCATAAATAAAAATCCGATCTGTCAAAAGACCGGATTTTTTGATATACTCGATTTTATTACAGAACCGATTTTTACAGATCAGATTTTCCCCGGGAATAAAGTTCCGGCATGCAGTCCTTTGACAATATCATATAAAGCTTCAGGGTGCTTTCCGTTGGTGACGATGGTATCGGTTCCCTGGGAGGTTGCCAGTGCGGCAGCCTGAAGTTTGGTTCTCATACCACCTGTACCGCGTCTGGAACCGGCACCGCCTGCCAGTGCATAAACACTGTCATCAATGGTATCAATCTGTTCGATCAGCTTTGCATTTGGGTAAAGGCGTGGATCATGGTCGTAGAATCCGTCAATATCTGAAAGGATAACCAGATGTCTGGCACGGCAGAGGACAGCTACGACAGCAGAAAGCATATCATTATCTCCGAAAAGGCGGTCTTCTGATTCGATTTCCTTATAACTTACGGAATCATTTTCATTTACGATCGGGATCACACCCATCTCTAAAAGTGCATTGAAAGTATTGATAAGATTTTCCTTTTTTTCTTCCTGTTCGATATCTTCCGCATTGAGAAGAATCTGTGCAACAGTCTTGTCATAATCTCCGAAAAATTTGTCATAAAGATACATCAGACTGCACTGTCCAACCGCAGCAGCCGCCTGTTTCATACGCATGCTGTCCGGTTTGGAGGTCATATTTAATTTGTTCCGTCCGACGGCGATCGCACCCGAAGAAACGAGAACAACTTCATATCCCATATTCTGGATATCAGAAAGTACGCAGACCAGTCGGTCTGTCGTTCTGAGATCACTTTTTCCTGCATCATTTGTCAGTGTAGAAGTTCCAACTTTTACTACAATCCGGTTATTATAAAGTCCCATGATAATCTCCTTTGTCTGTCTTGAAAATAACTTGATTCCTCAATGCAGTTATCGTATCATACAGTTATGGATTACAAAAGCGAATGTTTTTCATAATATATATGACAAAACCAGATACTATAATATTGTGAAGGAGAAAATGCAAGCTTATGGATATGAACATACAAAAATATAAAGCGTTTGTAACAACAGTTTCGTGTGGCAGTTTCACGAAAGCAGCAGAGATTCTGAACTATTCGCAGTCAGGGATCAGCCGGATGATCCATGATCTTGAAAAGGAATGGAAGGTGATCCTGCTGAAGCGGAGTAAATTAGGAGTCAGGCTGACCAGCAGTGGAATGAAGCTTTTACCTTATGCAGAAAATGTCTGCAAAGAATATGAAAAGCTGCAGACCGAAGTGGATGAACTGCAGGGGCTGAAGTCAGGACTGATCCGGATCGGTACATTTTCCAGTGTTGCTACGCACTGGCTGCCGAATATCATCCGGGAATTTCAGAAAGATTATCCTGAGATTGATTATGAGATGTTGCTGGGCGATTATACAGAGATCGAAGAATGGATTCTGGAAGGAAGAGTGGACTGTGGTTTTTTAAGACTTCCGACGCATGCAGAACTGGACACAGTCTTTTTGGAACAGGACAGACTGCTGGTCGTACTCCCGGAAGGACATCCGCTTGCTGAATATCGGAAAATTCCGGTGAGTGCTTTATGCGAGGAACCGTTTATGCTGTTAGAAAAAGGAGCAAAAGCAGAAGTTTCGGAAATTTTTGAAAGAAGTCACCTGACACCAAAAGTACATTTTACAACGTGGGATGACTATGCCATCATGGCTATGGTGGAGGGCGGACTCGGGATCAGTGTTTTGCCGGAACTGATCCTGAAGAGGATTCCCTACAGGATTGTGGCAAGAGAGCTGGAAATCCCGGCATACCGGAATATCGGACTGGCGATGAGAAGCAGGAAGACAGCACAGCCTGCGGTACAGAGATTTTTAGAATATCTTCAGTACAGACAGGTTGAGAAGACAGAAAAAATAAACTATAATTTATGATGTCAGGGTCAAAAGGTCTGAAACCACGTGTGCTTGCACACTGGTGGTAGAATGACCTTGAGACCCGCCCCGATATGAGCATAAAAGTGGGGCGTAAGCACCATGATATGCGAATAGCGGGTAGGATTGTGGGAGTGCGTAGCACGAAACAATCCGTTGGCATCATTGTTGGGGGCTTTTGCCCCCAACATCTAATTTATGACAGCAGGAGCAAAAAGTCTTTCAACCACGTGTGCTTGCACACTGGTGGTAGAATGACCTTGAGATCCACAATAGCATGCAGAAGAAAGGAAGATCAGTGATGGAGATCAAGCATCTTTTATTTGACCTGGATGGGACATTACTGCCGATGGTTCAGGAAGAATTTGTAAAATTTTATATGCCGCTTCTGGCAAAAGCGTATCTGGAGGCAGGAGTCAGGATCGATCCAAAGGAATTTATAGGAGCAGTATGGAAAGGATATGAGGCCATGGTGAAGAATGATGGGAGTCAGACGAACCGGGAAGCTTTCTGGTCGTATATTGATCCCTGCCTTCCGGTATCGAGAAAAGAGTCCGAGGCACTTGCAGATGCATTTTATGACGGGGAGTTTAACCGGGCAGTCAGTGCAACGCAGCCGACAGAGTTGTCAGATGCAGTCGTGAAACTGGCAAAGTCCAAAGGTATGAAAGTTTATCTTGCTACCAACCCGGTATTCCCACGTTGTGCAACAATGAATCGGATTCAATGGGCAGGACTGGATGCAGAAGATTTTGAGGTGATCACAACCTATGAAGACAACGGGTACAGCAAGCCGAATATAGAATATTTCAGGCAGATCCTGACAAAATTCAACCTGAACCCGGAAGAATGTCTGATGATCGGAAATGATGTAGAAGAGGATCTGGTCATCCGCAGGCTGGGAGTGAAGACGTTTCTTGTAACGGATACGATGGAAAATAAAAAGGGACTTCCGGTGGAGACCGATTATCAGGGAACGATGGAAGAATTATACCGCTTTGTAGAAAAGCTGTAGATAAGCGGAGGTGATGATGGAATTTCTGATGGGTAACCCTAAAAATATTATTCCTACAGAACGCTTCCTTGAGAAGATCCGGGGCTATGAGAGTAATTCGAAAGCTGACAGGGATTCTGGTGGATAATGCAGTAAAATATGCGGATGAAGGTGGAGAAATGCGACCAAAAAGCGGAAATAGAAGACAGATTTTACATAAATTTAACAGAAAGATAATACGGATCGGGCATAGGATCCGATAGTATAAAGTGAATCAGCAGAATTTAGGCGTCTGTTGACAGTAAATGCAGGATAAAAGAGGAGAATACTATGGAATCTATTTATATGAATCGTGAATTATCATGGCTGAAATTTAATGCAAGAGTTTTGGAAGAGGCAGAGAGCCAGGAAGTCCCGCTCTGTGAGAGAATGACGTTTGTATCGATCTATCAGAGTAATCTGGATGAGTTTTTTATGGTACGTGTAGGATCATTGCAGGATCAGATGCTTCTGGATCACGAAATCCGGGAAAATAAAACGAATATGACAGCACAGGAACAGATCCATGAAATTCTGAAGGAAGTAAAGAAGTTGAACCGCCGGAAGGATCAGGTATATACAGAACTGATGAAGAAGATTGAAGGGTATGGAATTAAACTAATTGACTTTGCCAGTGCAAAGCCGGATGAAAAGAAATTTCTGGAATCATATTTTAACCAGGAGATCATGCCGCTGAGTTCTCCGACGATTGTTGCAAAAAGACAGCCGTTTCCCTTTCTCAGGAATGAAGAAATCTACGCAGTCGTAGTACTTGAAACGAGAAATAAAAAGGAAAAGATTGGAATTATTCCGTGCAGTAATAATATGCTGCCAAGGATGATAGAACTTCCGGGAGGAAAAGGACGGTATATGCTGCTGGAAGAACTGATCCTCCATTATATCGGAAAAGTATTTAAAGGTTATAAAGTCAAGGGGAAATCTCTGATCCGCGTGGTGAGAAATGCAGATATTGATGCAGATGCCCTGTATGATGAAGATCTGGATTATCGGGAGTTTATGGCAGATCTGATGAAGCAGAGAAAGAAACTTTCACCGGTGCGGCTGGATATGTCAAGAGAGATGGATCAGGCGGTGATCGAGGCATTATGCCGGTATCTGGAGATCACACCGGACCGGGTATTCAAGAGTGAAGCACCGTTGGATCTTTCATTTATTTTTCAGATCCAGGATCTGCTGAGAAAGAACAGTGAGCTTTTCTACGAAAAGCGTGTGCCACAGAAAAGTCCTGATTTCAGGGAAAATGAAAGTATACTGGATCAGATCCGGGAAGAAGATAAGCTCTTGTCTTACCCCTACGAATCGATCCGTCCGTTTCTTAAGATGCTGACAGAGGCAGCAGAGGACGAAAGTGTGATTTCAATTAAAATGACGCTCTACCGTCTTGCCAAACAGAGTAAGGTAGTGGAAGCATTATGCGAAGCAGCTGAAAATGGAAAAGAAGTTGTTGTACTGGTGGAGCTCCGGGCAAGATTTGATGAAGAGAACAATATCCGCTGGTCAAGAATGCTGGAGCAGGCAGGGTGTCAGATCATTTACGGGCTGGAAGGTTATAAAGTACATTCCAAACTCTGTCTGATCACGAGGCGTAGTGAGAAAGGCATTGAATATATCACGCAGATCGGAACAGGAAATTATAATGAAAAGACGGCAAGACTGTATACGGATCTTTGCCTGATGACGGTAAATGAACAGATTGGGATGGAGGCTGCCAGAGTATTTCAGGCATTGACAAAAGGTGAGATCATTGAGGAAGTAGACCATCTTATGGTTGCACCAAAGTGTCTGCAGTCAAAAGTAATTGCTCTGATCGACGAAGAGATCCGCCATAAAAAGCAGGGAGAAGACGCTTATATCGGATTGAAACTGAATTCCCTGACGGATAAAAGGATCATTGATAAACTGGTTGAGGCATCTAAAGCAGGAGTCAGAGTAGACATGATCATAAGAGGAATCTGCTGCATGGTTCCGGGAATAAAAGGTGAGACTGAAAACGTTCATATCATCAGTATTGTCGGAAGATTCCTGGAACATTCCAGGATCTATATCTTTGGCTGTGGAGAAAGAACGAAATATTATATTGGTTCTGCCGACTTTATGACAAGAAATACAGTAAAGCGTGTCGAAGTGGCAGCTCCGGTTTATTCAGAAAAAATAAAGAAACGGATCCGTGGACTTTTTGATCTGATGCTCAGCGATAATAAAAAAGCAAGAACAGAGGATTACCATGGAAAGTATTCTATGATAAAATGTGAAGGACAGCCATGTAATTCACAAGAAATGCTCTATCAGGAGGCATATGACCGGGCTGCAATAAAGACGGAAAATAAGGTGGTAGAATGATATTTAAATTTGGCGGACAACTGCAGCCTGTAGAAATAGAAGAGTGGGAAGCAGAGAGAAGCCCTGCGGTGTTTGTGACGGATGCACGACACGCAGAGGAAACGCTTGCAAGGGCGGGGATCATTTATGAAAATGAGATCCGCCTGGAAAAGATCGGATTCTGTAAGATAGAAAACCAGCAGGAATGCGTTGCGGGAACGCTTTGCATTCCGAAGTTGCTGGATGTACTGAACAGCCGATACAGGATGTTCTTTTTTGTGAACCGTTATCATATTGTGATCGTGGATGATGAAGATTTTTCACTCCGGCTGATCCGGCGGATCCAGAGGAAGAGGATGCATCAGGGAGAGACAAAGGAACGGTTTCTTTATAATTTTATTGCAGAGTTTATGAGCCGGGATCAGGAAATGCTTGTGGCATATGAGAGAAGGCTTCTGAGGATGGAAGAAGATGTGACGCAGGAGCATACGGAGATGTTTCAGAACCGGCTGATGCCGATCCGGCGAGAACTTCTGAATCTGAGAAGCTATTATGATGAAATGATGGATCTGACAAAAGAACTGGAAGAAAATGAGAATGGATTTTTCCTGAAGAAGCATCTGAAATATTTTGGTACGCTGTCTGACCGTGCAGATCGTCTGATGAGCAGAACTGTTCATCTTCTGGAATATGCCCAGCAGGTAAAAGAAGCGTATCAGGCACAGATCGATGCACGTCAGAACAGTAATATGCAGTTCCTGACTGTTTTGTCTACGATCTTTTTCCCGTTGACCCTGATCACGGGATGGTTTGGAATGAACTTCAGAGATATGCCGGGACTGGATAATGGATATCCGGCAGTTATGGCATTGAGTGTGATAGTGATTCTTATCTGTATCTATATTTTTAAGAAAAAGAAGATCATCTGATCGTGAAATGACCGGATGAAGGATGAAAAGGCAGCGGCTGAATTGGCAGGAGAAAGTCAGGAAGAATGTGAGGAAGATCATGGATTTTGAACATGTGAAGGCGGTATTTGAGGAATATCTGAATGGATATGACCGTGAGAATGATAAAGTAAAGCTGAAGATCGTACATACCTATGGTGTGATCCGGTGCAGTGAGGAGATCGGACGGCGGATGGGGCTTCAGGCAGAAGATATGGAACTTGCGAAGCTGATCGCACTGCTGCATGATATTGGACGGTTTGAACAGTTGAAGCGGTTCAACAGCTTTGAGGCTGATACAATGGATCATGCAACTTATGGAGTAAAGGTCTTATTTGAAGAGGGAATGATCCGTCAGTTTATTGAGGAAGATACATGGGACGATGTGATCAGAACTGCGATCGCAAAGCACAGCGATTACGAACTGACAGGTATTACAGACGAGAGGACGCTGCTTCATGCGAGATTGATCCGGGATGCAGACAAGCTGGATAACTGCCGGGTGAAACTGGAAGATGCCATGGAGACGCTGTTGGATCTGTCTGCGGATGAGGTGGGAAAGTACGCAATTTCACCGAAAGTACGTGAAGATGCATTTGCGGGAAAATGCATCTGTTCCAAAGACAGGAGAACCCCGATGGATTACTGGGTTTCCTATGTGGCATATTTTTATGATCTGAATTTTCAGGAGACACTGGACATTGTGGCAGAAGAGCAGTATGTAAAGCGGATCATCGGACGTGTGCCATATACAAATGAACAGACGAAAAAGACGATGGAAGAGCTGGAACGGCAGCTTACAGAGTATGTGAGAAGGAAGTAAGTTTCTGTAAGCTGTAGACTTTTGAAAGTTGTAACCTGACTTCCGGCAGAAAGCCAGAGATGATTTTTTACGAAAAAAGCGGCTATCTCAAAGGATAGCCGCTTCAACTGTAGACAGAAGTATTTCTATCACTTAATTTTTCAAAAACAGAAGCCTCAAAAAAAGCAGTATTATTAAAAAAGTACAAACAAATTTTTCTATTTTACAGTCTTTTTTCATAGGAAAGTATTTCTCTCTACAGAAAGAGTAAATCATGGCACAAGCAAGTGAAATAGAAAAAAATATTTTAAAATTCATAGTATCCATGTACTCAGGAAAAAACATCATAATAAACCAAAGAATCACGAGCAAAAGAACTATTATATAGTGGAAAATTTTTTGAATCTTATTATTATCCATATCAATCACTCCTTTAAGTAATATTAAGTCATTAAAATGATAACACAAATCCTTTCTCTAAGTCAAATATTTATCACAAAAACATAGGTTATATTGTTTTGATATATGTAATAATATTGTTTTTTTTGTGCTTATTGCACAAATTTCGGCGTTGTAAATTATCTCTTCATATCCGTATACAGAAGTATAGAAAAAGCCCCTCTCCACAGGAAAAGGGCTGCATTTCCATCTATTTTTCTTACATCTGATAATATTTGGCGTAAATTCCGCCTTTTTGCAGGAGAAACTCATGCGTTCCACGCTCTGCAATTCCATTTTCGGTGATGACGATGATCTCATCAGAACCTTTGATCGTGGAAAGACGATGAGCGATGGTGATCGTTGTGCGGTTTTTAGAAAGTTCTTCCAGGCTTTTCTGGATCTTCCGTTCACTCTCATTATCCAATGCACTGGTAGCTTCATCTAGGATTAGGATCGGAGGGTTTTTCAGGAAGACACGGGCAATGGAAATCCGCTGCTTCTGACCACCGGAGAGACGGGCACCACGTTCTCCGACAAAGGTTTCATACTGCTGTGGAAGTTCCATGATAAAGTCGTGGATGTTTGCACGTTTTGCAGCGGCAATGATCTCTTCGTCAGAGGCATCCGGTTTTCCGTAGGCAATATTATCACGGATCGTTCCTGAGAACAGGTAGACATCCTGCTGTACCATACCAATCTGTGAACGCAGGCTTTTCAGGGTGAGATGGCGGATATCCTGATCGTCGATCGTAATGCGTCCGGCTGTCACATCGTAGAAGCGGGGCAGCAGAGAACAGATCGTAGTCTTTCCGCTGCCGGAAGGACCGACCAGAGCGACAGATCTGCCAGCAGGGATCTCAATGGATATATTGGAAAGAACCGTTGTATCATCATCACTATAATGAAAGGATACATCCTCATAGCAGACTCTTCCTTTTACATTTGTAAGATCAACGGCATCGGGTGCATCCTGGATCTCGGGAACAGTTTCCATGACATCGAGAAACCGTCGGAAACCGGAAAGCCCTTTCTGCATCATTTCCATCAGTTCTACAAGAATCTGGATCGGACTGATAAAGATACCAATATACAGTGCATACATTGCAAGGTCTGCAGCCTGCATCTGTCCCCGGGCGATCAGATAACCGCCATAGACCAGTGTAATAAGATACATCAGTCCCTGAAAAAATAAATTGGAACTCATAAAAGATCCCATGCAGTGGTAGTTATCATTTTTGGAAAGAAGAAAGGCATGGTTGCTTTTCTTAAATTTTTCACGTTCCAGATCTTCATTTGCGAAGGACTGTACGACCCGGATACCGGAAAGAGTGTCCTGCAGACTGGCGTTGATATCTCCAATCTTGCGGCGGTTTTCCATGAAAGTTTCCTGCATCTTGCGGTTCTGTCTGAAAGAAAAGAGGAACATTACAACGACCAGGATCGCTAATGGAAAAGCCAGTTTGTGGTTGATCATAAAAAGAAAAATAAATGCACCAATGATCTTTACAACAGAGATGAACAAATTTTCAGGACCATGATGGGCAAATTCGGAAATATCAAAAAGATCACTGACCAGTTTGCTCATCATCTGACCGGAATTGTTCTGACTGTAATAGGAGAAAGAAAGCTCCTCATAATGGTCAAAAAGCTGTTGGCGCATATCCCGTTCCATGTTCGCACCCATCATATGTCCCTGATAACTTACATAATATTTGCAGAGACTCTGGATCAGGTACATCAGGAGGAGTCCTGAAGCGATCCATGGAAGTGCATGGAGGATGACAGCAGTATCTCTGGTAAATAAAGTCTTCGTCATGGTTCTGAGAATCTGCGGGTAGGAAAGATCTACCAGACTGATGATGGCAGCACAGATCAGATCAATAAAAAAGACCAGTTTATAAGGTTGATAATAGTGGATGAATTTTTTTAATGTATGCATAAGTTTCCCTCCGGTTAAAAATTTCATCTGAACAGAGTCATCTTAGCACAATTAAAATTTCTTGACAAGCACAGCAAGGTATGGTAAAAGGAAAGTTATCGGAAAAGGCAGAAAGAAAATGAAAACAGGAGACCGGAAAACAGACCGGAAGAAAAGACAGACAGGGAGAATACAGTGGATGAAAATTTATCTTGCCCCGCTTGAAGGGATTACAGGACATATATACAGAACAGCATTAAAAGAGTGCTTTGACGGATTTGACAAGTATTTTATTCCTTTTATCAGTCCGAACCAGAAAGGGCATTTCAGCACGAGGGAAAAGAAAGATGTGTTGCCGGAAAATAACCGTGGTGTTCTGGCAGTGCCGCAGATTTTGACGAACCAGGCAGAGGATTTTATAGAGACAGCTAAAAAGCTTGCAGAGTATGGATATGAAGAAGTGAATCTGAACCTTGGCTGTCCTTCCCGGACGGTTGTTACGAAAGGGCGTGGAGCAGGGTTCCTTGAAGAGCCGGATCGGCTGGATCGTTTTCTGGATGAAATCTTCAAGAAGCGTGAATGGAAGATTTCGGTGAAGACAAGGATCGGAATGAGTGAACCGGAAGAATTTGAAGATCTCCTGAAGATCTATAACCGGTATCCGTTGGAAGAGCTGATCGTACATCCAAGGCTGCAAAAGGACCTCTATAAAAATACACCGAATCTGGATGTATTTGCCATGGCGGCAGAAGAGAGCAGAAATCCACTCTGCTATAATGGGGATATCTGTAACGCAGAAGATATGAAGAGGCTCAGAGAGCGGTTTCCGAAGCTGGATTGCGTGATGGTTGGACGCGGAGTGCTGGCAGACCCGGCACTGGGAAGAGTCCTGAAAGGCGGAGGGCAGGCAGAAAAGGCAGAACTCAGAAAGTTCCATGATCTTTTATACCGGGCATATTGTGAGGAAATGTCTGGTGACAGAACGGTATTATATAAGATGAAAGAATTGTGGTTTTATTTCTCGGGACTTTTTACGAATGGGAAAAAGTATTATAAAAAGATAAAAAAATGTGAAAGATGTGTTATTTACGAGAGTATTGTAAATGAGCTTTTTATGAAGGAAGAGGTTATACATGGTTGATGCATTATTAAAGATGGACGGAGAGATTCTGCTTTTTATCCAGGATCATATCCGGCAGGAATGGATGGGTTCTGGAAAGCAGTGACTCATCTGGGAGACGGAGGTGTTTTCTGGATTCTGCTGGGAATAATTCTTCTGTTTTCCAAAAAGACAAGACCTGCGGGAGTTGCCGCATTGCTGGCACTGCTGGTGGGGGCGTTGATCACGAATGTCTGCCTGAAAAATTTTGTGGCAAGGATAAGACCTTATGAAGTGGTAGAGGGACTCAGGCTGATGATCGAACGTCAGAGGGATTACTCTTTCCCGTCGGGGCATACGAGTGCTTCTTTTGCGGCAGCCTGTGCATTAGTCAGGACATTGCCCAAAAAATGGGGAACAGTCTGCATGATTCTTGCGGGTGTGATCGCCCTGTCAAGGTTGTATGTCGGTGTCCATTATCCAAGCGATGTCCTTGGAGGAATGGTGGTCGGAATTTTTGCCGGCTGGGCAGGATGGAAACTGATGCAGATGCTGATGTTACAGATGGAGAAAAAAAGAAGATCAGTTTAAAAGCAAATACCGGAAGCAGCTTTCATTCTGCCTCCGGTATTATTTTTGTATCCTTTAAAAATTAATTTTCTTTTTCGTGCTGCTTTGCCAGAGCGGCTTCTACAAATCCTTTAAATAAAGGATGCGGACGGTTCGGTCTGGATTTCAGCTCAGGATGTGCCTGAGTGGCAATGAACCATGGATGAGACGGGATTTCTACCATCTCTACGATCCGGCTGTCCGGAGAAAGTCCGCACAGAGACATTCCGTTTGCTTCCAGTACTTCACGGTAATCGTTATTTACTTCATAGCGGTGACGGTGACGTTCATGGATCTCTTTTGTGCCATATAATCTGTATGCGAGAGAGTCTTCCTTCAGCACGCAGGGATAAGAACCAAGTCTTAAAGTTCCTCCGATATCTTCGATTCCGATCTGATCCTCCATGATATGGATGACCGGATGGGTTGTATCCGGGTTCAGTTCCATACTGTGGGCATCTTTGTAGCCGATGACATCACGGGCAAATTCCACAATGGAAAGCTGCATTCCGAGACAGAGACCAAGGAACGGGATATTGTGGGTACGTGCATAACGGATTGCTTCGATCTTCCCCTCTATACCGCGGTGGCCAAATCCGCCAGGAACAAGAATACCGCTGACATCAGCAAATAACTCTTCGGCATTTTCAGAAGTAACTGTTTCAGAGTCAATCCATTTGATATTGACAGTTGTATGGCTGTAAATTCCGCCATGTTTTAATGCTTCTACGACACTGATATAAGCGTCATGAAGCTGGATATATTTTCCGACAAGGGCAACAGTGACTTCCTGTGTCGGGTGACGGAGTTTTTCAACCATTTCAGTCCAGTCTGCCAGATCCGGTTCAGGACAGTCAAGATGGAGACATTCACATACTACCTGTGCAAGGTGTTCTTTTTCCATTGCCAGAGGTGCTTCATAAAGATATTCTACATCCAGGTTTTGAAGGACATGATCTGCCGGAAGATTACAGAACAGGGAAATTTTGTTCTTCATGCCATCATCGAGAGGATATTCGGAACGGCATACGATGATATCCGGCTGGATTCCCATTCCCTGAAGTTCCTTTACGCTGGCCTGGGTCGGTTTTGTCTTCATCTCCTGAGATGCTTTCAGATAAGGAATCAGGGTTACATGGATCAGAATCACATTCTCAGATCCGCGTTCATGCTGAAACTGACGAATGGATTCGAGGAAAGGCTGGCTTTCGATGTCACCGACTGTACCACCAACTTCAATGATGGCGATCTCTGTATCAGTAGCAGCGGGATTCCGGTAAAAACGGCTTTTGATCTCGTTCGTGATATGTGGGATGACCTGTACTGTTCCTCCGCCGAAATCTCCCCGACGCTCTTTTTGAAGAACGGACCAGTAAATTTTTCCAGTTGTAACATTTGAGTTTTTCGTCAGGCTCTCATCAATAAATCTTTCATAATGTCCGAGGTCAAGGTCTGTCTCGGCACCGTCATCGGTAACAAATACCTCACCATGCTGAACCGGATTCATCGTTCCCGGATCAATATTGATATAGGGATCAAATTTCTGCATTGTAACGGTATAGCCTCTTGCTTTGAGAAGACGCCCGAGAGATGCAGCGGTAATTCCCTTTCCAAGACCGGAGACTACTCCGCCTGTAACAAATACATATTTCACTGCCATAGTGTCTTTCCTCCTCCGTAGTATATTGGGGTTAATGTGAAAAAAATACTTTCCAAGTATACACCAATCGAAAAAAAAAATACAGTATTTTTTAAAAAATATCCCCTACAATTTCAGTAGGTAGAGAAATCCCCCGTAATTCTGCAGAAATTACGGGGGAAAGAAAAAATATAAAACTTCGGTAAATCAGACTTTAAAGCGTCTGCTTGGTTCATAGACTGCTTCGCAGGTGAGCTGAACACCAAGCTTTTTAAAAGTCTTAATATCAACATCTGAGAGCATCACAGAAGTATGTGCCTGACAGCCTTTCAGCTTTGGAAGCTGGGAGAGAGCCAGTTCTGCAAGCGGGTTAGTTGCGGCACTTCCTGAGAGGGCAATCAGCACTTCATCTGTATGAAGACGTGGATTTTTACTCTTCAGGTATTCCACCTTCAGTTTCTGGATTGGCTCGATAGACTCAGGAGAGATGATCCTGATCGAGTGATCGACACCTGCCAGTTCTTTCAGAACATTCAGAAGCAGTGCGGCAGATGCTCCAAGAAGATTGGAAGTCTTTCCGGTGATGATCCGTCCATCCTCAAGTTCCAGTGCTGCTGCAGGTGCATCGGATTCTTTTGCACGCTCCAATGCCGTTACAGCAACTTTGCGGTCAGCGATAGTGATCCCAGCCATATTCATGAGCAGTTCGATTTTTTCGGCTTCTTTTTCAGAGGAATTCCCCTTCAGGAGGGAGCCAAGAGCAGTGTAATAACGGCGGATGATCTCCTGACAGGAGGCCTCACAGCAGGCTTCATCATCACAGATACAGTTACCAGCCATATTTACCCCCATGTCGGTAGGAGATTTGTAAGGACTTGATCCATAAATCTTTTCAAACATCGTATTTAATACAGGGAAAATCTCAACATCACGGTTATAGTTGACAGTCGTTTCTCCGTAAGCCTCCAGATGATAAGGGTCGATCATATTGACATCATTTAAATCTGCAGTAGCGGCTTCGTAAGCGAGATTGACCGGATGCTTAAGAGGCAGATTCCAGATAGGGAATGTTTCAAACTTTGCATAGCCGGCATCAATTCCACGCTGATGATCCTGATAAAGCTGGGAAAGGCAGACCGCCATTTTTCCGCTTCCAGGACCCGGTGCCGTTACGATGACCAGCGGATGGGAAGTTTCGATATAATCATTTTTGCCATAGCCTTCATCACTGACAATGAGAGGAATATTGGCAGGATATCCAGGAATATTATAATGGATATAGACCGGGATATTCAGCTTTTCCAGGCGGTGCTTGAACAAAAGGGCACTTTCCTGTCCTGAGAACTGCGTAATAACAACACTGCCGACAAAAAGTCCCTGCTCACGGTAAGTTCCGATCAGACGGATGACATCAGAATCATAAGTAATTCCGAGATCCCCGCGGATCTTGTTCTTTTCAATATCTTTGGCACTGATCGCAAAGACGATCTCAGCCTGGTCGCTGAGTTCTTTCAGAAGACGGAGTTTACTGTCGGGTTCAAATCCCGGAAGAACGCGGGAGGCGTGGTAGTCGTCAAAGAGCTTTCCGCCAAATTCAAGGTAAAGCTTTCCACCAAATTTTCCGATGCGGTTTCTGATATGCTCGGACTGCATTTTTAAATATTTTTCGTTATCAAATCCTATTTTCATTGTTGATTCCCCACTTTGTATTTACTGGATGCCAGGGTCAAAAGGTCTAAGCCCACATGAGCTTGCTCATAGGTGGGTGAAA
>ERZ791864.861-NODE-861-length-25885-cov-7.771777_pt1 | contig 25885 bp, 15 predicted proteins | sample MGYA00510282_ERZ791864 | MGnify/ENA primary metagenome ERZ791864 (study PRJEB30046, sample SAMN00792087) | human gut metagenome | study: EMG produced TPA metagenomics assembly of the A metagenome-wide association study of gut microbiota in type 2... | reverse complement strand
CTCTGTGTCCCATCATTGGGTTGAACTCATGTAAAGAAGCGATGATGTTCTTGATGGTCTCAACAGATTTACCCTGAGCTTTTGCAAGTTTCTCAATGTCAGCTTCCTCAGTCGGAACGAACTCATGAAGAGGTGGATCTAAGAAACGGATTGTAACTGGGTTACCTTCCAGAGCTTCGTATAATGCTTCGAAGTCTCCCTGCTGATATGGCAGGATCTTCTCTAATGCAGCTTCTCTCTCTTCTACAGTATCGGAGCAGATCATCTCACGGAAAGCAGCGATTCTGTCTTCCTCGAAGAACATATGCTCTGTACGGCAGAGACCGATACCTTCTGCACCAAGCTCACGAGCTTTCTTAGCATCTGCAGGAGTATCTGCGTTTGTACGAACTTTAAGAGTTCTGAACTGATCAGCCCAAGCCATAACACGTCCGAACTCACCAGCGATTGTAGCATCAACAGTCTTAATTGCTCCATCGTAGATGTTACCGGTTGTACCATCGATTGAGATGTAATCTCCCTCATGGAACTCTTTGCCAGCTAATGTAAATTTCTTATTTTCTTCGTCCATAGCGATATCGCCACATCCGGATACACAGCAGGTACCCATACCACGTGCAACTACGGCTGCGTGAGATGTCATACCACCACGAACTGTTAAAATACCCTGGGAAGCTTTCATACCAGTGATATCCTCTGGAGATGTCTCAAGACGTACTAATACGACTTTCTCTCCTCTTGCATTCCACTCTTCAGCATCCTCTGCTGTAAATACGATCTTACCACATGCAGCACCCGGAGAAGCACCAAGTCCTTTTCCGATCGGTGTAGCAGCTTTTAATGCAGCAGCATCGAACTGTGGATGAAGTAATGTATCAAGGTTACGAGGATCGATCATAGCAACTGCCTCTTCCGGAGTCTTATGTCCCTCGTCTACTAAATCGCAAGCGATCTTTAATGCAGCCGGAGCTGTTCTCTTACCGTTACGGCACTGAAGCATGTATAACTTCTTGTTCTCAACGGTGAACTCCATATCCTGCATATCATGATAATGATTCTCAAGAGTCTCACAAACTTTTAAGAAGTCTGCATATGCCTCAGGGAATTCTTTCTCCATCTGAGCGATTGGCATAGGTGTACGAACACCTGCAACTACGTCCTCACCCTGTGCATTGATTAAGAACTCACCCATCAGTTTGTTCTCGCCAGTTGCCGGATCACGTGTAAATGCAACACCTGTACCGGACTCGTTATTTAAGTTACCGAATACCATAGGCATTACGTTAACTGCAGTACCCCAGGAATATGGGATATCGTTATCACGACGATATACGTTTGCACGTGGGTTGTCCCATGAACGGAATACAGCCTCGATAGCAAGTTTTAACTGCTCAACAGGATCTGAAGGGAAATCTGTACCTAACTGGTTCTTGTACTCAGCCTTGAACTGCTCTGCTAACTCTTTTAAGTCAGCTGCTGTAAGGTCGATATCAAATTTAACGCCTCTCTCTTCTTTCATCTTGTCGATGAGCTGCTCAAAGTATTTTTTACCAACTTCCATAACTACATCTGAGAACATCTGAATGAAACGTCTATATGAGTCATATACGAAACGCTCGAATGCAGGATCCGGATTACCTTTGATCATTGCAGCAACTACTTCGTCATTTAAACCAAGGTTTAAGATGGTATCCATCATACCTGGCATGGAAGCTCTTGCTCCTGAACGAACAGATACTAATAACGGATTCTCAAGATCGCCGAATTTCTTTCCGTTGATCTCTTCCATTTTCTTAACGCCTTCCATAGCCTGAGCCATGATCTCGTCGTTGATCTTGCGACCATCTTCATAGTACTGTGTACAAGCCTCTGTTGTGATTGTGAATCCCTGTGGTACAGGAAGTCCGATGCTTGTCATCTCTGCAAGGTTGGCACCTTTACCGCCAAGCAGGTTACGCATGGTCATGTCGCCTTCGCTAAACATATACACCCATTTGTTTGCCATTTTGATAATTCCTCCTAAAATAAATTACTATGTAATTATGGACACCGTATTTGTTTCCATAATCAAGCCATGTTATGTGCCTTTCTAAAACGCACATATTTATTCTAACATATTTTGTCTAAATAGCAACATTTTTTTTACTGTTTTTCCCTGTTTTTTTGTAACATTTTCACAATGTAAAACTTTGTTCCGTTATGTGGAACATTTTGGATTTGTTTATTTCTTTTTCCATTTTGCATACAGTGTGATTTTCCCCGTGCTGCCTTTCTTAATAGAGGTTACCTTTCTGGTACATTTTTTATCACGGTACCATCCTTTAAACACATACCCTTTTCTTGTTGGTGCTGCCAGTTTTATCATCTTTGAAGTAATGGTATATATTTTCGGATTTTTCTTATTATTTTTGCCTCCGTTTAATTTGTAGGTAATGGTGTACTTTTCCTTTGCCCATTTCGCATACAGTGTTACTTTTCCGGTACTGCCCTTTTTAATAGAGGTTACCTTTTTGGTACATTTTTTATCACAATACCATCCTTTAAACACATACCCTTTTTTTGACGGATTTGAAAGTTTTATCGTCTTTGAAGTGATTTTATATGTTTTGGGATTCTTCTTATTATTTTTGCCTCCATTCAGGTTATATGTAATCTGATACTGTGCTGCTTTCCACTGGGCATATAAAGTTACGACCTCATCTGCTTTTTTTGTCAGATTTTTTACATAGGCATTTTCCTCATAAAAGGTTCCCTTCCCATCTGGCTGCGTATTCCAGCCTGCAAATGTATATCCTTTCTTTTCAAACTTATTTTTTGAAAGTTTTTCCTTCTGACCCGCCGCACATGCTTTCTCACTCATTTTCCCTTTTGCTGCGCCATTGCCGTCAAATTTTATTGTATAAAGATATGGACACACGACAACCGGAACATTCCTCTTAAATGCTTCTGCATTGATTTTATCTTTGGAGAGACTGGTTATTACATATATTTTTTCAGGTCCGTCTGTCGATTCCCAGGAAAATGCTTCGCTGCCAATCTCTGTAATCGTCTTTGGCAGCCTTATCTTCCCAAGCACGCCGCCGTCCTTATAAAACGCACAGATTCCGATTGTTTTTACCGCGGTCTGGGAAAGATCAAGTTCCCCCGTTAAATTTTTACAGGATAAAAAAGCATAACTGTCAATCGCCGTTAATGTTTTGGGGAATTTCACGGTTTTTAATCCACTGCAGGCAGAAAATGCACTACCGCCTATTTCTGTAACCAAAGTCTGGGATAAATCCATTTTCTCCAGTGAACTGCAGCCTGTAAATGTGCCAAATCCAATTTTCGTTATATTCTCTGGCAATTTCACCGTTTCCAATGCACTGCACCCCTCAAATGTTCCTTCCAATTCCGTTATCCCTGTCTGTGACAAATCTGCTTCTTCCAACAGCGTGCAGTCTGCAAACACACCCGCTCCATCATTCACTTCCAGCACGTCAATATCTTCAAATCCGGCACACTTTGCCTGACGGATATTTTTATTTTTTACGGCAGCCAGTTCGAAATACCAGTCTCCTCTGAGCCACTTAGAAGGAATCAGACTGTAATACAACCCATCTTTCAGCAAACCATCAATCCGATATATCTGATGACTTGATAATTCTGCAATTTCTTCCGGTGTCAGATCAAAACACCTGTAAGAATACCCATGATACTCCCATTCTTTATCTACGGTATAAGAGTTGCTACTGCACCATGTAGCATCAACAAAAATCCATTTCGCATTTTCACTGTCATAAACAGCATTGTATTCATGGGCATGCCCCTCTAAATCCATGCACGGAATTCCAATGGAAATGCACAATGTTCTCATAAGGCTTGCATAACCCGAACACATAGCACGCTTTTGCTCGTACACCTCATACGGTGACCAATAACTTGGCTTATTATTATAATAGGCATAATAATCATAATAAGTTCTGTCCGCAACAAATGCCATAATCGCTTTTATTTTCTCATACTGTGTAGTACACCCGGCTACAGCCTGTAATGCAGCCTGTCTTAATTCCTCAAACTGGGCATCTGTTATAGCATTCCTTTCAGGATCTGTTAAAAAGTAATCCGGGTCTGCATATTTATTAATCAGAGTCCAGGCCTTCTGTTCCGCTGCAATCTGCTCTTCACTTGCGTCCCCCTTGATTGAAGTTTCTTCCCGTTCGTCTGTTTCTTCTTCCATTTCCGGCAGTTCTGTTTCTGTGTCTGGCTGCTCTGTCTCCTCCGGCTGTTCTTCTGTATCTGGCTGCTCTGTCTCCTCTGACTGTTCTTCTGTGTCTGGCTGTTCTGTTTCTTCCGACTCTGGCTGCTCCGTATTCTCCCATTTCTCCTGTTCGCCTGCCTGTGTCTCCTGACGTTCACGATCCATCAGATCCAGTTCTTCCGTATCCGCATATTTTTCATTTACTTTCTCTGATGCCGATTCCGTTTTTTCTGTCTCTGCAATCACATTCGCCTGCATATTTACCGGCATCCCACCAACCAAAACAGTCGCAGCCAGCAATGCCGTAAAAGCTTTTTTCATCCCTCCTCTCATAAACTAAAACTCCTCCTTCATTTGTACCGCTATGTTACATTACCTTTTCTATATTATAACCGCAATACGACTATTTTCAATTGTTTGCGAAATCATTTCTATCATATCTCCGCAGACTATCTGCCTGTACATACTTCAAAAATATTTTTCTTCTCCTCCGCGAGGTGCGCATCCCGCCCGGAGGGCGTTTGCATTCATAGGACGTAATTTCCTATGAATGCAAAACAGACGGATCATTCCCACCCAACAGGAATAATCCGTCTGTCTTTTTCTTTTTATTCTCCGCTTCGAAAAATCCTAGAAATCTACTTCCGTGTCATAGTAACAGCATTTCAACAGCTTTTCCATCTCCTCCTGGCTCGGCTGTCTCGGGTTTGATCCTGTACATGCATCTAAGATTGCATTGGCTGCGATCTCCGGCAGTCTCTCTAAGAACACTTCTTCCGGTACAAAGCCCTGCTCGGTCGGATAACTGTCTGCACCATAATTCTTAATACAGTGCGGAATCTTTAAGTCATCATTCATACCACGCAGATATTTGATCAGAAGTTCCACTTTCTCGTCTAATGAATCACCGCCAAGTCCCATGAAATCTGCGATCTCACCATAACGTTTCTTTGCAGTTTCATCTTTGGCGTTAAATGCGATCACTTTCGGCAGATACATTGCGTTGGCTGCACCGTGGATGATATGTGCGCCGTAATCCGCAAATGCAGCACCGGTCTTATGTGCCATGGAATGTACGATACCAAGCAGTGCATTGGAAAATGCCATACCGGCAAGACACTGTGCATTATGCATGTTATCTCTCTTTTCCATATCCCCGTTATAAGATCCTACCAGATCACGCTGGATCATCTTGATTGCATGCAGGGCAAGCGGATCTGTGAAATCACAGTTCGCTGTCGATACATATGCCTCGATTGCATGTGTCATCGCATCCATTCCGGTATGTGCTACCAGTTTCTGTGGCATTGTCTCTGCAAGTTCCGGATCAACGATTGCAACATCCGGTGTGATCTCAAAGTCAGCGATCGGATATTTGATACCTTTCTCATAATCGGTGATGATGGAAAATGCAGTTACCTCTGTTGCAGTTCCCGAAGTTGAGGAAATCGCACAGAAATGCGCTTTCTTACGAAGTTTTGGAATACCAAACACCTTGCACATATCCTCAAATGTGATATCCGGATATTCGTATTTGATCCACATAGCCTTTGCCGCATCGATCGGCGAACCTCCTCCGATCGCAACGATCCAGTCCGGACCAAACTCTTCCATCGCCTTTGCGCCCTTCATTACGGTCTCCACCGATGGATCCGGCTCAATTCCTTCAAAAAGCTGTACTTCCATGCCGGCTTCTTCCAGATACTGTTTTGCGCGGTCAAGAAAACCGAAACGTTTCATGGAACCACCGCCTACGCAGATAATCGCCTTTTTGCCTTCAAACGTCTTTAATGCTTCCAATGCCCCTTTTCCGTGATACAAATCGCGTGGTAATGTAAATCTTGCCATCTTTCCTCCAATCTGCCGCCATCAAAAGGCCGCCCCCTGACACATACACATGCCTGTATTTTTTGTGTCATTTACTGTGTGCAACTTTTATATAACCATCACATATTTTGTTAATTAAATAACAATATGTATGGTAACATTATATCATATCTTTCAAAAATAAGAAGCATTTTTATACATTTTTAATAATTCTTAATATTTTCTAAGCATTGTTTTTAAATCCACATTTTGGACAGATATTTCCTCCCTTATATACATAACCACAGCGGAAGCAGCAGATCGTATCATGTTTTTCTTTCGCCAGATAAGAAATATTTCGCGAATCCGGTTTTTCCTGTAAATAATGAATAAATTCATTCAATACCCCGGCATATGCCGTGAGCTGCTTATTCTCTACCGCATATGGAATTTTCGTCTTTTTCCCATTTTTCTCTGTCACATACACACCACGGTTTAAAAGTCCTGTGTATGCAGTGATCTCATCTATGGACGGAATATCAATACGGTAAGATGTCATCAGTGTGCTGTAATATAGATGTTCCGGTGTCAGGATAATCCCCTCTTTTCCACTGTTGTTTCTCGATGTGTCCACCACAAAAATCGGATATTCAAACAGACCGTTTCCTGCGGCATAGGATGCCATGGCATAATCGATAACCTCTGTTTCCTGCGGCGCTGCCTGCTTTAACAGCACTTTTCTCGCCGGGTAAAAATAATGTTTCTGGCTTTCTGTGATTCCCGCCTCTTCCAGTTCATTTTTCAGCTTATTTACAAGCTGTTCACACTCATCTGTCTTGATCTTGGAAAGACGCCTGCTTAAAAGTTCTAATGCATTATCCTTTAAATCCGGTAAATATGGTCCTTCTGCAATCTTCTGATACGCATCCATTCCCTCATCAAAGGACATGTGTGCCGGATCACCGGTAATTTCTGCGATCTCATTTTCATCCATCTGACGGATTTTATTCTCGATCTGCTCAAAATACGGCAAAACCAGCCCCGGCTCAAACTCCTTTTCTTTCAGACGCTCCTTAAGCTCTGTCAGATCATCTCTGGTGATTTTTCTCGACTGGCGGATCATATTTTTTATTTCCTGCTGTTCGGCAAGATTTTTCTGCGATTCTAACCGTTCCTGATATGGGGTTAAATCTACTCCTTCGTATTCTTTTAATTTCTCCCGAAGTGCATGGTAACGTGCCCTGTCCATATTAGGCGGCATTTTCCCAACCAGCTCTGCGACTTCCCGCTCTGCCTGTGTCTGCATTTTCTGTTTCAGATTTAAAAGCAGATTCTGTTTTTTCTCCTGCGGTAGCTTTTCCTCTGCAATCTCGTCATAGACACGGCGCATCACGGCATAATTTTTATCTGCGCAGTTCTCTGCCTTTTTATTTAACGCGGCAAGCTTTCTGTCCTGTTCTTTTTCCTCTAACATATCCAGGTATTGTTTCCGCTCTTCGGGCGAAATTCTTGTTTCATGCATGAGCTGGTGTTTTAATTCGGAAAGCTGGCGCTCTGACATACGGTCTGCGACTCCAAATTTAGCCTGATAAGTTTCACGGGCTTTCTGTGCCTCCGCATCATTTACCTGTGCATATTTTTCATCGGACGATTCCCCACCAATCCGCCCAGCTTCGTGCGGCTGCCTGCTGTCACTCTCATATCTGGAAGCGTTCACATGGCGGCTTTCCGTTTCATTTTGACGTACATCTTCATATTGCTTTTTGTGCTCGTTCCGCTTCCATCCACTTTCACCCGCGCTTTCATTTCCATGCTGTTTTTCTGCGTGCCGGTTCTTGCTCTCATCCTGCTCTTCTTCATCATCTGTGACTTCGTCCTGATCTGATGCAGGCGTACTCTTTAACTTTTTACGATGCTTTTTTTCCTCCTGTATGGCAGGTTCGCAGGCTGCAATACTGCTTTCCGGGAAAAATCCCTCTTCTATCTTATTTAATAATTCCTCAAAGTCTGCATCTGAATATTCCGGCAGATCCTCGCACAGTTCCTCAAGTGGCTGCTGCTCGTCCTCGACACCCGCCGGCTTTCTGCCGTCCTCATACTCATTATAACGGCTGTTTGCCTCATGCTCGCCGTTACGCCCCATCAGCTCAAGATAATCTTCGTATGCCTTTTTATCCTCCTCAAAATCCATCAGATAAATATCGCCGTCTCCAAGAAGTTTCCATGGGCGCGGCGTATAAAATCTGTGACACGCTGCACAGGTACATGCTTTTGCCAAAAGGACTACTCCCTCAGGCGTCTCGATTCGAAACTCTTTTCCTTTCGGATACATGATCATATGCAGATTTCCTTTGCATTTTGGGCAGCGGTAACCAACTTTATAAAAGTTATTGCCAATCCTGCCTTTTGCTCTTTCTGACAGTGAAAGTTCTATTCTCTCAAAAACAGTATGCGCCATCTTCCATTCAACTTTATGCCAGAGTCCCTGTTCCTCGTCTGCTTCCTCTTCCTTCTGCACTGCTTCTTTTGCCTCAAGTGCCGCCTGTATCACATCTTCATAGGTAATACGCTTTCCTGCATGATAAAAACGAAAATACTGCGTGGTATATTCCGGTTCAATATAGATTCCTGCAAGCACATGCCCGAAAAGAGTATTCAGCTGCTCCGTATTTTTTTCCACACGAAGTCCCTGGATCGTTCCCCATTTTCCAAATGCATACAGGATCATATTGATCACATCCCGTACTGCTGCCTCATCGGTATCTTTGATCTCATCTTCTTTGATCGGCAGATCTACAATATTTTCCGCCACTTTTCTACTGTCAAAATGAAAAAACAGGGAGCGCACTTCCCCCTGTAAAATGAGATAATTATCAAGTGCCACAAAAAGACCTGTCCAGTTTACATTTGCATGCATGGTCTTTATCAGCCGTTCAAATGTCATTTTTAATTCGCTATCTGCTTTTAATACGATCACTTTTTTCACCTCTTACTTTTCAAATGCAGATTTTTCCTTCAAGATCTGCGCAAAACCCATATGAAGTTCTTCTTTTGCCCACTCAAAATCAATCTCCTGATTGCTGTCATTCAAACAGACGCTTCCACTCTTCTGATGACCTATATCAGCCACAATCCTGCTGTTATCATTTGAGACATCATAATACCGGCAGAGTCTTCTTACATTGCCGGGAACAAAACCGCCAGTCAGTTTCTGATACTCCCTGAGCACATACTGGCTGACATCCTCTTTCTGACGGAATTTATGGCTGCACACCTCGTTTAACAACTCCGGTTCTAATTCCCACATTTTCACAAAAGTACTCTTTTTAAAAGGAGACGGCCCATGAACCGTGTAAAATCCTGTAAACAACGGGAACGCCAGTTCTAACATATTATAAATAAAATACATAAACGGATAACCGGGATGGAAATATGCTCCCGGCTGTTTTTTCATATTTTCACGTTTGTCAAAATATTTTGCCAGAAGCATGGCATTATTCAGGTAAATATATGGCATGACCTGATCTTTTGTATTTGCCACATCAGGCTGAAGAGCCAGCATATCCACCGGAAGATCATTTTTAAAATACTGTTCCGGTCTGACCTTTTTTATCAGAAACATATCATCATTAAAATATACAAAATTCTCTGCCAGACCTGGGATTCTGTGCATATTCCACTCAATGGCATGTGAATTAAATGTCGGCAGATATTTTTCTGGAATAAAATCTTTATGATTTACAATATTTAACTTCGGATGTTCTTTATTTAACCAGGATGGCAGATGCCCCCATGTAACAAAGTGTATCCTGCGCACCCATGGTGCAAAACGCTCCACACCACGAAACCAGTACCTCAGCAGATCCCAGTCTCTGTATCTCTCTTTTCTGTCATCCTGTTTCTGCGACAGATCCGGCTGCATACTGTACTCCATTTTCTGTTTCTGCCAGTCCGGATCATTGCCATCTACCCATGTGATCACAAAATCAATTTCCGGAATGTTATTGTCGCGTGTCATAATAATCTCCATTTCTGCCCAGCAAACATCTTTTTCATCTGCTTAATAAATTTCACTGTTATCATGATAAAACAAATCCTGCAAAATGAAAATCCTATTTATCTGCTTAATTTATATTTTTTTAAGAAATACTGGTTTTTCCCTGTTTTAAGGCATTTCCGTTTCTTTTGTTAGCACTCATTAAAAAAGAGTGCTGATTTTCTATTGACTTTTGAAATTTGCGGTTATAATATTAGATTCAGGCAGCAGCGAGGCGGATCTGCCCACTGCATTTTATTACGATTATAAAGGAGTGTTTGAATATGGCAGAGAAACATGGAAATCTTTCAATTAACAGCGATAATCTGTTCCCGATTATCAAAAAATGGTTATATTCCGATCACGACATCTTCTTCCGTGAGCTGATCAGTAACGGATGTGATGCGATCACAAAATTAAAAAAACTCGAAATGATGGGCGAATATACATTACCGTCTGACTACAAACCGGAGATCCACGTTGTTGTAAATCCGGAGGAAAAAACCTTAAAATTTATCGATAATGGTCTTGGTATGACCGCAGACGAGGTTGAGGAATACATCAACCAGATCGCATTTTCCGGTGCAACAGATTTCATTGAAAAATACAAAGACAAAGCAAACGACGATCAGATCATCGGTCACTTCGGACTTGGCTTCTACTCCGCATTCATGGTAGCTGATCAGGTAACGATCGATACATTATCCTACAAAGACGGCGCAACGGCTGTTCACTGGTCCTGCGACGGCGGTACTGAATTTGATATGGCTGATGGCACCAAAGAAGGCGTCGGTACAGAGATCACCCTTTTCTTAAACGAGGATTCCGTTGAATTTTCCAACGAGTACCGTGCAAGAGAAGTCATCGAAAAGTACTGCTCTTTCATGCCGACTCCGATCTTCCTTGAGAAGGCAAACGCTGAGACAGAATATGAGACGATCGACGCCGCTGATAAATTAGACACAGACACTGTCGTTGAGACGATCCATGAGGAAGCAAAAACAGAGGAGAAAGAAAACGAAAACGGCGAAAAAGAAGTCGTTGAAGTTTCTCCTGCAAAAGATAAATTAAAGATCGTAAAGCGTCCGGTTCCATTAAACGATACCAACCCTCTCTGGGCAAAGAGTCCGAACGAATGCACCGACGAAGAATACAAAGCATTTTACCGCAAAGTATTCTTAGATTACAAAGAACCATTGTTCTGGATCCACTTGAATATGGACTATCCGTTCAACTTAAAGGGTATCCTGTACTTCCCGAAGATCAATACCGAGTATGATTCCATTGAGGGAACCATCAAACTTTACAACAATCAGGTATTTATCGCCGACAACATCAAGGAAGTCATTCCTGAATTCTTAATGCTCTTAAAAGGTGTGATCGACTGCCCGGATCTGCCGCTTAACGTATCCAGAAGTGCACTGCAGAACGATGGTTTTGTAAAGAAGATCTCCGAGTACATCACCAAGAAAGTAGCTGACAAGCTGATCGGTATGTGCAAGACGGATAAAGAAAATTACGAGAAATACTGGGACGACATCAGCCCGTTCATCAAATTCGGCTGTCTGAAAGATACCAAGTTCTGTGACAAGATGAACGATTACATCCTGTTCAAGAATCTGGATGACAAATATCTCACTCTTCCGGAACTCTTAGTCAAAGAGGAAGAAAAGAAAGACGAAAACAAAGATGAAGCTGAGGTATTAGATGCTGACGGCAATCCGATCAAAAAGGAAAGCACCGATGCAGCAGATGAGAATACTGAGGAAAAAGATGAGCGCAAGGTAATCTACTATGTAACTGACAAACTTCAGCAGGGTCAGTACATTAAGATGTTCAAAGAGCAGAACATGGACGCTGTCATCTTAGACCACAACATTGATACTTCCTTCATCTCACAGCTTGAGCAGCGCAATGAGCATTATAAATTCATGCGTATTGATGCAGATGTCACAGAATCCTTAAAGGACGAGACTTCCGCTGAGGACTTAAAGGCTGAGACAGATACCCTGACGGATGTGTTTAAAAAAGCTTTAAACAACGATAAACTGACTGTCAAAGTTGAGAAGCTGAAAAATGCGGATATCGCTTCTGTCATCACGCTTTCCGAGGAAGGCAGACGTATGCAGGATATGATGAAGATGTATGCAATGAACGGCATGGGCGGCATGGATCCGAACATGTTTGCTGCGGATCAGACCCTGACCTTAAACGCAAACAATGAACTTGTAAAATATATCTTTGAGCACAAAGATTCCGAGCATGTTCCGATGTTCTGTGAACAGCTTTACGATCTTGCAATGCTTTCCAACCAGCCGCTGTCTGTTGACGCTATGGCAAAATTTGTACAGCGCAGCAATCAGATCATGATGCTTTTAGCAAAATAATTTTTACAGAATACAAGCCCCTGCAAAACCTGTAGATACGAGTTTTGCAGGGGCTTTCTCATGCTGTTTTTTATTGTGTTTATACCGGAATTTCTATAAAAATATTATTTTGCTGCCGTATAGATTGCGATCATATCTTCCACATCCAGATGCTTTACTTTTCCAAGATTGCCTCTGACTGCCGCATTACACTTTTCTGCCAGTTCTTTTATCTGTTCTTCTGTCGGCGCAATGCCAAGTTCCGTTAATGATGTCGGCATATGGATTTCCCGGTAAAAATCCTCCATTGCAGCAATGCCTGCCTCTGCCGTCTTCTGTTCTGTCTCCTGCGGCTCCACACCCATAACGTGCTCTGCAAACTGCACAAATCGTTCAATACGCTCCCCGCAGACATAGCGTGCCCAGCTTCCCCATATCGCGGCAAGCCCTGCTCCATGTGCCACATCAAACATTCCACCAAGCTCGTGTTCTAATTTGTGCGTTGCCCAGTCACCACCATCCGTTCCGCAGCCGGTCAGTCCATTATGGGAAAGACTTCCCGCCCACATGACTTCCGCGCGCGCATCATAATTTTCCGGCTCTTTTACAAGGATTTTTGCATTTCTGATCACCGTGCGCATCAGTGCTTCACTGATTCCATCCGTCAGTTCCATGTTTTCACCGTGGTTGAAATAGCGTTCCATCGTATGCATCAGGATATCCGTGCATCCGCATGCTGTCTGATACGGTGGAAGCGTCATCGTAAGCTCCGGATCTAAAACAGCAAACTTTAATCGGCTGTAATCGGTCGTGCATCCCCTCTTCATACCGCCATCTTCCTTTGTTATTACGCAGGAACCGCTCATCTCACTTCCCGCCGCCGCGATCGTAAGCACTACACCGATCGGCAGACATGCAGTCGGTTTCCGTTTAAAATCAAAGAAATCCCACACGTCTCCTTCATTTGCAACACCATATCCGATCGCCTTTGCGGAATCAATGACACTTCCGCCGCCGACGGCAAGGATGAAATCGACATTTTCTTTTTTACAGAGTGCGATTCCTTCATACACCAGAGAAAGTCTCGGGTTAGGAACGACACCGCCCAATTCGATGTAAGTGATCCCCTCTTTATCAAAGATCGCCTCGATCCTGTCTAACAGACCGGAGCGTCTGGCACTGCCGCTTCCATAATGGATGAGAACCTTTTTACAGTTCTGTTCTTTTATCAGGTTTCCAACTTTTTGTTCCGCACCTTTTCCGAAAACAACTTTTGTCGGTGCATAATAATTAAAATCGTTCATTTTGCTCCTCATTCCCACATGTAAAAGTTCTTATTTTCTCTTTTCATAACTACTTCTAGTTATATAAGCTATTATCGGTAAGAAAACGTATCTGCTTTAGTCTGAATAAACTCGCAGGAAACCATCACCGGTTCTCTGCGGGCTTACACTCTCTTATCGTATCTTCTTATTATATATCTGTCTGACAAACTATCTACATTGAAATTTTATCAAGTATTCCGGTCAGATGTGCGATCGTCACCCCATAATTTGTCATCGGAACCTGCTGTTTTTTGGCACGGTCGATCCGCGACATCACATATTTGCGGTTAAACATGCATGCACCGCACTGGATGATCAGATCATAGCCGGATAAATCCTGTGGAAAATCCGTTCCACTCATGATGTCTACGGTAATGCCCTCTCCTGCGCGCTTTTTTAACATGCGCGGGATTTTGACTCTTCCGATATCTTCCTGCAGTGGCGCATGGCTGCAGCATTCTGCGATCAGAACATGCGATTCATTTGTCAGGGAATCTAACATTTTTGCACCTTCCACATAGTAAGGAAGATCTCCTTTATACGCTGCAAACAAAACAGAAAATGAGGTCAGCATGCTCTCTTTCGGCTTGTGCTCATACACATAGCCGAATACCTGTGAGTCTGTGATGATCAGTTTCGGCGGTTCTTTTAAGGCTGCAAGTGCCGGCAATAGTTTATCTGTTGTCACACTCATGACCAGGCACTTTTTATCCAAGAGTTCCCGTAATGTCTGCACCTGCGGCAGGATCAAACGTCCTTTCGGCGCCTGGATATCCTGCGGCATGACCAGTAAGACGAAATCTTCTTCTGTGACGAGATCTCCCGTGATCAGCCTATCTCCGTAATTTTCCGGCACAAGGCGGGCGAGTTCTTCCCTGACTGCGTCGATCCCTGCCCCCGTTTTGGCACTGACTGTGAGCGCCTGTTTTCCTGTTTTTTCTTTGATATAAGAAGCAAGTTCGTCCGTATGCGGATCAATATCTGCTTTCCCGACGAGGAACAAAACAGGCGTATTTTTTTCTTTCAGAAACTGATACCACTTTAATTCTTCTGTGAGATCCGGTAAGTTCTCCTGATTTTTCTCGGACGACAGTTGTAATTTTTCTTTTGCATCTTTCGTTTCTGAAGCATCCTCTCTGCAGGCATCCGCGCCAGATACCACGATCACAGCGATATCCGCCTTTTCCGCTGCCAGTTTCGTTTTCTCCACACGGCGTTCCCCAAGCTCAGTCTCATCATCAAATCCCGCTGTGTCAATAATCACACATGGACCAAGCGGACTGATCTCCATCGGCTTATAGACCGGGTCCGTCGTCGTTCCGGCAACATCTGCAACAATGGAGACTTCCTGATGTGTGAAGGCGTTGATAAAAGAAGATTTCCCGCTGTTTGTTTTCCCGAACACACCAATATGCAGACGGTTGCTGCCTGGTGTATCATTTAGTGTTCCTGCCATAGTACTCCTTTCGGACAATCTACCCGGCAGCACGGATTTTCCCGCTCTGCTTTCTGTTTGTCCATTTAAGATATGCATCCCGTTTTTCTTCTCTTAAAATCTGAAATCACGTTTTCCCTCTGCGATATCGTGGATGTGCTCGTATGCAGTCTGTTTTACTTTCGGATTCGGAATTTTTTCAAGTTCTCTGTCGATCAGCTCCATACCAAGACGTTTTGTCTCTTCGCTTGCATAATCTTCCAGATATTCTTTTAATGTCATCAGCGCATTCGGGTGACAGCAGTTTAAGATCTGCATGTTTTTACAAAGTGCCATAAAACGGTCACCGGTTCTTCCCTCGCGGTAACATGCAGTACAGAAACTTGGGATATACCCCAGTTTGATCAGCCAGTTCACAACTTCATCTAAGGTTCTCTGGTCGCTGACATCAAACTGCTCACTGGTCACTTCTCCTTCTTTTTCCGGCTCTGCGTAGCCGCCGACGCTTGTTTTTGATGCACCGCTGATCTGGGAAACGCCAAGCGGAAGGACTTTGTTTCTCACTTCCTGGCTCTCTCTTGTTGAGATGATCATTCCGGTATATGGCACGGAAACACGGATCAGAGCACAGATCTTTGCAAATGTGTCGTCAGAGATGCCATTGTCAAATGCAGACGGATCAATGTCATCTGCATGCTTGATTCGCGGTACACTGATAGTATGCGGTCCGACTCCATGTACTGCCTCTAAGTGTTCTGCGTGCATCAAAAGTCCTGCAAACTCATAACGGTAAAGGTCAAGTCCAAACAATACGCCAAGTCCTACATCATCAATTCCGCCCTCCATTGCACGGTCCATCGCCTCTGTGTGATATGCGTAATCGTGTTTCGGTCCGGTCGGATGCAGCTTTTCATAGCTTTCTTTATGGTAAGTCTCCTGAAACAGGATATAAGTTCCGATTCCAGCTTCTTTTAATTTGCGGTAATTTTCCACGGTCGTTGCAGCAATATTGACATTGACACGGCGGATCGCACCGTTTTTATGTTTGATGCTGTAGATGGTCTTGATGCACTCTAAGATATATTCGATCGGGTTGTTGACCGGATCTTCGCCCGCCTCAATGGCAAGACGTTTATGTCCCATATCCTGCAATGCAGTAACTTCTTTTACGATGTCTTCCTGCGTCAGTTTCTTTCTTGCAATGTGTTTGTTTTTCAGATGATACGGACAGTATACACAGCCGTTCACGCAGTAGTTTGACAAATAAAGCGGTGCAAACAATACGATACGGTTTCCATAAAAATCTTTTTTTATCTGCTCTGCAAGTGCATAAACTTCCTGGATTTTTTCAGGAATCTCACATGCTAAGAGGACAGATGCCTCCCTATGATTTAAGCCCTTTCTTAATTTTGCCTTCTCGATGATCTCATCGATCAGTGCCACATTGTCCTTGTTGGCATCTGCATAGGCAAGTGTCTCTCTGATCTCCTCATCTGAAATAAACTCTTCTGCTTTTAATGATTTTGCGTTATACATACATTCTTCCTTTCTTTCCGGTCAGTTTGCGCCCGCTTGCTTTCCGGTTAGTGTATTTTTATATGGACGACAGACTGCTCTTTTTGCAGAACTGTCGTATAAAACCAGTAGATCCGCCTTAAGTCTGCTGGCTTTTTGTCAATTTGTGATTTCTGAAGTTATCTTATGTCCGCCCGTTCTGTCTCACAGATGGCTGATACTTTCCATTCTGCTTTCTTATGGCTGAAAATCGCCCCTGTTTACGGCTACCTGATAGCCAATGCTTTCCATTCGTTTCTGCATGCAGAAGCGGCACTCTGCTGCCTCGTCACCGGTGCAGATCTTATTATCATATAATTTATATTTCTCCCGCACGGCAACCGGGGATAAATTCGGCATGACGACATTTGCTCCCGCTAAAATTCCAAGCTCCCTGCCCTTGGGATGAATCGTTCCAAGCGCTGTGGTCGCCGGGAGAAGTACATGCGGATGGATCAGTCTGATAATGGAAAGCAGCCGCAGTGTCATCTCCATAGTGCCCGCTGTCTCAGTACCAAACGGCGTATCTTTCTGCGGGATAAACGGACCAATACCGACCATCTGCGGTTTCAATCTACGGATAAACTGCAGATCTTCCCACAGGGTATCTACGGTCTGATAAGGCGAACCTACCATAAATCCGCATCCGGTCTGATATCCGATTTCTTTTAAATCTCTAAGACAGCGCATCCGGTTCTGATAGGACATCTCTACCGGGTGCAGTTTCTCATAATGTGCCTCATCTGCCGTCTCGTGGCGCAGCAGATACCGGTCTGCCCCCGCATCAAAATATGCCTGATAGCTCTCTCTTGATTTTTCTCCGATAGAAAGTGTCACCGCACAGTCGGGATATTCTGCCTTTATCTTTGAAACGATCTGACAGATCTTTTCATCGGTATAAAATCCATCCTCCCCACCCTGCAGTACAAAGGTGCGGAATCCCAGCTCATATCCGTTTTTACAGGAGGAAAGAATCTCTTCTTCCGTCAGCCGGTAGCGGTCTGCGTGGCAGTTACTTCTGCGGATTCCACAGTAAAGGCAGTCATTTTTGCAGTAATTTGTGAACTCAATCAGTCCGCGGATGTAGACATTTTTTCCATAGATGCGGTCACCTGTGTTCCGCGCACGCTGCTTTAAATCCTGTATCATCGCATCGTCCTCTGTGGCAAGAAGAAATGCAAGCTGTTCTTTTGTGATATCTGCTGTCTTTTCTATTGTCTCTGGCAGATTTTTAAAATTCTGCGCTGACATGCCATAGTTTTTCTGTTTGTTTTTGTCTGGTGTTCTCTGGTTTTGTAACATAAATTTATCCCTGTCCGATCATAATGGTCTTTCTGCTAGTGAGATTGGGCATCCGACATATATTTCTTTTGATTTTGCCCAATGTGTATATTTTCAATTCATATCCACGCCAGCTTATGCCATGCCAACATTCGAATACACCGTCTTTGCCGTGATTCCATCAAGTCTGCCGATTTTCCCGGAAAGTGCATTGATAACATCCTGCGGCGCATCGATTGCAACGCTGATGATATGCACATTCCGCTCACGGTATGGCAGACCCATCCGTCCGATAATATACGAGCCGTATTCATGCAAAAGTTTATTTAATTCCGGCGTGGAATCCATATTTTCAACGATGATCCCGATCAAAGCTACTCTTGTATCCATTCGTTTCCTCCCTGATTATCAAATTTATATGATTTTCATACACGAATCTATGATACAGATTTTGGAATAAAAAAAACTGTACCCCTAATTTCAGGTACAGCCTAATAAGAGTCGCATTGCGCCTCTTACATTTTCCATTTATGCCATACCTTTCATCTCAAGTGATTCTTTTGATGTCAGCGTCTTTTCTTTTTCTAATAAACAATCTTGTACAAAAAGGACTTTACATGTGCTCTTTGCAAAGATTTACAATCTCAATTTAGATGCATTTTACGGGCAAATTTCTTATTATAACAATACCCTCTGCATACACAAAAATTATACAGCAAAATTTTTTGCCTATATAAATATTATGTATACAAAGGGTATCATGATTTTTTAAGAATTGCAATTATGTTTCGATTCTGTACGATATAAAATACAAAAAATGTGTTACTGTTCACACATACTGTGTGAGCAGTAACGATTACAGCCCATTTTAAATGCATCTTCGATGCATGGGGCTGTAATCTGGCATGATATAGTCTTTGGCGCACAGCTTGACAGCAAGTGTCAAGCTTGCGAGTGAACAGTAACAAAAATGTTACTCTTTACGGCACCGGCTCTTCCTCCGGCACCTCGATCTCTTTGATCATCGTCTCATTTCCACATAAAAGCCAGGTATGTTCCCCGCCGCACTCCGGGCAGATCTTACCATGTGCTACGGTATCATATTCGCAGCCACAGTCATCACAATGTGTCACTGCATGGATTGTCTCGATATTTAACTCACTGCCGGATAAAACCTCTGTGCGGTCCGCCGCCCAGCGCCAGCAGTCTGTGAGATAAGACGGCACGATGCCGGACACTTCCCCGATGGAAAGTGTCACAGCCGAAACCTTTGTCAGTTCATTTTCCTGCGCGATCTCCTCCACGCTTTTGATCACATGAAATACGATTCCAAGTTCATGCATTCGCTTTATTTCTCCTTTTTTCCAAAACGGATCTTCACTTCACGTTTTAACATATAAGGAAGAATTGCCTTCATCTTGTCCTCCGCTTTTACCATACGGCTACACTCCGGCAGCTCGCGGTGCAGATGGATCGCATCAAATTCACACTTTGTCGTGCAGACACCACAGCCGATACACTTGTTCGGATCGACCACGGAAGCTCCACATCCAAGACAACGCGCAGTCTCGATCTTCACCTGCTCCTCGGTCAGTGTCCTGTGTGCATCGCGGAATGATCTGTGCGCATCAATCTTGTCATCCATTGCAGGACGCTGTCTCTTTGCACTGTCATATCCTTCCAGGGCAAGATTTTCCTTATCCAGTTCGATAAACTGACGGCGGTTTCTTCCGATCGTCATGCTTGCGTTTTCATGCACAAAACGGTGAATGGACTCTGCACCTTCTTTTCCGGCTGCGATCGCATTGATTGCAAAACTCGGTCCGGTATAGACATCTCCACCGACAAAGATATCCGGTTCTGCAGTCTGGTAAGTAAGCGGATCTGCTACTGCTCCGTTTCCTCTTCCAAGTTCCACTTTAGAGCCTGCCAAAAGGTCACCCCAGAGAATGCTCTGTCCAATACTTAAGTATACATGCTCACATTCCACGGTCATTGTCTCATTCTCATCGAACTGTGGGTTAAAACGTCCAGTCTCATCTTTGACGGAAACACATTTTTTCAGCACGATGCCACGCACTTTACCGTTTTCTGTCAAAATCTCTTTCGGACCCCAGCCACAGTGAACGGCAGCTCCCTCTTCTTTGACTTCTTCCACCTCATCTTTGGATGCCGGCATCTCTTTTTCAGACTCTAAGCAGAACATGGAAACTTCGTTGGAACCACAGCGTGCCGCTGTACGTGCCACATCGATTGCCACGTTACCGCCACCGATGACAACAGATCTGCCATCCACGCGGTAGTCTTCGTTTCCACCGGATACGATATGTAAGAAATCAACCGCACTCATTACACCCGCGGCATCCTCGCCCGGAATGCCTGCTTTGCGGCTTCCCTGGCAGCCGATTGCAATATAAAATGCCTGATATCCCTGCGCGCGCAGTTCGTCTAACGAAATGTCTTTTCCAACTTCCACGCCGCATTTGATATCCACACCAAGTTCACGCATCACTTCGATTTCAGCATCCACAACATTTTTCTCTAATTTAAAAGAAGGAATACCGTAAACGAGCATACCGCCCGGGCGCTGATTTTTCTCAAATACAGTCGGTTTGTAACCTCTGGTTGCCAAATAAAACGCACAGCTTAAACCAGCCGGGCCACCACCAATGATTGCAATCTTCTGTGGGAAAGTTCCACGGTTTGACGGCTGTACGACCGGTGGAATGTAACGTGTATCTGAATTCAGATCCAGTTCTGCGATAAATTTCTTGACATTATCGATCGCAACTGCCTGGTCCACAGTTCCTCTTGTACATGCATCCTCACAGCGGTGGTTGCAGACACGGCCGCAGACTGCCGGGAACGGATTTTCCTTTTTGATCAGGGCAAGGGCATCTGTGTATCGTCCCTGTGCCGCCATCTTTAAGTATCCCTGTACTGCGATATGTGCCGGACATGCCGTCTTACACGGTGCCGTTCCGGTATCATAACAGTTGATGCGGTTGTTATCACGGTAATCCATATCCCATTTTTCCGGTCCCCACTTGGCATTATCCGGCAGCTCGTGTTTCGGATAGGTGATGGTTCCATCTTTCGTACAGAGTTTCTGACCCATTTTTACGGCACCCGCCGGACAGTACTCTACGCAGCGTCCACATGCAACACAGTCCTTTGTTTCAACCTTTGCCACATAAGCAGAACGTGACATGTTCGGTGTGTTAAATAACTGTGAAGTACGAAGTGCATTACAGATATTTACATTACAGTTACAGATGGCAAAAATCTTGTCCTCGCCGTCAATGTTTGTGATCTGATGAACAAATCCGTTGTCCTCCGCACGCTGTAAGATTTCCATTACCTTTTCACGTGTAATGTAATGTCCCTTGTTTGTCTCGACCAAATAGTCAGCCATATCGCCGACACCGATACACCAGTCTTCCGGATCATCCGCGCATCCCTCGCCCAAAACACCGCGGGAATAACGGCAGGAACACGGACCTGCTGCATATTTTCCATCATATTTATCCAGCCAGTGGGAAATATGCTCGACACTGACAGACTCATTTTCCGTCTCGATCGCTTTCTCAACCGGGATAACGTGCATACCGATTCCAGCGCCTCCTGGCGGTACCATCGGTGTTACTTTCTGCAATGGTAAAAATGCCATGCGCTCAAAGAATGATGCAACTTCCGGGTGCTCTTTGATCTGATCTAACTTCATGTTAAAAAACTCTGCACTTCCCGGTACATACATCGGAAGGACATACTGTTTCTCGTGTTTCGGATTCTCCCAGTTGTACTCTAAAAGACCGATGTTACTCATTTCCTGCAACAGTTCTTCTAACACTTTCTCTTCTTTTCCGGTTGCTTTTACAATCTGTGCTAATGTCATCGGTTTGCGCACTTTCATTTTCAGTGCAACTTCTGCCATCTCATCCGTCACAAGTGCTTCTAATCCATAATATTCCGGATCTTCGGCTGTCACTGTATGACCGATACGGTCGGTGATCTTCTGTCCTAATTTTAAGATCAGCTCTCTCGGCTGTTCCGGTGGTGTGTACTCAAACTTTTTCATGCGTGTTCCTCCTCTTTCCATGCAGCGGTCTCTTTTTTCAGCCAGTCTGCCCATTCTTCCATACCTTCACCTGTCTTTGCACAGATCGGGATGATCTTTGCATTCGGATTGCGCATCAGGATGTTCTTTTTACACTGCTCTAAGTCAAAATCAAAATATGGCATCACATCGATCTTGTTGATCAGCACGACATCGCAGATGGAAAACATCAGCGGGTATTTTAAAGGTTTGTCATGTCCTTCCGGTACGGATAAGATCATCGCATTTTTCACTGCACCCGTATCGAACTCCGCTGGACATACCAGATTGCCGACATTCTCTAAAATAACCAGTTCCACATCATCTGTTCCAAGTCCTTTTAATCCCTGTCTCGTCATATCTGCATCCAGATGACACATGCCGCCTGTATGAAGCTGGATTGCCTTTGCTCCGGTCTTTAAAATTGTTTCCGCATCCACGTCAGAGTCGATATCTGCCTCCATGACACCGATCTTCAAGTCATCTTTCAGTGCCTCGATCGTGCGTGTCAGCGTCGTTGTCTTGCCTGATCCAGGCGATGACATCAGGTTCAACAAGAACACGCCGTCTTTTTTCAGTTCTTCGCGAAGCAATGCTGCCTGCTTGTCATTGCTCTCGAAAATGCTCTGTTTTACTTCCAGAATCCGTACATTTCCCATGATAATCTCCATTTCTTTTGTAACATTTTTCGCCTTATCTGTTACTTATAGATAAATTCTATCATTTTAGGGTGGTTGTGTCAATAAATTCTGGTCATACCAGTGTGCCAATTTTTTAGAATTTGTTTAGAATTACCATAGAAAGCATAGATTTATTCCATAAAAATTAGATACAATATGCTTGTCCATACAACTTATAACACCAGACATTCTCATTTTATCTGCGTGCAATCGGCGTATACAAAACGGACAAAGGAGATTATTTATGAATACAACAAAAGATAACAGCACCATCTTATTCTGCGACTATTACAAGCAATGGATCACCGTATACAAAGAAGGTGCCATAAGAACTGTAACTATGAAAAAATATCTGATGGCTCATCACTGGCTCGAGAAACTTGTTCCCGATCTTATCATCAGCGATCTTGACCGAATCTCCTATCAGAAACTACTAAATGATTATGCTTCTACACACGAGCATCAGACCACTCTCGATTTCCATCACCATATAAAATGTGCCGTACTTGATGCCGTCGATGAAGGACTGATTTCCAGAGATCCTACCAGAAAAGCTATTATTAAAGGAAAACAGCCAGGAGACAAAAAGATCAAATATCTTAACCAGTTTGAATTACACAAATTAATTGAAGATTTAACCTTAGAGCAGAAAATTTCATGGGACTGGTTCATTCTTCTGGTTGCTAAAACAGGCATGCGATTTTCTGAGGCGCTTGCTTTAACACCAAAAGATTTCGATTTTGCACATCAGTCACTTTCCATCTCTAAAACATGGGACTACAAAGGCGACGGCGGTTTTCTTCCTACAAAAAACACTTCCTCTGTAAGAAAAATTCAAATTGACTGGCAGACCGTCATGCAATTTTCCAACCTGCTCAAAAATCTTCCAGAGGACGAACCCATCTTTGCAGGTACGACCAAAGTGTATAACTCTACTCTAAACGGAATACTGGCACGCCATTGTAAAAACGCCGGCATCCCGGTCATCGCTATACATGGCCTCCGCCATACCCATGCCTCTTTACTTTTATTTGCCGGAGTTTCCATTGCGAGTGTTGCCCGCCGGTTAGGTCATTCCAGTATGACAACCACCCAAAAGACCTATCTGCATATCATACAGGAACTTGAAAGCAAAGATGTCGATATCATCATGCGCTCATTATCAAACTTAAATTAATATTAAATATATACGCCGATTCTAAAATAGCTGCCGCATTTTCAGCGACAGCTATTTTTACGTCTTGCATAATTAATCAAGTAATGGAAGAACACTTTCCATCAGATTATCTTTAAAATCCTCTATCATTTCTTTTCTGAATTTAAATTTGGGCATTGGTTCTGCTTCATTGTTTTTATATGATGTATAATCCGCTTTTTCCTTTAGATTATTTTCATTTGCAAGTTCTCCATCCCTAAAGTTATATACCTCATACCGGACCGTTTCAAAATCTACATACCATTTATTGGCAAAATCTTCTATCTCTTTGTCAATCGCCGCATATCTCATTTCATTAACGATCACAGAGATATCCTGTCCAATATATTTTGTCTTATCCTTTTCAATTTCATCAACTATCGAACCTAACAATGCACTGAGTTTTGGATTATCCTTTGAAAAATCCTCTATCAATCCCCGGATCAAACTCATGTCATGCTCAAAATCTGCCTCTTTAAAATTATTTTCGGACTGATCTAAGGATTCCACGACTCCCTGCAGCAGTTCAATAATATATTCAAAATCTACTCTCAGCTTGTTATATGCAACCAGATCATAATCATCCAAAACCGGATTATCCTCATCAAACTTATCTTCTTCTGTCTTCTTTAATTCTTCCATCACATTATGATACACTGCTGCATAATTTTCATATTCTTCTTCCGAAAATTCATATTCCACAAGGATTTCATCCCTGTAATTAGAAAATGCCTTCAAGTGGGCAAAATCATGATCTAATGCCCGAAACATGTGTACAAAAGCCTTTTTCTGTTTTTTTGACAATCCCGCTATATCTGCTGGCGTACTCGCAAGTGCATGTATTGTTTTCACTGATATTGCAAATGAACGCAGCACATCATCCCAATCTTCTGCTATCGGACTTCCATCGCCACCTCTGGAATACAATTTTAACGCATAATTGATTGCATTTTTAAAATCCCCCGGCGATTGAAACGTTACCACCTGCCCGTATTGCTTATTCGGATCATATAACCGATTGGTACGTGAAAATGCCTGAATCAGATCCTGTGGGTTCATCGGCTGACGATCCATAAATAACGTTGACAGACACGGTGCATCAAACCCCGTCAACAAACGATCAACTACAATCACAAGATCTAACTGCTGGCTTCTTTCCATATATCTCTTCTCTTTTCGCGCCAGGCGGTCATTCAGATTGCTGTTGTAAGCATTGATTCCCTCAATCTTATAACTCGTTCCAAACATGGCATTATAATCATCCATAGACTCCTGCATTTTATCCTGGTAAACCTTTGATGTCTCTTCATTTTCAGATAAAGAATATGTGATTGCAAATTTAGGAAAATCCGGCATTGCACGGCTAATATCTTCATGAATCTTTAATTCGTCCTGTCCCGCTTTTATTTTTTTCAACAGTTCATAATATTTCTGCGCCTTTGGTATGGAATTAACCGTCAAAATCCCCTCATACGTTTTTCCCTTTACATTTTGCATGCCAAACTTTGTATAGGACTGATTCAATATCACATCAAGCACTCTGCGCATATGTTCTTCTGTGTCAAATACTGATAAGTCCGCATTTGCATTTTTCGGACCAAGATTTTCAATCATAAATCCCAGAACCGCCTCATCGTGAATCGCCTCTTTTATCGTATAACTGTGCAAGCATTTACCATATAACTGCTCTGTTGTCTGCGGTAAATCTCCCTTTTGCTCATACTTGTTTTCCTCAAAAATCGGCGTTCCTGTAAAACCGTACCACAGAGAACTGCAAAAAAATCGTTCCAACAATCTCTTCGTCTCCGGTGTTACCGCTCTATGACATTCTGCTCGTGTCAAGTAAGAAACAAAAAAAAATTAATTTTTTT
>ERZ791864.844-NODE-844-length-26351-cov-2.362831_pt1 | contig 26351 bp, 26 predicted proteins | sample MGYA00510282_ERZ791864 | MGnify/ENA primary metagenome ERZ791864 (study PRJEB30046, sample SAMN00792087) | human gut metagenome | study: EMG produced TPA metagenomics assembly of the A metagenome-wide association study of gut microbiota in type 2... | reverse complement strand
CAAAAAGGTCAAAACCTTTAACGAAAATTTTGATGATTAAAAAATTTTGCAAAAGTGTATAGCAACCATACTCTTTTGTTTCAACTTTTTTCTATTATCTTGCAATTGAGCGGTATAGGATTTATAAATTTAAGAAAGGAAAGATCAACAACTGTTAATTATGTCAAAGTATATGGTATATATACACACTTACCTATACTTACCGAAAAAAGTATCCGTATTTATTTAAAGTTATTCTAAAAATGCCATAACGAGCATGATTCTTTATCAACAAACACAAATATAATATTTAAGGAGCAACTATGATAATGAATAAAGTAAACAATAAATCTGCAAAAGCCGCCCCCGTAATGCTGATAATCGGGATTTTATTTATCGCAGCAAATTTACGAGCACCTTTGACTTCTGTTGGGCCATTAGTCAGTTTAATACGCGATAACCTGCATATTTCAAATACCTTAGCAGGAACGATCACTTCCCTCCCATTATTTGCTTTTGCTCTATTTTCACCTCTTATACCTGGAATGGCCCGTAAGTTTGGAACCGAAGTGTGTTTTTTTGGATCAGTCATCATTCTCACACTAGGAATTTTATTACGATCCTATGCAGGTAGCTTCAGTTTGTTTTTGGGAACAGCAATCATAGGATTGGCAATTTCAGCAAGTAACGTTTTGATGCCGAGCTTAATAAAAAAAGAATTTCCAAATCAAGTCGGAGTTATGACAGGCCTTTACTCCGTTTCTATGAGTATCTTCGCAGCACTGGCTTCCGGCATTCCTCTTGCAGTCAACTCAGGATTAGGCTGGGCCGGCGCATTAAAAATCTGGGCCGTCCTTAGCTTTATATCCATAATCATTTGGATTCCCCAGCTAAGAAAAAATTCAAAAATGGCTGTTGATAATATGGCAGCGGACACTCTTGAAGAAGTCAATAAAACAAATAACATCGACGAACCCACTATGAAGGAAGTCAGCATCTGGAAATCCTCTCTGGCATGGCAAGTCACTATTTACATGGGATTGCAGTCTATGATTTTTTATTGCATAGTTACTTGGCTCCCAAGTATTTTAATTCAGCAGGGGATGACTTCGAGCCAAGCTGGTTGGATGCTTTCAATTATGCAACTTGCTTTGATACCTACGATATTTTTCTGTTCTATCCTTGCAGGCCACACATCCAGTCAACATTCCTTAGTAATGGTTGGTTCCCTATGCATCATCATTGGTTTTTTAGGACTTCTTCTGGTTCATGGTTTCAAATCCACCATTTTATGGATAATCCTGCTAGGTATTGGCGGTGGTTTTACATTTAGCCTGTCTATGATGTTCTTCAATCTACGAACAAATAATGCCAATGAAGCTGCCAGATTATCTGGAATGGCTCAATCTATAGGCTATCTACTTGCTGCTTTTGGACCAATGTTTTTTGGTTACTTACATGATGCTACTAATAACTGGACAATGCCTCTTATCACTCTTATTGGAGTTTCAAGTGTATGCCTGCTCTCCGGATTAGGTGCATCACGTAATTTATCTGTTTAGTACATAAAATATATTAAGGACACATTTTAATTTTCTACTGAATCCAACTAATAGAACAAACTGTAGAAAATATCTGAAAAAACTCTAAATTGTAATAAGAGAAGCAAAATATATTTATATATATTTTGCTTCTCTTATTACAATTCAAAGATATATGACAAATTCTATAATTAAAAATATCCATTTTTATTTTTAAGCAGTTTAATTTATTACCAATAATTCTAATTATTTGACAGTGCTTTTAAAGATACATTGGAAACTCCACCTGTATTTGTACTTTTTAGCAGACTTAAAAAAGGGTAAAAAAAAAGCCCTTACGAGAAGGGCCAAATGAGGGGCTGTTTTGATACTCCTAGTATAGCATTTTTGTATACAATATGCAATAGCAGTTTTCTGCCTTTTTCAGAAAATTTGTGCAAAGAGAATTTACCTGCATTGGACAAAGGTTTATTGATAATCTTTACCGATAAAAATCACCGCGTCATAAGACGCATCATCAGCCCGCAGAATCCTCAGAGTGTACGGGAACGGTACAGCCGACAGCCTGCTGACCACACGTCCGTTGCTGGTCGTAGATACTACCGTAGTCTGATCACGTTCAGGATCACTGCCGCCGTCGATAACCTCAAAGCCCATTGCTGCCAGTCTTGCTGCGGCATCACTGCCTGCTCCTTTGCCGCTGCAGTCAACGACCTTGACAGATACCGTATTGCGGCTGCTTTCCTTAGCAGGCGGTTTCACAGCCTTAGGCGGCTCTGTTAACTGCTGCCCGTCTTTCTCTGCCGGTCCCAGTTCTTCGCCTGACTTAGATTTTTTAGCCTTAGCTTTCTTTTCGGCATCAGCTTTTTCTTTATTCTTCTCTTTCGTATCCTCTTTTATTTTCTTTTCTGTTTGTTCATCTGCTTTGATTTTCTCTTTTGCAGCTTTCTGTTTTTCTTTTTCCTGCGCTGTAATCAGGTTGCGTTTATACTCTGCTTCCATTTTTTCAGCACCCTGACGATAACGTTCCGTCATCTGCGCGCCCTGCATATCTACCATCTGCTCGCGCAGGTCAGTAATATCGGGAATCCAGTAGCTGATCTCATCAATATATTCAGGCGTACCTGGAACTGTAGCCATCTGCAGACCGCCCTGTTCTTTCATCATTCCGTGTAAAGCGCCGCCCATCGCCAGCATATCTGAAACGGGCAGGTCAGTTTTGACCATTTTCATAATTTCCGAAACCAGCCCCGGCATCTTAGTTAAAATCTGTGCCGAAGCAATCTTTTCGTAAACCGCCATCATAAACTTCTGCTGACGCTTAATACGGCCAATATCGCCTTCCTCATCACGATAGCGCACATACTGGATCGCTTTTTTGCCATCCAGATGCTGTTGCCCTGCCGGAAGATCGATCAGAAAATCATCCCAGTCATCATAATAATACATATCCTTTTCCACATCAATATCAATGCCGCCGATTGCATCGACCAAACTTTCAAAACCACTGAAATCGACCATTACATAATTATTGACCTGAATGCCCAAAAGCTCTTCCGTTGTCTGCTGCGTCAGCTTGTGCCCGCCGAACGCATAAGCATGGTTGATTTTATCCCAGCCATGCCCGGGGATCCGCACCCTGGTATCACGCGGAATCGACAGCAGCGAAACATTTTTACTTTTAGGGTCGAACATTACGACAAATAACGTGTCGCTGCGACCAGGATCATCGTCTTTTTCCCTGCCGTCTACGCCTAATACTACGATATTGCGTTTAGAGCCCAGCCGTTCATTGCGCGGCAGGTCATCCATAGTTTTAGCCAGCGTCCCAAACATCGGATCGCCGTTCATATAAGCATATACCAAATAACTGGCGGCAGCGATTGCCGCTACGATCAGCAAAATTAATTTTTTCAATCCTTTTCTTCCTTTCCCACACCCAATTACAAAATATTAGCCTGCAGTTCTTTATGAAACCGTTTAATAAATCCATGCAGTATCCGAGCTGTAAGCCCCCAGATAACATGCCCCTGATATTCGTAAAAATAGATATTATACCCCTTCCGCTTATACCAGTCGTGCGGATGGCGCGGCAGCAGATCAAAAGGAAAATCTGCAGTTGCGCGGTTTGCCAGTTCCATATGAGCAACGCGCGGCTCAGAAACCAATAAAAAATTCAGCGGCACTGTAAAAATCTCAGCTACCTCATCGCTGTTGCAGTCCAGCTTTACTTCGTTGGCCAGCCTGCCAACAAAAGGATGAATAATAGGTCCCATATGTGTCACCAAGTAATCTAGTTCACCGCACAATTCTATTTTGTCTTCAGTAATACCCAGCTCTTCACAGGTTTCGCGCACAGCAGTTTTGGCAAAGCTGTCATCTCCGCACTCATAGCGTCCGCCCGGAAAACATACATCGCCCGGCTGCCAGCCCAAACCGGCGGCCCGTACTTCAAAAAGAACTGCCGGACCCTGCTTGGTGTCTATCAACGGCACTAAAACGGCAGCATCCCACAAACGGTCAGCTTTATCGATCCGGGCAGGACGGCGGTTGAGTCGTTCTGTGATCTGTTTTATAAGTTCAGCTGTTTTTTCCATACAATAACCCCATTTCTCCTATATCCCTTCTGCGTCCACAGCAAATTTCCTGCCGCCTGTTGTGAATTATTCTTGAAATATAAAAGACGGACGGGTCTAAACCCATCCGTCAAGGAGTCTTGTCTTATTTTAATAAAGCGGTTCTTCGATGTTCGACTTTTCGCTTTTATCAACCAGATAAGCAACGGTAGCGTCACCGGTAACATTAACGCAGGTCCGCGGCATATCAAGGATACGGTCGATACCTGCGATCAGAGCGGAACCCTCAAGCGGCAAGCCGATCGCCGTCAATATCATCGTCAGCATGATAAAGCCTGCCCCCGGACCACCGGCAGTGCCGATCGAAGCCAGCGTACCAGTAAGAACAATAGTCAGATACTGCCCGGTCGTAAGATCGACCCCATAGATCTGCGCAATGAAGAGTGCGCAGACTCCCTGATAAACAGCAGTACCATCCATATTGATCGTAGCGCCCAAAGGCAGTACAAAACTGGAAATGTCTTTCGAAACACCCAGCTTTTGGATGCATTGCATGCTGACAGGCAATGTGCCGCCGGAGGAACAGCTGGTAAACGAAAGCACCTGGGCCGGTAAAATTGCTTTGAAGAACTTGACCGGGCTGATCTTGCCGACGAATTTAAGCAGACCGCCATAAACGATGACCGCATGCAGGAAGCAGCCGAGATAAACAGCGATAACAACCTTCAAAAGCGGCAGCAGTACAGCCGGGCCGTTAGCTGCAACGACCGGAGTGATCAAACCGAAAACACCGATCGGCGCCACATTCATGATAAAACCGACGATTTTATAGCTGACCTCTGCCAGACCGTCAAAAACATTGTACAGAGTCTTGGCCCGATCACCGACTGCAGTGATGCCGATACCCATGAACAGACTGAAAACGATGATCTGCAGCATGTTGGCTTTAAGCATCGCTTCCATCGCATTAGTCGGGAAAATGTCAATAATTACCTGCATGATAGGCGGCGCGGCTTTAGCCGCAGCTTTAACGCCTTCACCAGGCATATTCACGCCGGCGCCCGGTTCTAAAACCGTACCTAAAAATATACCAAGTACAATCGCAAATGCCGTAGTTCCCAAATAATAAGCCATAGTTTTGCCGCCGATACGGCCGATCTTTTTGATATCCCCCAAACTGCAGACACCAATGACGAGAGACGAGAAAACCAAAGGAACGATGATCATTTTGATCATATTCATAAAGATAGTACCAAAAGGTCCGATCCATGTTTTGGCGAAATCTACACCTTCCGCACCCAGTTCCAGACCGGCAATGATACCAAGACCAAGACCGATCAGAATTTTTGTTGACAAATTCATCAAAATATCCCCCTTGCGCATAATAAAATATTAAAATTACGTCTACAATAATTAGGCAAAAATAATAAAAATCCTGCCTTATTTCTTCATGTATACAGTATTTCTGCAAAATCGTTGCCCAAACCGCAGTTTTTTCAAAAAAAATATGCTAAAGTTTTTAGTTTTATCCAAAAACTTTAGCATATCCTGAAATTATTTATTATTCTCCAAACGGTATGCACAATGGTTTGTCGCACCTGAATATTCATTCAGCTTGAAAGAACCGCGCAGTGCGGCCGCTACAAATTTTTTCGCCAGTTCCACAGCTTCGCGCACGCTCAGTCCATTGGCCAGTCCCGCTGTAATCGCTGCCGAATAAGTACAGCCAGCTCCATGATTATAGCAGGGCTCGATTTTAGGAGCACTGGCAATCGTAAATTCCCTGCCGTCATAAAGCACGTCAACAGCTTCCCTGCTGTCATTGCGGGAACCGCTTTTGATTACGACATAGCCTGCTCCCAGCTCCTTGATCCGTCCGGCAGCTTCCTTGATCTCGTCCAGCGTTTCCACCTTTTCCATATCGGCAAGATAGGCTGCTTCGATCGTATTAGGCGTTACTACGTCAGCCCGCTGCATCAAAACAGTTTTGATAGCGGCGGCTGCTTCCGGTACCATGATCACATCCACACCCTTGCAGACCATGACCGGATCAATAACGACATTGCACAGCTTGAAACGGTCTATAGTACGGGCCACTAGCTCAACCAGCTCGGCACTGCCCAGCATCCCCGTTTTCATAGCATCGATACCGATACCGGCGACAATCGTTTCGATTTGTTTTTCCACAACGTCCAAACCGATCGGGAAAATTTCGTGATCCCAGTCTTTATGAGGATTTTGGGCTACGATAACGGTCAGCGCCGTCATTCCGTAAACATCCAGCTCCTGGAATGTTTTTAAATCAGCCTCCATACCTGCACCGCCGCTGGCGTCGCTGCCGGCAATGGTCATGGCTTTATGCAGCATATTCATAACTTACCTCCTGCCTGAAGCTTTACCTGGCGTAAAGCTCCCATAAAATAACCGCCAAACAGCCAGGTATTCCAAAGAACCCCGCAATCAGCGCTTTGATAACGGTGATTTTGAGTCCGAAACCCAAAAATCCACCTATAAGATTGATAAACCACAAAGCTACCGCACCGCAGATACCATTCCAGATGAGACGAAACGGCAGTGAAAAACATTTTACGACGACGACTAAAATCAGGACGCCGATAATAAACGGCAGCGTTCCTTCCAGAGTACCCGAGTTGAGCCCTTTTACAGCATGGTCAATGCCCTGCATGGCCGAACCGCCCAGATCGCGGACAGCACTTTCTATTTCCTGCATGCTATAGCTCCTTCTTTCTTACATTCTATGCCTGTTTTCCAAAGCACGTGATAAAGTCAGCTCGTCAGCATATTCCAAATCGCCGCCAACAGGCAATCCATGGGCAATACGGCTGATAACGATACCGACAGGCTTCAGCAGCTGCGCCAGATAGGCAGCAGTAGCCTCGCCTTCCACGTCAGAATTGGTAGCGATGATAACTTCCCTGACCGTATCACCCTGCAGACGCCGCAGCAGCTCTTTTACACGCAGATTATCAGGACCGATACCGTCAAGCGGTGACAAAACGCCGTGCAGCACATGGTAAACACCGTTATAACCGCGGCTGCGTTCCATCGCCATTACATCCTGCGGCTGTTCCACAACGCAGACTACGCTATGGTCGCGTCCTGCATTGCCGCAAACCTCACAGGTCTCGGCATCAGTAAGATTATAACAAATATCACACAAACGGATCTGCCGCTTGGCCTCCAGCAGTGTTTCTGCCAGACGGCGCACCTCTTCTTCCGGCATATCGATAATATGATACGCCAGGCGCAGAGCGGTTTTGGAACCAATACCGGGCAGGCGCCGCAGCTGTTCATGCACATTGGCCAGCGGCCGGATCATTCTGGCCATTTTCAGAACATGCCCGGCATTTTCATCCCGCCGGTCAGTTTGCCCATTTCAGCTTCAGTCATTTCGTCGATCTTGCGCATACCTTCGTTAACTGCCGCTACCAAAAGGTCTTCCAGCATTTCTACATCTTCCGGGTCTACTGCGCTGGGATCGATCTTAACGCTGACAACTTCTTTTTTACCGCTGACAACTACGGTGACAGCACCGCCGCCTACTGTAATTTCGATTGTACGCAGCTTTAATTCTTCCTGCATTTTTGCCATATCAGCCTGTAATTTCTGTACTTTTTTCATCATGCCCTGCATATTTCCCATACCACCGTTAAACATTATTGTTCCTCCTCGTAATGATGCCTTGCGGCAGAAATTTGATTTATAATTTTTGTAGTGTGCCGCCAAAAGCGTCCAGCGCAGCCTTCACAGCCGGTTCAACATCTTCCGCCGGCGGCTGTTTTGGAGCAGCTTTAGGTTTGGCAGCGGCAGGCTTGGCGGCAGTGATGCATTCCAACCGTACACTTTGCCGTGCCAGCCTCAGCAGCACTTCTTCAAAAGCTTTCTTATAATCAGGATCGTTCATCCTGACGCACATGAATTTATTTTTGAAACCAACGGTCAAAACGCCGTTTTCATACCCTGTAACATAACCGCCGGCGGCACAGGCCACCATAGACTGTTTTTTCTCATTCTTAAGGATCTCCAAAGCCTGGTTCCACAGATCTTCGCCTTCGGTCCAGTCACCGCTGTATTCCAGTGTCGTCGCAGCAGCTGCTTCCTCAGAAACAGGTTTCGGCTCTGTTTCAGCTTCTGCCGCAGCAGCAGGCTCGGGTTCCGCCGCTGGTGCCTGAACGGCACTTACTGCCGGCGTTTTTTTTACCCGGGACGCTGCAGGAGCAGCAACCGTCGCTGCCTGTTTTTCTTCGGGTTCAGGCTTAATCTGAGTCCTGCTGTTTGCAGCACCCAAAGGCACACCGCTGCGTACCTGATGCTCCAGCTGCTCTACGCGGGCCATCAGTGCGGCAATAGTACTGCCCTCAATACGGCACAGATCAAACAGACATAATTCCGCAGTAATCCTGCCCCGCGCACTGAACCGCAATTCACCCATGGCCTGATGCAGACGTTCTTCAGCCGCCATCAGGCGATCACTGCCAAATAACGGCGCCAGCTCGGAAATAGCTTCTTCCGTATCCGTCAAATAAATTTCGTGGTATCCGGGCGATGCTTTATAGAGCAGCACCGCCCGCAGATACTCGGCCAGCTCTGTCAGGATCTGACGCACATCCTTGCCCTGCTCAGCCAAACGGTTCAGCAGCTGCAAAGCAACTGACAAGTCCTGCCTGCCGATCGCACGCACCAGCTCACGCAGCGCTTCACGCCCCACGATACCTAAAACGTTCCGTACCGTTTCGGCAGTTACAGTATCGGCCATCACGCCGCACTGATCCAACAGGCTCAGCGCATCACGCATACCTCCGTCCGACTGAATCGCAATCAGTTTCAAGGCTTCGTCATCCGCTCTGATTTCGCTGCCGTCAGCAACCTCGCGCAGACGTTTGGCAATATCCTCATTAGTCACACGTTTAAAATCAAAACGCTGACAGCGGGAATGGATCGTTGCCGGTATCTTATGCGGCTCTGTCGTCGCCAAAATAAACACGATATGCGCCGGCGGCTCTTCCAACGTTTTCAGCAGCGCGTTAAAAGCTTCTGTCGTCAGCATATGCACTTCATCGATAATATATACTTTATAACGCCCGTTGACAGGCGCAAACATGACTTTTTCACGCAGATCACGGATCTCATCGATACCGCGGTTAGAGGCAGCGTCGATCTCAAACACATCCATACTGCTGCCGTCATTGATCCGCTGGCAGTTGGCGCACTCGTTACAGGGATTAGCAGTAGGCCCCTGCTCACAATTCAGAGCTTTCGCCAGAATCTTCGCCGTACTGGTCTTGCCTGTACCTCTTGGGCCGGCAAATAAATACGCATGCGCAATCCGTCCTGTCGTCAAAGCATTGCTCAATGCGATCCTCACTGCGTCCTGACCTACAAGGGCATCGAAGCCCTGCGGCCGCCAGCGCCGGTATAGTGCTACATAAGCCATTTTCTGCCTCCTTTCCCGTCATTAAGCCTCTGAGTTTCTTATCTACTTATTATATAAAATTTACGGATATAAGTACATATCCAATTTTGTGAAAAAATTTAAGGGACACTTTTGCAGTTACCCAGGGCTAATAATCACATTTTATTTTAACTAAATAAAAAATTCCGAGAAACAACTTAAAATCATTTCTCAGAATTATATTATATGCTGAATCAAACCATGTTCTTTTATATAACATATAATTCTCACGTTAGCAAAAACTAGAGACTGGATTTTCTCCCAGCCTCAAAATAATATTTGCTAATCATCTGTATAAGCGTTAATATATATTTCTATTTTTGTTTCTTCCCATTTTTCCCAGAAACTTCTATCCCAAAGAGTGAACGCCGTTGGAAATTTTTGTTCTATACTATAATGACTTGGTATTTTACCTTCATCAGATACTCTTACTGTTTCAGCCCTTCTAATCTTATTATCATAATTATAAAATATTAATGTAGCAATACAATCTTTTGTCATCCTATCAGTGTTGTTTGTCACTGTTATAAATAAGTTTTCCCCCTTCCATGTGCAATTTGCATCAATATCTTTTTTCTGCAAGCCATTATAAATAGACTTTTCAACTGTCCAATCCATTTTTATTTTGTCTACATCATGGTCTAAGTCATCTGTTATCGCAAAATATCTACTGTTAGGAGCTACAGCATAAATCTTTTGCTTTTTAGTATCTTTTAAATAAGCACGCTCATTATACAATTCATACGTTATTTCTATATCTACTGACACATCATTTTTATTCTCTATCCAAAATCCAACTTTTTTATTATTACTCGCGATCCCCTTTTCTCTCCACTCATACTGTGTTATAGAAACACTGTCCTTTGCTACTGTTTCATCTAACATTATAGCAATTAGAGCAGGCAAAAATGCTATTAAAATAAAACCTATCAAAAATTTTCTGTTAAACATTAAAGAATCTTCTCCTATAAAAAACGGTGTATTTTCACTATTGAATCCTTACATATTTTATCTATTTCATCATTTGATATACTACTAATATTAGGTACTATACCATTTTCCTTTAACTCAACCATTGTTACTGGTTTAGTAACATTATAACTATGTTTTACATATAAATTGATCATCATATTAGTTATAAAAAACACAATAAGAGTTGTTACTACTATCCACCCCACAGCTATCCATTCAGTGCCTTGAGAAATTCTACCAAATATGCTAAAAAAATATCCTAGTGACAAATATGCAAAAGCAACTATATTAAAAATCGACTCCCTAAATTTTTCACGAAATGCTTGCTCATTATATTCAATTTCATCTGTATTCCCATTTCTACTTACAAAAGAGCTAACAAAGAAATTTTTTACAACTTGCTTGCGTTTGAAAGTTGCTATTTTAAATAAAACTATTAAACTTCCGCTCAATTGTAATGTTACAGAAATAATATAAGCAATTAATTGTATATCAATACATAACATTATCCTATTATTTCATTCCTCTTTTATAATTTTTTGCAATATCCTAGCAAACAAAAACCGGCTGTCATAAACAGCCGGTTTTTTCTCAGTTGTTTCCCTGTAGGGCCACAGACGCAGGCACCCCTGCGGCACATAAGAGGATCCGCTTAGTGCTGCTTCCTTCCGGACCTGACACGGTTCACAGACTCCTATTGCGCAGGACCCGCCGCCTGCGGTCCTACAGAAAAACAAAAAGCCGCTGACCGCGGCAAACTTTTTTTAAGTGGCGGAGAGAGAGGGATTCGAACCCTCGGTACGGTTTCCCGTACACACGCTTTCCAGGCGTGCACCTTCAACCGCTCGGTCATCTCTCCAGGTTGAAAAAATCAGGGATTATGCTATTGTTTACCGCTTAAAAATAAACTTGCGGCTGGCTTAATCCAGCCGCAAGTAACAGTATACTGATTTCCGGAAGATATGTCAAGAGTTTCCATCAAGATTATGTAAATTTTTTTCACTTCTCTATTAATCATTACTTACTTCATCAGCAGGCAGCAGCAGCAGTGAGCGCTCGGAATTAAGCGTAACGTTCTGAGCTGTTGCCCCCATTACCAGGCCTTTGACCAGTCCGGCACCGGTTTTAGTCATCGCGATCATCGACACATTTTCTTCTTCCGCCCAGCGGCAGATTTTTTTAGACGCCGCCCCTTTATCGACCAGATAAGAAGCCTTGATCCCAAAAAGTTTCATCTCGGCCACCAGTTCTTCCATCCGCGATTCGGCATTCAGCAGCTTGCTTTCAAGATCGCTCTGATTGCGGCTGCGTTCCACTACATGTACGAACACCACTTCCGCTACATGCTCACGCAGGCTGCGGATCAAATTGAGCGCCACTAAAGATTTCTTAGAAAAATCGGTCGGTATCATCAATTTACGCAACATATCATCATCGGCAATATTGTCGCTGTCACCGTCGGTTTTGGCAACAAACAATGGCCGCTTCGAAGATCTGGCAAGATCAAAGGTCGTACTGCCCAGCAAGGCACTTCTAAAAAAGCCCTTTCCATGCGAAGCCACTAAAGTCAGATCTACTTCTTTATCGTCGCCGACGCGGGTTATTTCTTCAAATCCCTCGCCCCAGGGCATTTCGATACTTACTGCTTCATAACCGTTGCGCATCAGCTCGTTGGCATACCCCTGCAGCTTGCTGTAAACCTTTTTATAACTGCTACTGTAAGGATCTGCGTCCTCTTCTTCATCGAATACATAAGCTAGAATAATTTCTGTATTTGTATCGGGGCACAGACTGTACAGGCACGGCAGCAGTATTTCTGACTTAGGCGTAAGATCCATTGCTAACAAAACTCTTGTAAACATGTCGTTCATTGCTCCTCTTTATCTAAAAATAGCTTGCGGCGACAACGCCGGCAGTTCCTGCCGACAATCTTTTTCATCCTATTTAAATAGTTATATTTCGCCATTTATAAAAAAAATCCTGCCTTATTATTGTAAGTTGACTTTGAACAGGTTAAAATATATACAGAAATTTGAATTTATACAAAAGGAGCTAATGCGATGTTAAAGCAAAAAATCGACACAGCCGTACTCTTTGCTCAGAAAAAAACAGAAGTTCAAAGCAGCGCGCGCACTTTGCTGATACTTGACGGCCAGGAAAACGCCTATATTTCTGCCGATGAACTTACAGAAGAGCTTTTAGCAATTCCGGAAGAAGGTGCTATCTGGCTTGATATGTCATTATTCGGCTCGCACGATCAGGTAATGACCGTCGCCCGCTCCTTCAAACTGAGTCCCGCTACTCAAAACATTTTAGAAAATAAAAAACAGCAGCCGCGTTTATTCCGCGACGGCAACAACAGAATTCTCATCTGCCGCCACCTGCAGCTAAACGAAAGCGGCAATGCCGTTTATAATAATATTTGTTTCGCCGCCAGCGCCAACAGACTGCTTTCTCTGCAGCATGGCCGCTGTGACCGTTTAAAAAATGCGCGTACGCTGGCAACAACCCTGCAGAAGCCTAATAATACGATCCCGCAGGCTTTGACCCTGATTTTAGGCAAGATCCTTGACGACAACTGCGAGGTCATCAATTATCTGGAAGAACGGCTGCAGCTTCTGTCTGCAGCTTACAGCGAACAGGATGAACATCCAGATCCCAAAGAACTGCTGCGTCTGCGCCGCAGCCTGGTCACTGCCAAACAGGCGGTCTATCCGATGCGCCGCATCGTCAGCCGCGCCTTGCGTCAGGACCCGCCTTTAGTTATCGGCAGCGATAATGCCCCCGAACTTTTGACGATCAAACTGGAAGGTGCCGTACTTACCTTATCGGTCGCCGAAGAATTACTGACTTCTCTGGAGCGGCTCTGCGTCAATGCCGCTGCTGAACGCAGCGCTGATATTCAGGCTACGCTGACTACAGTGGCAGTCATTTTCCTGCCGCTGATTTGTATCAGCAGTATTTTTGCCATGAATTTCCAGTATATGCCGGAACTGAAATCCCAATGGGGCTATCCGCTCTGCCTTGGCGTTATGGCATTGATTGCTATCTTTACGCTTAAAAAATTACAACGTAAAAAATGGTATTAATATTTCAAAATTATATTGAACCTCAAATACGCAAAAACCATCTGTACTTAAAGTACAGATGGTTTTATTAGTTTTCAGGCGTTGAATACCTTACCCGGGTTAAGAATATTTTTAGGATCAAGCGCACGCTTGATTTCTTTCATCATTTTCATTTCTACCGGCTCCGTATATTTTTCCATGGCTTCGACCTTCTTAGCTCCGATGCCATGCTCGCCGGAAAGACGACCGCCCAGACTGTAAACATAAGGATAAGCTTCAGCATGGAAACGGCTTACTTCATCTTCCCACTGCTCGTCGCTCATCTCGCCTTTCAAAATCTGGAAATGCAGATTGCCGTCGCCGGCATGAGCCAGCGTAAAGAGTTTAAAGTTGTAATTTTCCGCAACCCTGGTCAGATGGCGGATACAGTTAGCGATTTGATCGACTGGTACGACAAGATCATCAGAAGTGCTGACCAGACTCAAAACGCGCGTAGATTCCAGACAGTTGCGACGGAGCTTCCACACACGGTCATCAGCCTCTAAAACATCAGTAGCGCCGCTGGCACTGCAGATCTCGTCCAGCTGTTCCATTTTGCTTTCCAGCTCATCTTCATTAAAGGTCTCTACCGTCACAATAACATAAAAACCGTCTTCATAATGAGGCAGCTTCAATTCGCAGTAATCGCTGGAGCTGCGTACAAACGCATTATCCATAAACTCCACGCTCGTCGGATTCAACCCCGCTTTGATCAGGTTCGGCACCAAACCGACAGCTTTATCCAAATCGGTAAAGATCGCCAGCAGATCCAGTTTATACGGACACAGCGGCAGCAGCTTTAAAGTGGCTTTAGTAATAATGCCTAAAGTACCTTCACTGCCCATGATCAGCTGTTCCAGGCAATAGCCCGTCGATTTTTTCTTCAGCCGTGCACCCACATTAACGATATCGCCGGTAGGCGTAACTGCTTCAATCGCATAGACCTGATCGCGGGTAGTGCCGTAACGTACAGCCTTATTACCGCCTGCATTAGTGGCAATATTACCGCCGATCAGACAGCTGTCGGCGCTGCAGGGGTCGCCTGCATAGAGGAAGCCGGCCGCATTGGCTTTTTCCTGAATTTCTACTGTACGCGCACCAGCCTCGACAACCATATACATACCTTCAGTATTCAGCTCTTCGATTTTGTCCATCCGTTCCAACAGCAGAACGATACCGCCATAAACAGGGATCGCCCCGCAGGAAACACTGGTCCCTGCACTGCGGGGTGTTACCGGCACATTATATTGATTGGCGATTTTCATGACCGCCGCAACTTCTTCTGTGCTGCCAGGCCAAACTACGACCTCCGGCAGATGATGATAACGGGGATCAGTTTCCTCGTCAGTTTTGTACTTTTCAAGGGTTTCGGCATCGGTCCTTACATACTCCGCGCCCAAAGCCGTTTGCAGAGCTGCTACCACTTCTGCGCTGACCGGTTCGTATTTACTCATAACTTCCATTCCTTTCTACTGTCCTACAAAATAAGATTTTATCTTTTCCGCAGCATACTGCCGCTGCAGTTCAATAACTTACAGATCAAAGATCTTGCCCGGGTTCAAAATCAGCTGCGGGTCCATCGCCGCCTTGATCGTGCGCATGATCGCCAGCTCACCGGCCGGGGTATATGTTTCCATTTCTCTGAGTTTTTTTGCGCCGATACCATGCTCGCCGGCCAGACGCCCGCCGATGCTGTAAGCATAAGTATAAACCTCTTTATGGAAAGCTTCCACTTTGTTTTCCCATTCTTCGTCGCTCAATTCGCATTTGCATAAAACGATATGCAGATTCCCGTCGCCGATATGCGCGTTGATTTTGACCGGGAAAGGATATTTTTCGCCTATTTTCATAATAAACTTGATCGTACCGGCGATCTCATTAACAGGAACTACCACGTCGTCCGTCAGGGAAACCAGACTGATCAGACGTACAGACTCCTGACAGTTGCGGCGCATATCCCAAATACGTTCATCGGCTTCCAGCACATCGACAGCGCCGGCAGCACTGCACAACTCATCCAGCTGCTCCATTTTCAGATCCAGCTCGTCCTCGCTGAAAGTCTCCACTGTGATGATAACATAAATGCCGTTCTCATAATGAGGGGCTCCCTTAAACTCCAGATAGTCGGCCGTACCGCGCACATAGGAATTATCCATATACTCCACACTGGTCGGATTAATGCCGGCCTGCATGATTTTCGGCACTACGTCCAAGGCCTGCTCCGGATCGCCGAACACAGCCAGCAGATCAAATCTGTAAGGCGGGATCGGCTGCAGCTTAAGCGCCGCCTTAGTGATAATGCCCAGCGTTCCCTCACTGCCCATGATCAGCTGTTCCAGGCAGTACCCGGTCGATTTTTTCTTTAAACGTGCTCCCAGCTCTACGATCTCACCGGTCGGTGTTACGACCTCGACAGCGTAAACCTGGTCACGGGTCACACCGTAACGCACCGCTTTATTGCCGCCGGCATTAGTGGCGATGTTACCGCCGATCAGACAGCTTTCAGCGCTGCAGGGGTCGCCTGCATACAGAAAACCAGCCTCATTGGCATATTTTTGAATATCGACAGTACGCACACCGGCTTCAACCTCCATATACATGCCTTCGGCATTCAGCTCGATGATCTTGTTCAACCGTTCCATTAAAAGGACAATACCGCCGCATACAGGAATAGCGCCGCCAGCCAGACTGGTGCCGCCGCTGCGGACAGTGACCGGCACATCATATGTATTGGCCAGCTTGATAACAGCCGCGATCTCCTGCGCGTCCTTCGGCAGAACAACCGCCTCCGGCAGATGGAACTTGCGCGGATCAGTTTCTTCGTCAGTCTGATACTGCTCTAATTTTTCAGGCTCGGTCAAAACGTATTCAGCGCCGACAATAGTCTTTAAAGCGTCCAGCACTGCTTCCGTTACGGGAGCGTAAGTTTTCATATTTCATCTTTCCTTTCCTTCTGTACTGCCAGCTCGGCAGGCGTAATCTCCGGGTGCTTATACCGAGTTTTCTGATCGGGTTTTAAACGTCCCAGGCTGATGGCATTCTGCGGACACCAGTGCGCACAGCCGAAGCAATGCACACACTCGCTGCCAAAAGCAGGCTTACCAGCTGCCATAGTTATATTGCCCGCGGGGCAGACCTCGGCACAAATGCCGCAGCCGACACATTTATCATCAGCGCAGCTCAGCTTACCGAACTGCTTGATCTTATCCAGCACCCACATACCGGCAGCTGTACCGCCATACTTCCACAAAAAACCACGATCCAGGTGCTGATAATTATCATACTTATTTTTAATATTACGGGCGATCAGTCCCAATTCAGCCGGAGCGTTACGCAGCAGCTTCTCCTGACGTGCCTGCGGCGAAGGAAAGACGATACTGTTATCAGGCAGCGCCACCTGAGCGCCATATGATAACCGCAGCTCACGCTGCTTTAAAAGCTCTTTCCCCTGACCCAGTGCCTGTCCGGACATCGCGCCCATAGTCACTACTAAAAAGATATACTGAGGCACCATTTTCACCTGCTGCAGAAAAGCCTCCACTACAGGCGGCAGCGCCATACAATAAACAGGGCAGACGATACCGACAACTTCGTCCTGCACCTCGTAAGGCGCTTTTAAATAACCGGTAATGCCTTCCAGCCGGCACTGCTCCAGTTCCTGCGCGATACTTTTAGCGGCATACAGGCTGTTACCTGTGCCACTCAAATAAAAAATCACTGCCATGAGGTTCGCCTCGCTTCTTTGATAATCCGTCAAACGGCAGATAAATAACCGCTTCCATTATATACCAAATGAAGTTGGATAGTCAAAAACGACATATGATCCAAATTTATCTTCCTACTTTTAAACTCAGTCATCTTACGAATTCGGTATTTTCTATATTTTCTTGATTTTCCACAGTTAAACTTGCTATAATATAGAGAAACAAGAATCAGATCAATTGGAGGAATCTAAATGGCAGCAGCAAAAACAAAAGCCCGCATAGATGTAAAATATCTCGCTGAACAACTATTAAATTGCCGTTTGGAAGCCGGACTGAACCAGGCCGAAGCGGCGGCAAAAATAGGCGTTGCTCCTTCTAATTATTTTTATTATGAAACAGCCAACGCCATTAAGCCTACCGAAAAATTTATCTCTAAAATAATGCAGGCATACGGAAAACCGCGCGACTTTTTTATAAAAATCGTTGAACAGGAAGATGATCTCAACTATCTTCTGCCCGCAGAAATCAAAGCCTGGACAAAGAGTGAAGAAGCTATTCCCTATATCCTGATGGCGCACGCCAAATATGCCGCAGATAAACTGTCGGAGAAAAAAACGGAATAGACCCTAAAGCAAGCAGCTTAACCGCTGCCTGCTTTTTTATTTAGACCGGAAAATAAAAAAATGGGGCTGGATCCTAAGACCCAGCCCCTAAAATTTACCATGTATACCGATTATCACATCGCTATTCCCTACACCATGATAAGCACCTATATCAAACATTTTTGCATTATATCTTATTCCTGCATAAGCATCGCCATTGTCAATATTATATAAAGTCCCGAAATCAACTTTACCAAGACGCTGCCTGTTTTTGCTTTTCGCCTCAGCCGCTACAGCTTTATTAAAAGCTTCCGTCATATCCAGCACAGTCTGCTGCGATCTGTCGATAACGAGCTTGCCCTGCTCAAACTTTTGTGTTTCTTCCAGCTGTGGCTGAAATACAGTTTCCTGCCCATTGTATTTAACTATTATCTTATTTTCCGCATCAGTTATTTCAACATCAGTTTTTTCACCATTTACCTTCGGCACATAAGTGATTGCCTGCTGCTCACTATTTTTTACTGCTGCAATAAAAACAGAACGCTCCCGATAGTCCTTAACAGTCGCTGTCAACACTGCCAGTTGCTGCTTATAAGCAGGTACATATTTTTGATAACAGCAAACAAAGCCAACCATAAATACCAGCAGACAAAGTAATAAATACTGCACATATTTATTGCCGCAAAACTGTTTTAATAAATAAATCATACTCCTCACCATCTGCTGCTATAACCGCGAGTATCCAGATGCAGCCAGTTGCCATAACAGCCAATGCCTAATTCAGAGCCATCGATACCATGCCAGCCAGCAGCAGTCAGTACCATCGTCATCAGCTGTTCGGCCGTGTAATCTTTGCCTGCGACATGAATATCGGCGGCACAGCCTCTGGTATGATAACTGCCTACAGCACCGCCGCAGGCAGTATTGACGCCATCATCTACCGTTCGAAAACCAGATTTAAAGCTGGTGCCGTATTCTGTATGATATTTAGTAGTGTTAATGACCCAATCCGGATCACATTCACGCAGACTATCCAGAATTCTGAATAATTTTTCTGTTTTACTGTCATTAGTACACAGCCGTCCCATTTCGTCATCCCATGCATAAACATTTTTATTTCTGCGCCAGCAATCCCATTCACTCACGCTCCAGTGTTTACTTACATACATTATTCTCACCCTCTTTACATCTTACGTCAGTTGTTTCTTCTTCATCAGGGATACCGTTATTATTGCGGTCGATCATGATTTTAGCAGCAGCTACTTTATCGGTAACATACCGCAGCAGCGCCAAAATACCAGCTGATCCCAATACATTGACCCCTTTTAACAGCATGTCTAAATCTAATATATTAAAGAACAGCCATTGATAAACCCAACCAATTAAAAACAACGTAAAAAGCAGGCATAAATAAATGCACACGAAATTGATCATGTGCATCTGCCTGACATTATAAATATTAAGTTTATCGCTTACTACCTGCATCCCGCTCAAAAAACATCCGACAAAACTACGCCACATCACTGCATTTCTCCCTGCGGGCTTGTCGGCAGCTTTTCCAGTTTTTTCATCAAATCTGTGCAAATGCCATTGCCGCCCAATGCGTGGTAAGCGTTATAAATACGGTGAAATTTATAACGCTTTTCTACCGGCATATAGCCCTGCATGGTATATCTTTCGTGCGCCTGATCGATACGGTCATCAAGAAGGGAACACAAACCTTCTTTGATCGCCAGAAAATCATCGTCACGTTTTTTAGTCTCCGCTTCGCGTTGCTGCTGCACCTTTTTCGCCTCATCCTGCATCCTAAGGACCACCGCCGAAAGAAATGTTACTACAACGCCAGTAATAATCTGTAAAATTACCTCCATTTATACACCTTCTTTTTATTTCATATAAAACTTATTGATACTTTATACCATGTCAAACTACTTAAAAATTTACTGCTTACGTTTAAATCCAGCAACCGGAATAATAAAACCGAGTACTGTGAATATCCAATTTGTTGTTAAAAGATAACCTGTAAGTGCAACAAAAATAGCAGTTACTGTTGCCATAAACAATCTTTTCTTATCATAATAATCGAATATGATAAGCAATGTTGGAATGGCAATACATGCTCTTAATGTATTGTAGGCCAGAAACATATACGTTAAACTAAATAATTCTGTACTAGTCAATATACATGCAACTAATAGTACTATACTCATTGCTATCTTTCCCCATATCATTTTTTTCCCAAACATCTTGCAGGGTATAGCAGCCATCGCACATAAATTTGAATCTAATGTCGCCATCAAAGTTGAAGTAACACAAATTATTAATACAATATTTAAAACACCAGAAGAATACTGTACAGGTAAAGACCACATATCACCATTACCGCCACAACAAAAACCAATTATACCAAAAATAAACGGAATTATAGCAAAACCATAACTTGCTCCTATAAAACATTTTTTTACATTCTCCCTAGGAATAGAAAATGCTCTCTGCCACAACGTCATATCTGAATATACCCCAGAGAGTAATCCTAAAGCCGTAATTGCACCAAAGGATTTAAACATATCCCAACTTGATTGAGCAGAAACCCCACCAAAATTTATTTCACCTTTAACATTTGCAAGCAATACCACTGCACATATCAACATAATCACATATTTATAAGCATCAGTTATAATTGAAGTCTTCAACCCATGCTTCCAGACTAATAGTACTGCAAATACCGATAACCCTATAGCTATCAACATCTTATCTTTTATGAACACATTTAATAACATTTGCATTCCAATTATTTGCGTACACGATGAACATAAAACAATAAGAATATATATTGCTAAATGAGTATATTGCTGATAAACAGGACTTGACTTCAGTGCATCCATCACTGTGTAGCCTTCAATCCTTTGCCTTACATAGCTTGCAACATATCCAAATAACATCAAAGTAAAAAAATTAGGTAAAAAAAACATCAAAAAACCAGCCAGACCGTTTGCATATGCCTGCTGAGAACTTATAAATATTGCTGGCGCCCATATCCAAGATGACGCGATAGACGTAGTATATTTAAATATACTACCTTCCGTCCATTTAAAAAAATATTTCATTCTATTCCCACCTTTTAAAATTACTGGGGGTTCTTTCTAATCTAGGAACTAATCTTGTTGGCGATCTATAAACACCCCACATCATTCTTTCATCTTGCGTTACATCACAAATAAATCTGTGCATTTCAGGTTTATCATCTAATATTGTTCTATCCCAATACTGGGTGAAGGCAATATTATTAAATTCAGCAGTGTCAAAAAATGAAACAAGTTTATGTACCGGAAATATCATATAATACAGTTCATCCCTGCCATGAAAATACATACTACCGAAATTAATCAAACGAATAATATGATCATTACTATCTACCGGTTTATCCAAAAGTTTACCGTATTCTAATACCTGGTTATATAGTCTATCCCTATCAGGAATAGTATTCATATTCTCATAAAAAGAAATAGCATCCGGCAAAGTTGTTCTTCTCTTTTCGTCAGGAGAAAAAAGAAGATCTGCTACATCACCATGTAGCAGATATTCAAACTTATAAGCATCGCAAATATCACCAAATTTTATGATATTAATACCCTGTTTTAACATCCATTCATAAAACATAGTCCCGTCTCTAATACTGCGATCATCACAAACAACAGAAAATGGAACTTTTGCTTTTATATATGCACATATGATAAATGTAGAGTCAATACCACCTGACCACAAAATATTTTTATATCCAAGATTCTTTGCCCGTTCCAAAGAATAGTTCTCCAAAGTATTATCTGTATAACGTGGAATTTCATGAAGTTTTTTAACATCCCAATATCCAAATCTGTCCATTACTTTTCTGCAATATACATGAAATTCATTATAAAGCCTATAGCTTCTAATTATTGTAATTAAATCAACTTGAGTTGGTTGTTGCACCTTAACATTCCATCCTTTCCAAAATATCTTTGTTTTGGAAATAAAAATCTTTAAACCATGTGTAAAGTTCCCTATAAAACCAACATTCTTTATCATGATGTAAGGATTTGATGCATCCAGATCCACACATATCGTACACTGTGCATTTTTCACATTTAGGTGACATAGAACGTATTATAGCCTTCTGAAATTCGATCCAGTTATCACTTGGAAGTAACGTATCCCTGATATATAAACAATTATATATCTTACCTGTTGTATCAATTCTTCTGGTATCCTTATTTGCACATGATGTTTCACCAAACACGTAATGGTTCTCTAATCTTTTTCTAAGGCTAAGATATACACCTCTATATCTTAAATTAACGGTACTAAATTTATCTATATCATTAAGATATCTATAAATACACTCCTTAAACTGCTCTAAAATACTATGATAATCTTCATCAGTAAGAGCATATTCTTTGTTTTGTAAACTAGTATAATGGACTAAATGTGGATAGATACCAAGTGGTCTACCGACAATAAGACTTTTTTCTGCAAAATTATCTAAGATAGTTTCCATATCAGTATTCCCATGATATAAAGTGCTTGATACACCTATCCAAGGGTAATTTAATATTTTTGTAAAAGGATCAAAACCTCTAACCTTACTATTATCTCCATCATACGATATAAAAATTTTAAATTGATATTTCCTAAAATATTCAATATACTTTTCTAAAAGCATACCATTAGTACTTATTTCAAAATCAGCTTTATTCGCAGCACTCACCACCTTTTTTATATCATCCATATATAAAGTTGGTTCTCCACCTTTAAAAATTATCGTACATATTTTGTCTTTAAGAAATTCTAATAACTTATCCGAAATACCTACTTCCGTATCAGAAAATTCTCTATGGCAATAAGAGCAATTCATGTTACATTTACTTCCCAAATATATTATTATTTTCTCCATATAAAATTCCTCTAAGCAAAATTAAAACTGTAATCATTCCATACGCTATACCATTTTCTTCCTAATTTAACCTTTACAAATCCTTTATAACTAAAAGTATATAATCTAAAGATACCTACACCGTTTTGAAGTTTTACTCTTGTAGGATTGCATAATCCAACGCTACTTTCTATAAATACTTCTTCATCATCAATATCTCTATTCAATTTTTTATTAGTGAAAAAACCCTTGTACTTCATTATCTTAAACTCGATATAGTCTTTTCCGTCTGGACATACCAAAGGAAGTCTATCCTCACCTTCCAAAATATTTCCCCATCTATCTGATTTATATTCATTATCATTTACAATCAAAGAATAATTATCCCAAAGTATTTCTCTTGGATATTTACCATTTAATGTACTTGCAGATTTCATTTCATATGCCGAATCAGTAACAATATCTATCTGCTTTTTTGAACATCCCATAACATTAATAACAATATCAGAATTATTTTCTGATATTATACCAGTATCTATTTGGGCAATAATAGAATAACCATAAAGCAATGCTATTTTCCCAAAATCCTCTTTAATAGCTGTCCCTAATCTATTGAGATTTAACAATAAACAAGTAGATACATGAACATTTTTTCCAATTTTTATAGGAAAACAATTTCCTTTTTTTACTAATGCATACGAATTATATGAATCTAATTTTTGAATCATATCATAATCAATTACGTCTTTATTATCATCATCTAAATTATTTTCACTATAATGACATATAATACTATAATCCTTTACTTCAAATTTCACTTTCGTATTCCTAGAATACTCTTCTTCAATAAAATCGTTATTATATAATACTGTCAACATATTGTATCCTCCTTACACCTATTACCTATAGCTTCTACATAATCAATCACTGGTGAAAATACTGCTTGTTTTAATTCACAATATCCAGCTTTTCTTGCTTTCGGATTTACAAATTTACAACCTCCACGGCACAGTGCAAAAGCTCTACAACCTTTACAATTTTCTATGTATATAGAAGTATTGTCAGTAGCAAGAACTTTATTTAAATATTTATAAAATTTATCCTTGATCGTTCCTATTTTTTCACTAGTATTATGGCAAGAATAAAGATTACCTTGTAAATCTAGATTTAATTTAGAAAGTCCATTACTACAAAAAACTGTACGATAATTCCAATTATTTTCTGTTTTGATACAAAAATCATTTAACCTATCAATTAATGAACTAACATAAAATAATTTAATACAGTCATTACCACTATTACTTTTTTTACAGCTTAAATATGAATCTACCGTTCTCAATATTTCTTTTATTTCTTTAGTAACACGTTCATAATCAATTTTTAAAAGATGCTTATTTGCTATCCCTGTATCAAATATTTCATCTAAATTAACACCTATATGATAACCATGAATACTGTAATATTTATTTGATATTCTTTGAAACGATTCAAGTAATTCTTTTGGATATGCTCTAGCCGAAATAACTCCAGACAAGTTTAAATTATTTATCTTAAGTAATCTGCCTAAATGAACTGGATCTACAAAAATATCGTATCCTCTTGTTTCCATAACAGAATTACCATCCCAACTCAACGTAACCGATATATTGTTTTCATTAAAAAACTTTACCATTTCATCTGTCATTGCTTTACCATTAGTAATAATAGAATAAACAAATTCAACACTATTTCTTTTATTGAGAGTACCTACAACTGTTTTAATATTTTTAAAATAAAGCAATGGTTCACCACCATAAAATTTAATATTTATTCGGTGTCCTTCATTTTCATATGCTGTTTCACAAAGAAAATCATATATTTCTGGATCAATTTCAGTTAATATTGGCTCGTTTACTAACGGATGCTGTAAACAATAAGTACAATTCATATTACATTGATTTCCTAACATTAAGAATATACTTGTTATTTCTCTTTTTAAGTACTTACCCATAAAATTTTCTCCTTATTTTATCAATCTCCACCACAATCACAATTACAATTATAACTAGGGCTACCTGTACTGCCAAATCCCTGAGAACCATGTGTATGACTCTTATGAACTAACTGCTGTAATAAATTTTGCAAAGTATAAGTACCTGCAGCAATACCTGTGACTCTAGTTAGTACACTACCTTTTCCACCAGCCGCCGCAGGTCCTCCTGACCAAGTTGTTTCTGTACTTGCAGTCACTGTAAAATTGGACTTTTCATTAAACACTATAGGTAACGTTAAATTACGTTTATCATAATCAGTAACTCTACCTTTTTTATCTACAGTAAGATAGGGAACAGTAAACGTAGCACCGTTGCCTAGAGCAGCAGCAGCGGTGTCACCCACTGTGCCGGCAGCAACTTTATCCGGCAAGTCAAGTTGCAACTCCACCTGTCCATCGTTACCAACCGCTCCATTACCAGTAACATCACCTGTAACTTCGATATTATTAAATCGAGCGATCTTCTCCCACACTACCGAACCATCATTAATTTCAGTTGCACTGACCTTCCAGTCAGGTTCGTTCGTTGCTGAATAACCGCCAGCCTTTACTTTTGCCTCAATACCTTTCGGCATATTCGGGCTTCTTACTATATGACCTTCCTGATATTCTGTTTCCGGCTGCCATAAACCATCCACAAGGCATTCCAATGTTTCGTGTTCATTCTTCATATAGGCCTGCAGATCGTCCTGTGTTGTCGGTGTCGCAGAACCTTCATACATAAAGTATTTTTTTATGTCTTTTATAAATTTAGGTATTTGCATTTTATACCAGCTCCCTTCTAAATCCCTGCCAGGTCAAATCACAAACTGCTTCTATCGGCTTTCCTTCCGCATCGATGATCTGAATCTTGCACGGGTTGCGTGTGATAATTTTTACATTTGCCACCGATACCACACTCTGAATAGCATTGATCCGCACTGAAGTCGTGTAATAATACGGTGTTTTGATCGGCAGCGTCAGACCTTCCGCCGGAATCAGCAGATTACTGAAATTCTCCACCCTGTCCGGAACGTCGATAATTGCGTTCAGCTTTGCGATCTCCGCTCTGGCATCAGCTTCAGGCAATGAATGAACCTCCAAATGGAGTGAATCTGTCGCGTTGATAACTATTTTACCGGTATACGGTTTAAAAATACCGCTGAAACGCCAGTAACTATTCAAAGCCTCTCCCCAGGCCATTTCCTGTGGTTTTGACCAGGCTAAACTGCCGCTTCCAAGACAATATTTGACTGTAGATGGCGAATTCAAACCATACTCAAGCCACAGCTGCCCGCCAGCCAGCGGCTGCAGATGCGACAGCACCAACAGCTCGTCATTGATCAATTTACCTTTCAGTACACCGTTTTCCACAACACCGTCATGCTCAACTTTTTCCCAGTTATTTTCGGCCAAGTCGACCTTCCAAAGCACATTTTCTTCCAGCGGGTCGCCCAGATTCAAAACAGCATATGCC
>ERZ791864.816-NODE-816-length-27181-cov-2.678758_pt1 | contig 27181 bp, 19 predicted proteins | sample MGYA00510282_ERZ791864 | MGnify/ENA primary metagenome ERZ791864 (study PRJEB30046, sample SAMN00792087) | human gut metagenome | study: EMG produced TPA metagenomics assembly of the A metagenome-wide association study of gut microbiota in type 2... | reverse complement strand
CTGCAGACGAAATTCCACTCCTGCATCCTGCAGCGCTTCTATTTTCTGCATGACGATATTTTTAGGAAGCTTAATATTAGGTACGCCATACATCAGAAGCCCGCCCGGACGATCGTCACGCTCAAAAACCGTCACTTTAAAACCTAACCGAGTCAATTCGTCAGCACTGCCTAAACCAGCAGGACCTGAACCAACGACGGCAATTTTCACCTCGCCCTCTGCACGCGCCACAGAACTGGGAATAGGATTAATCATAAACGCTTTCTTTACAAGAAAATCTTCAAGCTCTCTATCTTCACCCCATAGCTTTAAACGAGGCGGTAAATCTGGCAGTGTCAAAAAAGTCTCTCTGTCAAATACTGCTTGCTTCCTCAGCATCAGCTTCACCTTCTTTTACAACCGTCGCAGAAGTTTCAATAACATCAGCTTCACTATTCAGCAAACGCATAAACTCCTCGCCGGTAATCGTTTCACGTTCCAGCAGAAAGGCTGCCAGCTCGTGTAATTTTTCTTTATTTTCTTCCAGAATCTCACGCGCTTTCTGATGAGCTTCTTTGATAATTTCCAAAACTTTGGCATCAATTTTACTGGCTGTTTCGTCAGAACAGTTCAACGAAGGATCTCCGCCAAGATAAATATTAGTCATTGTTTCGGTAGCCATCATATCGAATTCTTCCGTCATACCCAGGCGGGTAACCATAGCACGCGCCAGCTTGGTAGCCTGCTCAATATCATTGGAAGCACCGGACGTAATAGAACTGAAAATAACTTCTTCTGCAGAACGTCCACCAGTAATAGTAACGATCTTATTGAAAAGTTCTTCTTTACTCATCAATACATTATCAGTTTCAGAAACCTGCATAGTATAACCCAGGGCTCCAGATGTACGAGGGATAATCGTAATTTTATGGACAGGAGCTGATTTTTTCTGCAAAGCAGCTACTAGTGCATGTCCAATTTCGTGATAAGCAACTATTTTCTTTTCTTCCGGCGGAATTACAGCGCCTTTACGCTGATAACCGGCAATAACTACTTCAACAGATTCCTCTAGATCGCTTTGGCTTACACAGGTACGGTTCATTTTGACAGCACGCAGGGCAGCCTCATTGACAATATTCGCTAATTCAGCACCAGAAGCACCCGCAGTAGCTCTTGCTACCGTCAAATAATCAATATCATCGCAGGTTTTAATTGCCTTCGCATGCACTTTCAGAATTGCTTCACGTCCCTGTAAATCAGGCAGCTCAACAGGTATACGGCGGTCAAAACGACCTGGACGCAAAAGCGCTTTATCCAATGATTCCGGACGGTTAGTTGCAGCTAGGATCACAACACCTTTACTGCCATCAAAGCCATCCATCTCTGAAAGCAGCTGATTCAAAGTCTGCTCACGTTCATCATTGCCGCCAAATTGTCCGCTGTCACGACGCTTGCCAATAGCATCTATCTCATCAATAAATACGATACAAGGAGCTTTTTCCTGAGCCTGCTTGAACAGATCACGGACACGCGCCGCACCCATACCAACAAACATCTCAATAAATTCACTGCCGGAAATACTGAAAAACGGCACTTTCGCCTCACCTGCTACAGCTTTAGCCAGTAGAGTTTTACCTGTACCAGGAGGACCAACCAGCAAGGCACCTTTTGGCATATTGGCTCCGATAGCCTGATATTTCGCAGGATTATGTAAAAAATCCACTAATTCCATCAATGCTTCTTTAGCCTCATCCTGCCCGGCTACATCGGCAAAACTTTTACCAGTCTGTGCTTCTACATACACCTTGGCATTACTCTTGCCAAAACTCATGGCATTGCCACCACCCAGCTTACTGCCCATATAACGCATAAAAAGCTGGCCCAATGCGAAGAATATCATGATCGGTAAGACCCAGTTCATAAAGAAATTAACAAGCGGTGAATTTTCCTTTGGAATAACCTGCGAAAATTCTACTTTGCTCTTCATTAAGCGGTTAACCAAATCAGGGTCTTCTACCCTGCCTGTTACATAAATTACTTTGTTATCACTGTCTTTCGCAAGAACAGCTATCTTATTATTAGTGATCTCTACTTTTGCAACCTTACCATCGTCTACCATCTGTAAAAAGTTACCATAGGAAATCTCTTTGACCTGCGGGCTGAAAAACGTTGGTACGATAACCGTATTGATCAGTAAAATTATTGCCAAAGCCAAAATATAATAGTAATAAAGCGGCTTTTTAGGGGGAGCTTTTTTCTCTGGCATATCCGAACCTCCAAATATGTACATATATTGTACTTACATTATTATTCTATATTAAATGATAACCGTTCTTCGATAATTAAACAAGCAAAAAATCTGTGAAAGTCGGCAATAATACTTTCTTTTTCATTAAATAAAGTATCGAAATAATTTCTAAAAATCCTAACCACTGTTCTGCCCTGATTTTCCTGTCAGGAAACAGTCCCGCAAATTTTATTCATATACCGAAAAATTTTACACTAAAAAACCACAACTTAGCCAGTGTTTCAAAAAATGTATACAAAATGCAGTGCAAGAATTATGTATACATGAACTTTTGATGTTGCCAGAAGTACTTTTTTCTTATACAATGGATACGGTCTCAACCAAAGGAGGGTTTACCATGAAAAAAATTAAAACAGTTCTAGTTGCTAACCGCGGCGAGATCGCGATCCGCGTTTTTCGTGCTTGTAATGAATTAGGCATCCGTACTGTAGCAATATACTCTAAGGAAGACACTTTATCTCTGCATCGTAACCGTGCCGATGAGGCTTATCTGATCGGTGAAGGCAAAGGCCCCATAGACGCTTATCTTGATATTGAAGACATCATGCGTATTGCCCGAGAACACGATGTCGACGCCATCCATCCCGGCTATGGCTTTTTATCAGAAAACAGCCAACTGGCTAAACGCTGCGCTGAAGAAGGGTTCATCTTTATCGGTCCGCGTCTTGAACACCTGATAATGTTCGGCGATAAGATCAATGCCCGCACGCAGGCTGAACTGGCTGGTATTCCAATGATTCCCGGTTCTACCGGCACAGTCAGCAGCGTAGAAGAAGTACGTGCTTTTGCGGGGAAACACGGTTTCCCGATCATTATCAAGGCTGTTAACGGCGGTGGCGGACGCGGCATGCGTATGGTAGCTTCAATGGACGAGCTGGATCAGGCTTACAGCCTTGCCAAATCAGAAGCACTCAAAGCCTTCGGCAGTGACGAGATCTACCTTGAAAAATATCTGCAAAACCCTAAACATATCGAAGTACAGATCATCGGCGATACCCACGGTAACATTGTACATCTGCACGAACGTGACTGTTCCGTACAGCGCCGGCATCAAAAACTGGTCGAAGTTGCTCCTGCTTTCTCTCTGCCTCAGCAGCTGCGCAGCCGTATTTGCGAAGCAGCCGTTAAATTGATGAAAAATGTTGATTATATCAGTGCTGGCACAGTTGAATTTTTAGCAACACCGGACAATAATTTCTACTTTATTGAAGTTAATCCAAGAATTCAGGTTGAACATACAGTTACCGAAGAAATCACCGGTATCGATATTGTACAAACACAAATTAAAATTGCTGAAGGCTATTCCATCCATGACCCTGAAATAGCGATCCCCGAACAAAAGGACATCATTACCCATGGCCATGCTATCCAATGCCGTATCACTACGGAGGATCCGGCCAACAATTTTATGCCAGATACCGGTAAACTGATCGCTTATCGCAGCGGCGGCGGCTTTGGCGTACGCCTGGACGGAGGTAATGCGTTTACTGGTTCCGTCATCACCCCGTACTACGATTCTCTGCTCGTTAAAGCAACCACCTGGGGACTGACACATCAAATAGCTATCAGTAAGATGCTGCGCTGTCTGAAGGAGTTCCGTATACGCGGCGTTAAAACCAATATTCTCTTTTTGGAAAATGTACTGCAGCATCCGCAATTCACTGACGGCAGCTACAGCACTAAATTTGTTGATGATAATACCGACTTGTTTATTTTCCCTAAAACACATGACCGCGGTACCAAACTGCTCAATTATATTGCCGATATCTCTATCAATGGCTATTCTAACGTAGGTGTACAGCCAAAACCGGAATTTGCCCCACTGAATATGCCCAAGCCCTTTATCGGTAAGATTCCTGATGGCAGCAAACAGGTTCTTGATGCCCATGGCCCTGCAGGATTGGCAAAATGGGTACAGGCCCAAAGTGAAGTACTAATCACTGATACCACTTTCCGCGACGCACATCAGTCATTGTTTGCGACTCGTCTGCGTACAAACGATATGATGAAAGTAGCAGCTGCTACAGCAGGAAAACTTCCAAACCTTTTCTCATTCGAATGCTGGGGCGGCGCTACCTTTGACGTTGCTTACCGTTTTCTCGACGAAAGTCCCTGGGATCGGCTGCAGCAATTCCGTATAAAAGCACCTAATATTTTACTGCAAATGCTGCTGCGCGGAGCCAATGCAGTTGGCTATACCAGCTATCCTGATAATGTCGTCAAGGAATTTATTCATCTGGCCGCCAAAAACGGTGTCGATGTTTTCCGCATCTTTGACAGCCTCAACGGACTTGATAATATGCGTCTTTCCATAGATACTGTGCGAGAATGCAATAAAGTTGCCGAAGCGGCACTGTGCTATACCGGCGATATTCTGGACCCCCGCCGGGATAAATATGATCTGAAATATTATGTGGATATGGCTAAAGAGCTGGCAGCCGCCGGTGCCAATATTATTGCAATCAAAGATATGGCTGGACTGTTAAAACCTGAGGCGTCTTACCGCCTTGTCAGTGCTCTCAAAGACGCTGTTGACCTGCCGATACATCTGCACACACATGAAGGCAGCGGCAATGCTATCTACACTTACGCCCGTGCCGTCGATGCCGGTGTTGATATTGTTGATACAGCGATGTCCGCTATGAGTTGCGGCACTTCTCAGCCCAGCGGCAGCAGCCTCTATTATGCGCTCAGCGGTCATCCGCGCCAGCCGCGTGTAGACGTCGATGCTATGAACGAACTATCCCGTTATTGGGAAACCGTACGTCCATATTATAAAGCCGCTGACCAGACCGAACTGTTTCCAAACCCGGAAGTATATGTACACGAGATGCCGGGCGGCCAATACACCAACCTTAAACAGCAGGCAACCGCTCTCGGTCTTATCGAACGTTGGGAAGAAGTCAAAGATATGTATCACCGCGTCTCAATGATGTTCGGTGATTTAATCAAGGTAACTCCTTCTTCTAAAATAGTCGGTGATATGGCTCTCTTCATGGTACAAAACGATCTCAGCGAAGAAGATATCTATGCTAAAGGTGACGTACTCGATTTCCCTGCTTCTGTAGTGGAATTTTTTGAAGGCCGTATCGGCGTTCCTTATCAAGGCTTCCCTCAAAAACTGCAGCAAATAGTTCTCAAAGGACGTAAACCTTTAGAAGGCCGTCCCGGCGATACTTTGCCGCCTGTTAATTTTGAGGAAATAAAAGCTAAACTTGCAGAACTGGAAGCACCTATTACAGAAGAAGCCGTCAGCTCTTACTGTCTCTATCCAAAAGTCTTTACTGACTGGGTCAAACGCGTACATGATTTCGGAGATGTTTCTGTACTTGATACACCAACCTTCTTCTTCGGCATGAAAATAGGCGAAGAAATCAAAGTAGAAATCGAACAAGGCAAGATGCTGGTCATTAAGCTTGTACATATCGGCGAAGCCAATGCCGATGGTATTCGTACAGTATCCTTCGAATTCAACGGTCTGCCCAGGGAAATCGATATCAAAGACAGAAATGTCAAAGCTACCAATATCAGCCGCAAAAAAGCTGATAAAGCCAATCAGGGTGAGATCGGCGCTACTTTATCAGGTTCCGTTGTTAAAGTACTGGTGGAAAAAGGACAAGCAGTAACTAAAGGCACCCCGCTTGTAGTTACCGAAGCTATGAAAATGGAAACAACTATCGCCGCCCCAATCAGCGGTATAGTAGCCCAGATCCACGTAACAGCAGGTAACCGTATCGAAAGCGGCGACTGCCTGCTGGAAATCGAATTAAAAGCTTAAATAATAACCGATTAAAGCCCCTGTTCTTATTGAACAGGGGCTTTAATCATATAACTTTTAAGTACGATTTTCCATTGCACTCATCATTGTCAAAGCTGACTTTCTTCCCGCAACACGCGGCCCGTATACTAAATACTGCACAGCTATCATCACTGCACGATTCAGCTGATTCTGCCAGAACAACCCCATCGGCGTCAGCTTATAAATATCATTAACATCTTCGATTAAACCGTTGCGGCACCAACCAACAACCAACTCTGACAACTCTAACCCTGTAGGAAAATTACTCCGACCAGCTTTAAATTGATTCCCCACTATTTTCTAAAAATTCCTATGCCTTTTATTTATAAAACTTATCATAAAAAGCAATAAATTTTTGAATATACTCAACTGCTGCTTCCAAATCAGCTTCATCAGGATGAGTGCTGGCATCCTTCCAACGTTTTTTACTTTCTTCTGTCGGCGCGTGCGGATGACCTTCAGGCATTTTCATCATTGCTTCAATAAGCTTGGGATCTATAGCGCCGCGAACAGACAAAGTCCCTACCACTTTACAGCTGGTACTTAAATATCTGCCGGCATTAGCCAAGGCACTTACACCATGATCAGAATATGCTTCCGCTCCTAAAGTTTGAAAAAGCACAACTTTTTTGTTATCCAAAGTCTGTAAAAACTCCTGCATATCCTTATCTGGTTCACCTTTATCAACCCAGTAACCAGCAAAAATAACCTTGTAATCATCCACTGCCGGCACCTGCTTCACTGCAGCAAGTTCACAGCGTTCTCCTGCCGCTTCATAAAATTTCTTTGCAACTTTCTCGGTATTGCCAGTTTTACTGGAATAAACTATCAAAAAGTCTTTCATATAATTTCATTCCTTTCATAATTACGTCTGCTGATACAATATCACTTTAAAGTTAGCAAACGCTTACCAGTGTTATCATTATAAACCATAATTCAAATCCTGCCAAACCAATTTTTCTATCCTATCCACTAAATTTATTCTGCTACAAACAAAAACACCGCTTGTTTAAACAAGCGGTGTTTTACTATTATTCCTTAATATTCATCAAACATTCTTTGAATTTCCTCTGGACTTTTCGTTCTAAGCAGCGCCAATTGCAGAAGTATTCTGGCTTTCTGTGGATTAAGACTATCCGCAGCTATAAATTTGTTATCAGTATCGTTTGCACTCCGGCTTACGATACCATTACCGACCCTCGTACTGCGTACTACAGGAATACCACTTCGAGCAATCTTGATCAGGGCAGACTTTATATTGATATGCAGATTCCCGTGACCAAAGGCTGCAATAACTATTCCCAGCGCCCCAGCCGAAACTGCCGCTCTTACTAAAATATCATCACAGTTTACGTGCAGATAGACGATATCAACTCGCGGCAGAGCAGTTACTTTACTGATATCAAACTCAGCTGCTGCCGTATGCCGACGTAGACTTGCTTTATAGAAAATAGGTTTCCCATTTTGAAAATAGCCTAAATATCCCAGTTCCCACGATTTAAATGTTTCCACATGTGTAGTATTGGTTTTAGTTGCATCACGAGCCCCATTAATTTGATCATTCATTGCAATCAATACGCCCTTACCAACCGCCTCTTGCGAACCGGCTAAAGCAACTGCATTCAGCAGATTGACAGGACCATCGGCACTCATCGCTGTTGCCGGACGCATAGCGCCAACTAAAACCACCGGTTTCTCACTTTTAACAGTTAAATTTAGAAAATATGCTGTTTCTTCCAGCGTATCTGTACCATGTGTAATAACAATACCATCGACTTCCGGCTGTTGCAGAAGTTCACTGACCCTACGGCTTAATCTCAGCCAGATATCATCAATCATATCAAAACTGCCGATATTGCAGAACTGTTCACCAGTTACATCCGCAACTTCAAGCATTTCCGGAACAGCATTTATCAAGGTCTGAATACCTATTTCACCAGCCTGATAGCCTGTCATTTCTGTATTAGAGCCTGCTCTACCGGCAATAGTTCCACCAGTTCCCAGAATTACGACTTTTGGTTTCCTCATCATTTACACCTGCCTCAATACCATTTTTCTAAAAGGATATATGAAACTATAAGTGTCAATACACAACCTACGGCCCAAACTGTTAGCATCGGACTTGCCCACAACATTTTTCATCACATCCTTTACTTTTGATCACATTTCTGTTATTCGCTGTTTCTTTTTATTAGAAGACAGTAGCCACATTACCGCAAAACTGACGATCAACCCCCAGGCACCGGCTGCCATAACGCTTTTTTCAATATTAGTAAACAGATAAACAACCATGTAAGTTGCTTCTCCTGCAATCGCTCCCCAGATAGCGGCAGTAGCATTAATACGTTCAGGCCAGATAATAGCAATCAGCATCGGTGCTAATGTAGCTGAAGCGACACCAGAAATGCCAATCCAGACCATGACTCCCATAAATTGCGGTGGATGCAGTGTCATCAAAACACAAATAATCCCAAAAACTGCCGGCAATATCTTCGTCATCATAAATGCGATCCTCTGAGCTTTTTCCTGCGGAATATTTATGATTTTACGTTTAACCAACGTTTTAATAAAAAGATCATTAGCAATACAGGTTGTCATAACCAAAAGCAGACCACAGGCTGTCGACATCAATGCCGCTACAATCGAAACCGCAAGCAGCGTGCTGATAATGGGATGAAAATAAGCTCTGACATATTCTACTACCGCATAGTCAGGCTGCTGCAGATCAGGATTCAGTGCCAGCATATACAAACCGCCAAAAATTACCAACATACAGCAGAATGAGGCAACAATCCAAGTCCAGATCATTTTTTTCATATCTTTAGGATCTTTTAATGCTAAAATTTTTGTCAGCAGCTGCGGTTGTCCAGAAAAAGCAAATTCAATCAAAATAACACCGAAAACAGTAGCGTAGCTGTACATATGTAATGATTTAGGATTAATGACCGCAGTCAACAGTGGATCACGCGCAGCAATGATCGTACTGACTTCTGTAATGCCGCCCTTGAAGAAAAAGAATCCTGACAAGAAAACAATCACACCAGCAAACATCATCAAACAAGTCTGACCAATACTTGTATAAACATCCGCAAACAAACCACCTAAAGTGACATAAACAATAGTAACTACAGTTACCGCAATAACGGCAGTACTGTAATCAATATCCAAAAGGCCTGATAAAAGCGTACCGCCTGCCGATAATTGACCAGCCACATAAAACATCTGAATCATAACGATAATAGAAACCAACGCCCTCAAAAAGTCACTTTTATACATTTCTCCCAGCCAGTCCGGCAATGATAAAGCTTTAATTTTAGTGTTACTGTCACGCACACCTTTTGCAATAACGATAAACCCTAATGTAGACCCGCCAAAAATAGCTAAAAATATCCATAAAGCGGAAGCCCCCCATGCGTAAGCGTATCCGACATACCCCAGAAAAGTAGCAGCACTAAAGAAAGAGGCGGCAAAAGCCAATCCTAATGATATCGGTCCCATACTTTCGCTGGCAACCGCAAAATCACTTAACCCTTTTATTTTTTTAGAGCCAATAAAACCAACATAAATAACAAATATCGTATAAAGAGCAAACCCAACATAAAGACACGTTTTCAAATCCATAATAAATTTCTCCTTTCGCGCTTATTAGCTACTATCCCCCTTCCATAATAGAATGGATGCATTTCTTGTATGTATAACTAAATTTTTATATAATGAACTTAATCTGATAAATTCAACCAATTTCCTAAATTTAAAATAACATAAAATGCAACTTTTAGGATAAAAATGAACTCAAGATGACAAAATCTGCAATAAGATGCATGATTTTGCCTTTATAAGGAGCAATTCATGCTGAACTTTCTTTACCAAACAATGAGTCATTTATGGTTTGGACTAGCAGTATTTTTAATTATTTTCTTTATCTGCAGCCGAACCGCGTTTTTTCAAACAACCTTATTTCAACAAAATTATTCGTTAAAAAACAAGCTACATATTATTGCGTTTTTTTCGTTGCTAGGCATCCTCAATACTTACTGGTCTTTATATGGCGAAAGCTGGCTTATCAACACCAGTTCCATCTTTATTATTGTAGCTGGTCTAGTCAGCGGTCCTTTAATAGGTTTCTGTACAAGTCTACTCATCTCTGTTCACTATGTTTTGTTTATCCATACCAAAGCTGCTCTCGTGAGCGGCTGCTTTTTCCTAGTAGAAGGGCTACTGGCAGGACTTTTATCACACTGGTTCAAACAAAAAAAAGAACTGCTGCCTCACGCTATCGGCGTAAGTTTTATTTTCGCTTCCAGCCATATCATTTTACTCGCCTTATTTTGTTATCCCCACACATTTACACCATCAATTGAAGATTGTGCTCTCCAGGTAATGATCACGACAGCTTTAGGTACCGGTTGTTTTATCGGTCTTATCATGGACAGTTATAAACAGAAGGATATTCTTGAAGGGCTGGCGGCAAAAATTGCACTGAATGTTACTAATAGTTCAATTTCTATTTTGCAGAATGGTTTCGATCAAAATGCCGCCCAAAAAATTACGGAAAGCATCCTGCAAAACGTCAAATCCTTTGACGTTGTCTGTATTACCTCTAACTATCAGCTGCTTGGCTGCGCAGCCTGTGAACAAGAACAGCCATTTCTTGACTACCTGCAGAGAGACCTGGAAACACTGCTATCAGAAAAATTTTGCCTGAACAATAAAAAGCTTACTGTACTTACTTCTTATCAGGCTTTGCCGCTGGCAAACGATACTGCCACGATTGGTTATCTTTGTGTGGGACATATAGTTGCAGAAAAAATGACTGCCTTTGAAACAAAGCTGGCTGAAGGTATCGCAACAATGCTTTCTACGCATATCGAAATCAATCAGATCAAAGAACGTACTAAACTGCTGGCCAATGCTGAAATAAAAGCTCTACAGGCACAGATCAATCCGCATTTTTTATTCAATGCCCTAAATACGATCAGCTATTATTGCAGCGTACAGCCTCAGACAGCTAAAAAACTTATCAATTATCTGGCTGATTATTACCGCCAAAACCTTGCTGATCCAAATACATTAATTTCCCTGCGGCAGGAACTGCAGCACATCAATGCCTATATTAATATTGAAATAGCACGTTTCGGCGACAAACTAAAAATAAATTATGAAATTGATGACACAGCCTTTTTTAAGGTTCCAGCCCTGATTTTACAACCAATAATTGAAAATTCTGTCAAACATGGTCTACGGTCAAAATTAGATGGCGGCACTATCACTATAACAGTCAGCCAAGATACAGAATATTTTTTTATATCCGTGCATGACGATGGCATTGGCATTCCTGAAGTAAAACTGGCTTCGCTGCTTCTTGATATCCCTGGCCGTAAATCCATTGGCCTGACTAATATACATAAACGTCTAATGGCAATTTACGGCCCGGACAACGGTCTTCATATAGACAGCACATATGGTACAGGTACTACCGTCAGTTTTAAAATACCAAAGCAAGAGGAGGATTGAAATGCTAAAAATAGTTATCGCAGATGATGAATTTCCGTCCCGCCAAGAACTGCGAGCCTTACTGGAAACTAACAGCAATTTGGAGATCATTGCTGAATGTGAACATGGAGAGGCAGTACTTGATTATTTTTCAAACAATACTGCTGACGCTGTTTTTTTAGATATTGAAATGCCAGTATTAGACGGACTGGCCGTTGGCGAGAAACTTAAAACTTTGCCCAACCCTCCGAAAATAATTTTTTCCACAGGCTTCGATCAATTCGCAGTACGAGCCTTCGAACTTGAAGCTTTCGATTACATTCTTAAGCCCTATACTAAGACACGCCTGCAGGCAACTGTTATAAAATTGCAAAAAGTTTTGCAGAATCAATCTCAGCAGCAGTTGCCATCCCGCTGTAATTTTCCTATCAAGCTCTCTATTTGGAACAACAATAAACTTTTAGTCTTTAATCCCAAAGAAGAAATTTATCTTATCAAAACAGATACCAGTAAAAAAATACTAATCTATACCAATAAAGGTATTCTGGAATCAAACCTGCCTTTAAAAACTTTGGAAGAAAAACTACGTCCCTGCGGTTTTTTGAGAACTCACAAAAGCTATATTGTTAATATGAATAAAGTGCGCGAAATCATTCCCTGGTTCAATGACACTTATATACTGACCGTTGAAAACTGCCTGGAAAAGGAAATTCCCGTATCACGGCACTTTATTCAAAGTTTTAAAACTTTCCTCAATTTATAGCCATTTGGGTTCCCAACTCCATTCACTAAATGTTTCCTTAAATTTACAATTATTTAACTTTTTATATTCCTACTAACCTTGTAGAATTTAGTTAAAATGTTATAATGAAAATATCAAGGCAAATTATTTTAGGAGGTGTCAAGCTATGGCACGATTTACTTTACCACGTGACATTTATTATGGCTCGGGTGCAATCGACGAATTAAAAAATCTGAAAGGCTACAAAAAGGCAATGATCCTCACCGGTGGCAGTTCTATGAAACGGGGCGGTTTTTTGCAGAAGGTCGAAGATATCCTGCATGAAATCGGTGTGGAAACCCAGCTTTTCGAAGGCATCGAACCAGATCCGTCTATCGAGACCGTCTTTAAAGGTGCCGCAGCCATGCGCAAATTCCTTCCTGACGTTATCATCGCTATCGGCGGCGGTTCACCTATAGATGCGGCGAAAGCCATGTGGGTCTTTTACGAGCACCCCGAAGCAACATTTGAAGAAATCAAGAAACCTTTCAATATACCCAAACTCAGGAATAAGGCTATTTTCGTAGCAATTCCTTCTACAAGCGGTACGGCAACAGAAGTAACTGCATTCTCGGTCATTACTGATTACTCTACTAATATAAAATATCCGCTGGCAGATTTTGAAATCACGCCGGATATTGCTATTTTGGATACCGATATCCCTCTGACCATGCCGAAAACTTTGACTGCTCATACAGGTATGGATGCTTTGACCCATGCAATCGAAGCTTATGTCGCGTCTGCACGCAGCGATTTCTCTGACCCGCTGGCACTTAAAGCTATTAGTGATATTTATGACAGTTTGATTGACAGCTATTATGGTGATAAAGATGCACGAGGCAAAATGCATATTGCTCAATGCCTGGCTGGGATGGCTTTCTCGAATGCACTTTTAGGTATAGCCCACAGCCTGGCCCATAAAACCGGTGCGATGTTCGATATCCCGCACGGCTGCTGTAATGCGATCCTGCTACCGTCTGTTATCCAATATAATGCCAAAGTTTGTGCTGACAGATATGCAACTATAGCGCGTATGCTGGGACTTACCGGTAATACAGATAAACAGCTGACTGATGCACTTATCGATTCAATCAAAGAATTGAACAAAAAACTTGGTATCGCCCAAACCTATAAAGAAAACGGCGTCAGCGAAGAATTATTCAAACAACATATAGATGAAATCGCCGCCAATGCAGTATTGGATCCCTGCACTGGTTCTAATCCGAGAAAAATTGATGCTGAAGGTATGAAGAAGGTTCTGACCTGTGCTTATTACGGTGAACCCGTAACATTCTAAAATAAACAGCAAAATACCCTGCTCAGGCAGGGTATTTTTTTCTGTCAAGAATAGCCTTATATGGTATAATAGGCATAATTTTAAAATTAAGGGATGAACTTTATGGATAAAAATGAACACAGTATTTTTGCTTATGTAATGGATCAGCTAGATGAAAATGGCATCTATCAAGGAGGTGCCTTGATAGATGATCCGACTCCGTCATTACCACGGCCATTAGGAAGCGATGATGCCTATATATATACTGCCGAAATGCCGCCTGACTTGCCAGGTGCTGAAGCCGTCTGCAGTATGCTGCTGGCTTATGCTGATGAACCTTCTGCTACTGCAAAAGCGGTTCTTGAAGAAGCATTGATAAAAATTTTATGTGTCAGTGTTTGTGATCCGCTTGTAGAACTGCTGTCAGAAGACGAAGTTCCCGAACCACTGCTTGCTTTAGCCGAAGACTGGCTGTATACAGCGCATAAACGTGAGCTTGTTAAATATGCAATCGTCATCTTAGCAGTCTTTGGACTGGAGAAGCTGCGCAAAGAACATTCCGAAAACCTTTGGGATGATTTAGTCGATCTTTGCCGCTGTGAAGAATTCACTTTTTTCCTTACCTTTGCCTACCGTATCAATAATATTGCACCACAGGACGAGTTATGGGAACTTGTTCGCTCTACCAGAGGCTGGGGACGTATATTCACCCTCTATGATCTTGAATGCACTACAGAAGAAGAAGAAATTTGGCTGCTTCGGCACGGTTGTGAAATCGAAATCGATTATGCTCCGATTTGTCTGGTAGTAATGCGTAAGGGACAGTTATTACACCATTTGCATAAAGAGCAGCTGGACTATAAAACTTACCGTGGCTGTCTTTTGATCATTAATAATTTTATTATGATGCTTGACCGTTACTATATTGGAAACAGTGATCCAACTTATATTGATATCAGCGGTATCGATTCTAAGACTCTGATCAGCGAGCTTCTGCGCCATGCTGAACGATATGATAAAACTCCTGCTGACCTGATCGGAATAATAAACATTTCCATTGGACTGCAAAAGCTTATCACCGACAGTAACTGGGCAGCATTACCTTCTAACGCCAGCCACGAACTGGTAAGCCGCTGTGAAAAACTGATTTACAGCCGCGACTGGTATGAGGAAGTGCAAGCACAATTATTCAAAGAAGATGGCAGCGTAAATTACACTACTGCTGAATTTGCCTTTGAACTGGATATTGATATATGGGAACGTCTTTTCGATTATCTTAAGCAGCACCCTCTGGAAAGTGCTTTGTTTCCTTATCTTCTAGGCTTTGAAAACGATGAACGTCCCCAGAAAGTATTGACTTTTATCGAAAAAAACATCAATACCTATACACAATCAGAAACAGCGCTTTTGATCCCGCTGAAATACCTGGAAACGCACCCTGGTACCGGAGTTCCTATAGTCACAGCCGCTTTGACCTCTATTTACGATTGGCCGCGCGGCGCTGCTTCTATCATTCTTGAAGAATGGGGACACGAACAGCTTACACCAGCATTGCGGGCGGCACTTATCACAGCGCGCAGACTTAGCCAGCATCCGTTGATTACTATGCGCATAGATGCCTTACTGGAAAATAAACCGTTCAGCGTTGCTACCATGCTGGAGCAGCTGGGCAATAAAAACTGACAGATTAACAATTAAAACGGTTCAGCTAAGCTGAACCGTTTTAATTCATACCGCATCATTATTTTATTGCAAACTAACATATAAAAGATACAAATTGAGTGCTGTAACAATAAATCCTACCGCATAAAGCAGACCTTTAGTAAAAGGCTTATTAGCATAAGTCCCCATTACTTTTGGTGAAGAAGTGAGCCAAATCTGCATAAATACAGTCAACGGAAGCTGCACACTAAGCAGCATCTGGCTGACGATCAATCCCCAGAAGGGATCATTGATGAAATATAAAACGATAACAGCAGGAACAAAGGTCAGCAGCAAACCAACACGTGAATGGATATCCTTCATATCGTAAGATTCACCGAACATACCTGAAAAAATAGTAACACCTGCCATACCCGCCGTTGTTGTAGAAGCAATCCCTGCAAAAAGCAGTGCTATTGCAAAAATATGTGCTGCATTCTCACCTAAAAGCGGCACCAGCAGCTCCTGAGCCTGCTGTAATTCACTGACACTAACTCCATGAACAAAAAATGTTGCAGCGGCCAGCAAAATCATGGCACTGTTGATCGCCCAGCCGATACTCATAGAAAATAAAGTATCGACAAATTCAAAACGCAGCTGTTTTTCCATCAATGCCTTATCTTCCAGGTTCCAATGCCTGCTTTGAATAATTTCAGAATGCAAAAATAAATTATGCGGCATAATTACAGCACCTAAAATACTCATTACCACCAGCATCGAGCCTGCTGGAATATTAGGCACAGTCCAGCTGACAACGGCCTGCGGCCAATCAACATGTACCATTGAAATTTCAAATAAATAAGACATAGCAATAACAGAAACAAAACCCGCTATCCATGTTTCCAAACGACTGTAGGAATTTGTCCACAACATCAGCGTGCAAACGACAGCGGTAATCACAGCACCAGCCATAATTGGAATGCCAAACAACATATTAAGTGCAATCGCCGCACCCAAAATTTCAGCTAAAGCAGTTGCCTGCGCCGCCATAATAGCAGTAACCAGAATTGGACGTGAAATACGCTTAGGTAAAAATCTTGTTGCTGCTTCCGATAAACATTCACCTGTGACGATGCCCAGATGAGCTACATTATGCTGCAGCAAAATCAACATCAGAGTTGATAACGTTACGACCCACAGCAAAGCATACCCGTAATCGGCACCGGCCGCCAAATTAGCAGCCCAGTTTCCTGGATCGATAAATCCCACCGTTACCAAAATACCAGGTCCGATAAAACGCAAAAGTTCTTTCGCTTCTTTACTTTGCTTGTGAATCTGTGAAAATTTATTTTTAAACACATTTAACATGCACTTCACTCCACATCAAAACCAAAATTATTATCTATTGATAATATTATAAAGCGATTTAATTGAAGAGACAAGCTACGCAAATTATATATTTTAACTATTTAGTTACGATATCATACAAAAAACCCCTCCCATATTATTATATGTGGAAGGGGTTTTAATTTTAATAAGCTTCTGACCATAAAACCAGTTCATCACCATACAGCGATTTTTTTAAATCAATAACGCGCTGGTTAGAACTGCCTCGAAAACGCAGATTGGGATTTTTTAAATCGAGCTTAAATTCGCCGTCTACTAAAACGTCTATATAAGAAAGCATCTCCTCAGTAACCGGCCAATCACATAAACGACCCGTAAGAAGATCCTGTTCAAAATCATACCCGGTATAACACCAGATCGTTTTTTCAGGATAAGCCTTACGTACCTTACGCAGCAACGGCAAAAGTGCCTGTTGATTAGACGGCTCAAAAGGCTCGCCGCCCAAAAGCGAAAGCCCTCGGATAAACCAGGGCTCCAATCCTCTGACGATTGTATCTTCCTCTGTTTCTGTAAAAGGAGCACCATAATTAAAGTCCCATGCTTCCGGGTTAAAACACCCTTTGCACTGGTGAGTGCAACCGCTGACGAACAGCGACACACGCACTCCCGGCCCATTGGCGGTATCATGGGTCTTTATCGTAGCGTAATTCATTTATAACGCCTCCCGCTTACAGATGCAGGACGCGGGATTTAATTTCTTTAGTCTTACCCACGTTCCAGAAATTTTCACCTAAATAGCCACAAGTACGGCGAGTAACATTCATTAAAGTCTGATTTTTATTACCGCAGTTAGGGCACTCCCATTCCAAATCATCGTTGATGATAATCTCACCATCAAATCCGCACACATGGCAGTAATCTGATTTAGTATTAAATTCAGCATATTGAATATTGTCATAAATAAAGCGAACAACATCTTCCATTGCTTCCAGGTTATGGCGCATATTAGGAATTTCGACATAGGAAATAGCGCCGCCCGAAGAAATACGCTGGAACTGGCTTTCAAAATTGAATTTACTAAAGGCGTCGATATCCTCACGAACATCTACGTGGTAAGAATTAGTATAATAGCCTTTATCCGTTACATCGGCAATAGTACCAAACCGTTCTTTGTCAATACGGGCAAAACGATAGCACAATGATTCAGCAGGCGTACCATATAAGGCAAAACCTAACCCTGTTTCTTTTTTCCATTTATCACAGGCAGCACGCAGATATTTCATCACGCGCAAAGCAAATTCTTCCCCTTCAGGTGTTGTGTGGCTGACATCTTTCATTAACTTAGTCATTTCGTACAAACCAATATAACCGAGTGAAATAGTAGAATAGCCTTTTTCCAGATATTTATCAATAACTTCGCCTTTTTCCAAGCGTGCAATCGCTCCATACTGCCAATGCACAGGGCTGACGTCACTGCGAATACCCTTTAATGAGTTATGACGGCACATCAAAGCTTCATAACAAAGCTGTAAGCGTTCATCCAGCAATGGCCAGAATTTTTCTTCGTCGCCATGTGCCAAAATAGCCACCTGAGGCAAATTCAAAGATACGACGCCCTGATTGAAACGGCCTTCGAATTTGTAATTGCCTTCATCATCCTTCCAGGCAGCCAAAAAACTACGGCAGCCCATCGGTGCGAAAACATTTCCTTCATAATTCTCACGCATTTTTTTAGCAGAGATATAGTCAGGATATAAACGTTTAGCGCTGCATTTTACAGCCAGCTTAGTAATATAATCATACTTACCGCCCTTCAGGCAGTTATGTTCATCAAGCACATAAACCAGTTTCGGAAAAGCAGGCGTTACAAAAACGCCTTTATCATTTTTAATGCCTTCCAACCGTTGCCGCAAAATCTCTTCTACTATCATTGCATTTTCTTCCAGATATTCATCGTCCGCCTGCAGATTAAGGAAGATAGTGACAAACGGAGATTGTCCGTTTGTTGTCATCAAAGTATTAATCTGGTATTGAATTGTCTGCACACCGCTGCGCAGCTCATCCTGCAAACGTCTTTTTGTAAGGCGCTCTACAACTTCATCAGCAACACTGTCACCGACCTCAGCTTTGATCGTCAGTTTGAATTTTTCATAGCTGCGGCGCAGATATTTTCCTAAATGACGAATATCGACAGACTGCCCACCATACTGGCTGCTGGCTACTGAAGCGATGATCTGAGTCATTACTGTACAAGCCACCTGAAAACTTTTCGGGCTTTCGATCAGTTTACCGTTCATTACAGTGCCGTTATCCAGCATATCGCCAACATTGATCAGGCAACAGTTGAAAATAGGCTGTACGAAGTAATCAGCATCGTGAAAATGGATAGCGCCCTCATCATGGGCTTTAGAAATCTTTTCCGGCAGGATCAGACGGCGGGTCAGGTCCTTGGAAACCTCGCCGGCAATCAGATCGCGCTGAGTAGAAGCCATAACAGCATTTTTATTAGAGTTTTCCTCCATAACATCTTTATTACTGTTACGGATCAGAGATAAAATGGATTCATCAGTCGTGTTAGCCTTACGCACCAAAGCGCGAGTATAGCGATAAATAATATAAGACTTGGCCAGGTTGAATTTCCCCTCGTCCATAAGCTGATGCTCTACCATATCCTGTATATCTTCAACCAAAAGACGCATGCGGTTTTTACTTTCCACATAATGAGCGATAGCTTCGATACGTTCCTGATCGATACGGTCTTCCGGTTCGACTACCTGATTGGCTTTCTGGATAGCAACTATAATCTTGCTGCTGTCAAAATCGGCAGTACTGCCATCACGTTTGATTACTTTCATAACTGACGCCTTCTTTCATAATTTCTTATCGTTAACGCCAAACAAAAATTATTATTTATGCGTAAAATTTACATTATCATCATAGCACAGCGCATTGTTAATGTAAAGCCAAAAATTACTAGATGTTGTGTTTTATTTTGCACATGCAACCATATTTGGTAGAAAACTTTCTTTTGCAATATTTAAACAAGGTCTCAAAAATACTACTTTCGGTATCGAAATAAACACAAAAAAGACGGCTTAAGCCGCCTTTTTTAGAAAATCATAGCAAACTGTACACTCTTACAAAATTGCCTTCTGCTAATGCCCAAACAGCAATATTTAACTGCAACGACACAACAGCTGAATAATACTCACTGCTCTTATTACCATTTTTCAGGAATCCCAGCGAATGTATCCACTACAATCATCGCCGCTGTAGCCTTAGCCACCAGGGTATCATTGTCCAGATCGCGCACTTCGATATTGATGGTTACCAATCTGTCGTCAGCGTGTGTTATCCGTGAAGTAGCGCTGATCGTCGTACCAACCGGTGCGCCTTTGATAAAATCTGTAGCAATAGTTGATGTCACTACCCTTTTACCTATCGTTGCACCTGCAATGCCTGTAGCATTATCAGCCAGCGTTGCAACCAGTCCTCCATGCGCCATACCATTAAGATTAGCATGCCGCTCAGGATCTACTTTTACTGCAACTGTAGCGCTGCCGCAAGACATATCTACGATGTAAATGCCGCACTCCTGCATAAAATTATTATGCGAATAAATTTCGCTGACCTTTGCTTTGATCTTTTCCGCTTCAACCACAGGGAGTTCCTCCTTAACGCCGTCTTATGCCAGACATTCAGCCAGGTCTGCTGCAAAATCTGCGCTTGCTTCCAGATTATCGATAAGCCCGCACAGCTTGGCTGTTTTTTCTTCGCCGTAAACAGGAGCAGCCAAAGACATAAATTTTGCAACACTTTCATCCCAGCTCATCGGATTAGGCGGATCTCCTTTCGGAAAATCTACCTGTAACTCCAATACTCGCCCATCTTTACAGCGAACGATAAGCTTTGATGCCAGTTTTGCAGCATCAGCAGCATGTACCGCCTCGATCGCAGCATCACGCATGACCTTGGTCTTCGCCATCAAGCTACGGACTTCAGCATCACCAATAACTTCCGTCAGGAAACGATCAACACCCATATCGCCGTATTTGAGCATCCCGGCAACACAATATTGGATACTGAACTTGCAGCCATACGGATTTTCAGGCTGAGGATTATTGATCAGAAAATCAGTGATCTCATTGACTAAAATCTCTATCGCTTCAACATCATCAGGCTTCAATCCATGCTCAGTACGCAGCACCTGCATCGCATACAGCGCGGCATGAGAATGTTTACAGCAGGCATAAGGTTTGAACGAATTATTATCAATCTTATATATACCATCATTCAGCCCATCCGTCAATTTTTCCAAATGCGGCTCTGTGACCATAGCCCGGCAAAAGCCTTTTTCTCCTTCCAATATCTTTGTCGCACCAGTAAAACCAGCACGGGCCAGATATGCTGAAAGTACGCCGGCATATGAACTTTTACCGGCATGCAGAGTTTTGCTCATTGCGCCCTCTTTCAAAAATTCCCACAACCCTGCCGCCTGTGTACCAGCACTGCCAAGACATTGCAGCATCGCAGCCGCATCAAGACCTAAAACCTTCGCTGCCGAAGCGGCAGCGCCTAAGGTACCTGCTGTACCGGTAGTATGCCAGAAGAAATAGGACTCAGGGATAACGGATTCGCCAACACGGCCGCCAACCTCATATCCTGCTACTACAGCTGCCAACATATCTTTACCGCTTTTATGCTCCGCCTCAGCAATGGCAAATACCGGCGGTACAACTACTGTAGCCAGATGTATAATAGATGGATTATGAAGGTCATCAAAATCAAGGGAATGGGAAGCGCTTCCATTACAAAATGCAGCATTTAAAGCAGTAGTTTGTTCCGTCTGTCCAGCCAAAACTGTAGACTGTGCCTTACCCCCGCCATCCAGCAGCAACTTACGAATGATTTGGATAGGTTTTTCCTGCGAACCGCGAATACAGACTCCCAGCCAATCTAAAATACACTGCTTTGTAATCCGAACTGTTTCCGGACTCAATTTATCATATTGTACGCTTGCCACAAAATCAGCCAATGCTTTCGTTGTCATAACAATCAACTCCGTTCTTCCACTCACAACCTGTCAGTCAGATCAGAACATGGAACCGTCCTGTCTATATTCTCCGAATATTTCTTTCATCACGCCGCATATTTCTCCCAAAGTGGCATAAGTTTTAACAGCGTCAATCAGATAAGGCATCAAATTTTCTTCGCCGGCGCAAGCTTGCTTCAGCGCCGTTAAAGCAGCATCGACGGCTTTCTGATCACGTCCGTCTTTCATCTTTTCGACTTTGGCAATCTGGCGTTCAGCAACACTAAGGTCAGCAGTCAGAACATCCTGTTCCGCCAGTTGTTTATTATCAACAAACTTATTAACACCGACAACTATAGACCGTTTAGTTTCGATATCGCGTTGATCTTCATAAGCATGAGCCGACATTTCACCCTGCATATAGCCTTGCTCGATAGCAGCTACAGCACCGCCCATAGCATCAATTTTCTTGATATATTCATAAGCTTCTGCTTCCATCCTATCCGTCAGGGCTTCTACATAATAGGAACCTGCCAGCGGATCAATAGTATCGGTAATACCACTTTCATAAGCCAGCATCTGTTGAGTACGCAGTGCCAGAGTAGCCGACTCTTCAGTTGGCAAAGCAATCGCTTCATCATAAGCACAGCAGGCCATAGACTGAATACCGCCTAAAACGGCGGACAACGCCTGCCAGGTAATACGGGCTACGTTATTAAGCGGCTGCTGAGCAGTCAGAACACTGCCGGCAGTATGCACATGCACACGCAGCATCTGTGCTTTCGGTACTGTAGCACCATAACGTTCTTTCATAATGCGCGCCCACAAACGGCGTGCCGCACGGAATTTAGCAACTTCCTCAAACATATTAAGTCCGGCAGTAAAGATCCAGGAAATACCAGGAGCAAAATCATCTACCTTCTGTCCGGCCTTGATTGCCGCATCAATATAAGCCATCGCATTAGCAAATGCAAAAGCGATTTCCTGTACACAGGAAGCACCGGCTTCACGAATATGGTAAGCACCTACGCTGATCGTATTCCATTTTGGAATACTCTTAGAGCAATATTCAAAAGTATCTGTAATCAGCCGCATCGAAGGCCGTGGTGGGAAAATATATGTGCCACGGGCAATATATTCTTTTAAAATATCATTTTGAATGGTGCCTTTTAATTGTTCCGGCTTAACACCCTGCTGTTCCGCAACAGCAACGTACATCGCCAAAAGCACTGCAGCCGGGCCGTTAATAGTCATAGAAGTACTGACTTTATCCAAAGGAATACCTTCAAAAAGCTTTTCCATATCAGCCAGTGAATCAATAGCCACGCCAACTTTACCAACTTCACCATGCGAAAGCTCCGCATCGGAATCAAGTCCGATCTGTGTCGGCAGGTCCATAGCTACCGACAGGCCGGTTTGACCTGCTTCCAGCAAATATTTATAACGGGCATTGGTTTCCTCAGCTGTAGCAAAGCCTGCATAAGCGCGCATCGTCCACAACCGCCCACGATACATAGTCGGCTGTACGCCGCGTGTAAAAGGGTATTGTCCAGGGAACCCGCTTTTAGAGCAGTAATCAAAACCTTCTACATCCAAAGGAGTATACACGTGTTTTTCTTTAAATTCTTTTCTTTCAGGAAATTTGGCATTGGCTTTAGCAACCTTTGCTTCATAATCCGCCAGTCCCTGTTTGATTTCTTCATAATTAGTCATGTCATTGACCCCTTTCTCATTCCGCTTCGCTGTTTACAGCATAGTGCCGGTTTCATAAAATTTTTTCTGCATATCGAAACAATGTGCCAAATCAATTGGCATATGGGCGTTTTTTTGTTGTGCAAACCTCAGATATTCCAAAAGCTGCGGCCGAAAATCAGGGTGTGCGCAGTTATTTATGATAGCTTTAGCACGTTTGACGGGACTCAAACCACGGATGTCGGCCACACCCTGTTCAGTAATAAAAACCATCGTGTCATGTTCAGTATGGTCTGCATGAGTAACCATAGGTACTACACTGGAAATCGAGCCGCATTTCGCTGTAGACGGCGTTGAAAAAATCGTAAGGAAACCGTTACGCATATAATCACCGCTGCCGCCAATACCATTCATCATCGTGCAGCCCATAACATGCGTTGAATTAGCCTGCCCGTAGATATCAAATTCCAACGGCGTATTCATAGCAATAACTCCCAAACGCCTGATAACCTCGGGGTGATTACTGATATCAAGCGGTCTTAAAACAATACTCTTACGATACAAATCAGGATCTTCCTTGTACATCTCCCAAACCGAAGGCGAAGGAGTGAACGCGCAGCCGGAGGCTTTAGCTATCTTGCCCAGCTTGATCAGACGGAATACAGAATCCTGTAAAATCTCGGAATACATTTCCAGATTTTCAAATCTGGATTTGGCCAGTCCTAAAAGAACCGCATTGGCAATACTGCCGACACCGGACTGCAAGGGCAGCATTTTCTCCGGCAAACGTCCCATCTTTTGTTCATACTCTAAAAATTCCACCAAATTCTCAGCAATTTTGATGCTTGCTGCATCAGGAGCAGTCAAGTCACGCACATGATCCAGAATATCAGACTCCACGATACAATCGATACGATCGATACCGCATTCTACATAAGGTTTACCTATCCTGTCTCCCGCATGATAAATTGGAATCTCAGTTCTATTTGGCGGGATCGCCGGAATATAGATATCATGCATACCTTCCAGATTCAAAGGAATCGAAGTATTGACTTCGATAATGATTTTCTTCGCATGCTTCACAAAAATCGGCGCATTACCAACACCAGGACCTAAAATAATATTGCCTTCTGCAGTAATTGCCGTAGCTTCAATAATAGCTACATCTACATCACCAAAAAAACCATAATCTACCTGCTGTCCGAAATGGCTCAAATGTTGGTCCACATATTCAATCTTGCCTTCATTGATGCCCTTTTTCATGCTTTTGTTGGACGCGGCATAATACGGCATCCTGCCTTTTATCGCGCCAACTGCCGCCAACTCCTCTTCAATTTCCGGACCAACAGAAGCGCCGCTCCAGATATTGATACGGCAGCGTTTACCTTCTTTGATAGCTTTGGCTAAAGCTATCGTTGTTTTTTTAGGATAGCCGGATGGGGTAAAACCACTGACGCCCACATTCATTCCATCAGTAATCAGCGCCGCAGCTTCTTCCGGAGTAACGATTTTGTCAAACAACTGCGGATTTCTTAATCTCGTGCTGTCTAACATTTTCATCCCTTCTTTCCCAGATTTAAATTTCTCATACACCTTTCTTCACTTTCAGTATAATTCCGGAAACTTATAACGTAAAATACCAAAAAGCAATAGAAAATATTAATTTATTTGATATGTTTAAATTTGGTTTCCGAGTTTAAAATTACACTTTTCTTTATTTCTATTCATAAAATTCAATTGATGTAATATTACTTTTATAAAAAATTCATTCTAACAACATTTGCCATTTTCATTGACAATATCTATCTTTAAACATCAAAATAATTGATATAATTTATAAGTTTTATTTATATGCTTATCTAAAGTTATAAAAATTTTTTCAGAAAAAGATAGGTTTAAGCTGCTTTATCATCTATAATGTAGTTAAAAGATAAACAAACTACAGTTAGCTTAAACTTAAATCTATATTGCCAGTAACAGGAGGAGAGCAGACTATGGACATGGAATATTACCGCAATTTTATTGCCATCGTCGAAGCAGGAAGTCTTTCAGCGGCATCCAAGCGCGTACACGTTGCCCAGCCGGCCCTCAGTAATCAACTGAAGCTGCTGCAGAAAAAATTCGGCACTCAGCTAGTCAATATCCGTCGCGGCGTACATAATATAGAATTGACCAATGCCGCATTCTTTATAACAAAGCTAAATATCTCTGTTCGCTGGAAGATGATACCCAACGGGAAATATCGGACTGCGTCAACGGCTATACAGGTACTCTGCGAGTCAGCCTGTCGCCTTCGATGTCGATTTCCTTTATTCAAACTTACCTCAGCAAATTTTCTAAAGAATATCCGCAGATCAACTATGAGCTGTACGAAGTTTCCATCTTGGAACAAATCAATCAGATGCTGACCGGGAAAACGGAGATCGGCGTTGCCAATGCTCCGCTGACACAGGAAAGCCGGTTTGATACTATCTATACCAAGCAGGAGCGCCTTGTTGCAGTAATGCACAAAGACAATCCCTGGCTGCCGGCAGACGACAAAGCTCTGCTTTTGGCACATATGGAAGATATGCCTATCTGCCTGTCACGCGGCTGTTCGACTTTATTTTTAAACGTTTGTTCCGATTCCATGATCTTCCCGCAGATCCTGAGCATTAATTCTACTAAACTGTCTACAATAGCCTGGGCAAAAGAAAATGCCGGCATCGCCGTCGTACCGGCTTCACCGGGTGAAATTTTTGACAACGATCTGATTTGCAAGATCATCCGCGATGACAGACTATTCCTGAATAAAACGCTATCTATTGTTAAAGGACGTCCACTTTCCAATGTCGCCCAACTGTTTTTAAACTATTTTTCACAGCATTCCTAAGCTTCAAAAATTGTTTAAGAAGGTGAAATTATGATTACCATTACCAACAAAACCGACTGCTGCGGCTGCGGAGCCTGTGCCAGTCGCTGCGTGACCTCCTGCATCACTATGGCACCAGACGAAGAAGGCTTCAATTATCCGCTGGTCGATACTGACAAATGTATCCACTGCGGTTTGTGTGAACGCGTTTGTCCTCTGCTGCACAAACCTCAACCTCATGAGATTTTAGCTGTTATCGGCTATAAAAATAAAAACGAAGCCGTTCGCTTTGTCAGCTCCAGCGGCGGTTTTTTCTCCCTCGCTGCCGAAAAAATCCTGGGACGTCAGGGGACAGTCTTCGGGGCGGCCTTTGACGACAACTGGCACGTTAGACATATCGCTGTCACAAGCGTCAATGCAATGAATAAATTACGCGGTTCCAAATATGTACAAAGCGATATCAGCACTACCTACCAGGACGCCGAAAAACTGCTTCAGGCAGGCCATACTGTTTTATTCAGCGGTACGCCGTGCCAGATCGGAGGCTTGAAAGGATATCTGCGTAAAGACTATGAAAGGCTTTATACCATTGACGTAGTCTGCCATGGGGTTCCCAGTCCCAAAGTCTACCAGAAACGACTGGACGAAGTCACCGAGCTTTCGTCATCACCGGTAATAAAAGTCAATTTCCGCGATAAAACTCCCGGTTGGAAACGCTTTAATATCGTTTTTCAAACTGAAAACCATATCTTTGCAACACATAAACGCCGCGGTCCATATATGCGTTTATTCCTGAATAATGTCAGTACTCGCCCTTCCTGTTCCGACTGCGCTTTTAACAATAAACACAGCCTGGCTGATTTGACGATAGCCGACTATTGGGGCGTCAATAAGCATTTCCCGCTTTTTGATGACGATAAGGGTGTTACGCTGGTCCTCGTCAATACAGAAAAAGGCGCCGGACTTTTTGCAGATTGCCAAA